>OAUC01000130.1_pt1 | contig 66497 bp, 74 predicted proteins | sample 1495091 | NCBI WGS metagenome assembly OAUC01 (sample SAMEA2579997, study PRJEB22360) | human gut metagenome | biome: human gut; feature: human-associated habitat; material: faeces | place: Denmark | collected 2008/2010
TTTTATCAATCATTGGCATTTCTGCAAAAACATGGGCAAGAATCATCTGTACATAAGCCTGTATCAGCATGGGATTCCCCTCTGTTATTCCTGCCAGATATTTTATGGCATTTACTACATCAGGATGCACTTGCTCTTTTTTTACAACCGGGTTCTTCGGGCTGTATATCTGCAACTCTTTATAATAGGAAGGAAACAGTGTCGGATCAAGATACAGGTATATTACCTTGTTTTCTTTTTTCCCAAATACTTGATAATGATGTATTACGTTTGGAAACACGATTGCAAAATCACCCTCATCCATGTGATACAATTCTTGTCCAACTCCAAGTTCAATATCCCCATCCGTTACATACACTACCTCTATTGCTTCATGTAAATGTGGTGGAAAATGCACTGTTTTCTTCCACTCTACCACTATTCCATCAGTTCTGTTCTCATATACCAATAACACTTGCAAGCAACTCCTCAAACAAACTTAGCGGATAATGAAGGAATAGTGAATGTCTTTTTCTGCACTAATCCGATAATCATCTTCCACATCACTTCCCCAGCTATCAATTCCACCGACTCCTCTTACTGCACCATAGACACAAAGGACTGTTCTTCTTGCTGGTGGCAGTTCCTCATGGTGTGTTGCGTTTTCAATCTCTGATGCTGTATAAGGCAGGCACGAAAAAGCAAATGCCTTGTCGTTTTCTTCTATTCTTAATGTCTGTGGTGAACTATCCGTTCTGCTATTATCAAGACTTGTATGTCTTGTAATCTCCAGCCACTCTGTATCCATTCTCATACCACATTCCTGTGGAACCAGATATGGTGTCAGGCTCAAATCTGATACCTCATAAATTCCTTTTTCTGCCCCTGCCTTTCTGTCCGGATAGGTTTCCCCCGATAATCCCTTGTACATATATTTATCTGCAAGTGTCGGCATAATAAACCTCATTCCGAATACCGGAAGTTCCGGCAGTCCCTTTACTCCTGTGTAATCCACATCCACCTTGATATTTCCAGTTACATCAATGGTATAAGATACAATGACTGTTGTTACTGGATTGCTGACAGTCTCATAAGTATATTTCACAATTATTTCCCCGGCAGCCACATCACCGCCATAGCTGTTATTGTCCGGAGCATACTGCTTTTGCAATTCACCATCCATAATAACTTCAGTTTTTTTACAGTCAATGAACATATCCGATGCGAGCCAGCTTCCACTTTTAATGTGAAACCTGCTGCCTCTGTCATTATCTGTTAATGCTCTCCAAAAAGTAGGCTTTGGACAACGATACAGCCATTCATAACCGTTTTTTACTATAGACTCCAAACCGCCCTGTGAATAAGAGAATATATAGTCAAACCCATCTCCATGTACACCAAGTGTATAATCTCCATATACAACTCTCAATTTATTCTTATCTGTATAAGCCATAGTAATACCTCACTTCCTGCATAGCTGGTTTTTCCTTACGGTCTGCAAATACAATTCCATTTCCTGAAAACTCATAATCAGAAGGCTTATCATCAAAGTCCCCGCCATAACGCAAAACTTCTTTTCCTGTCACTTCATCTTTCACGAGAAGTGCCTGATCAATGAAATCCCAGATAAATCCACCGTGGTACATCTCATACTTATCTATTAACTTCATATAAGTACCAAGTCCTCCCATCGAATTACCCATATCATGCATATACTCACACAAAAGATACGGTTTCTTTGGATTATTATTTAAATATTCCTCCACTTCATAAGGCTTTGCATACATCCTGCTCTCTACATCTGATATGGTTTCCTCATAATTACGGTCATAGAAAGAGCTTTCATAATGAACAAATCTGCCATCCTGCTTTTCCTTGAAGTAAGTATTCATTGCTTCTATGTCATCACCCGCATAAGATTCATTTCCTAAAGACCAGAAAAGAATTGCTGTATGGTTTTTAAAAGTTTCAAAATTACTCCTAGCCCTGTCAACAACAGCCTCCCGCCATTGCGGAATAGAACAAGGTACGCTGCACGATGGTTCAATCGCACCAAGTTTCTGGAATGTTCCATGACTTTCCATATTCGTTTCTGCCATTACATAAATACCAGCTTTATCACACAGGTAATACCACGGTATCTGATCCGGATAATGGCATGTGCGTACTGCATTGATATTATTTCTAATCATACAATCAATGTCTGCTGTCATTTCATCCATACTGATGCTTCTTCCTGTCTTTGCACTCCACTCATGACGGTTTACTCCGGTAATGACAAGACGTTTACCATTTAAATAGATTACCTTGTCAATCATTTCCAGTCTTCTGAAACCTATGTCATATGGAATTATCTCTAATATTTCTCCATCTTCGCCTCTAAGCTCTACATATGCGTGATACAGATATGGGCAGTAATTATCCCATGCCTTAACACTTCCAACCTCAGTATCTATCACTCCTACAAGACTTCCAGCTTTTTCCTCTAAGGTGATATTGTCCTCTGCCACCTGATTATTCTCTCTGTCTTTTAAAACCAAATGGGCAGATACTTTCTTTCCTTCTGGAGCAGATACTTTCATCTTTACCGATACCCTGCCGCTTATATTGTCCTTGTTTAGTGTTGGCTGAAACCATACATCTTCCAAATGCACCTCTGGCACTGCTTTTAAAGTTACATTTCTAAAAATTCCAAAAAATCGGAAAAAGTCCTGATCCTCCAAAAATGCTGCCGTACTCATTTTGTGAACCTGAACTGCCAGCACATTTCCTTTTTCTCTGATAAATGGTGTCAGATCAAATTCTGACGGTGTAAAACTATCCTCCGCATATCCTACAAACTGACCATTCAGCCACAGATACATCGCTTCTTCCACACCTTCAAAACAGATACGGATTTTCTTTTCACGCATTTGCTCACTCAAATCAAATCGTTTGATATAAGATCCGACAGGATTATACTCTGCCTCGGAAAACATTCCTGCCTCGTCCCCGGTACTCTCCATACTATACGCACCCCTGTGATATTCTTTTCCCTCCCACGGATACATCGTATTGATATAGCGTATTTTGTCATAGCCTGCCAGTTCGATATGCCCCGGAACCATAATCTTATCAAATGAAGATGCATCAAAATTTTCCTCATAGAAATTTTCCGGTCTGTCCATTACATTTTTGCTAAAAGCAAACTCCCATTGTCCATTTAATGACTGCATCAAAGGATTTTCTGATTTTTCCATATCTGCATAATCCATATAGTAACAATGGTCGCTGTGTGCGTCCAACTGGTTTACACGGAACACTTCCGGATTGTCTAACCATTTCATATCAGCGTTCATAATAATTCTCCTTTTTTTCTTATTTTCTATATAGCCCCTAAAGTCAAACTCCAGGGGCTATTTTCATTACTGATTCTGCATATTTTCTTTTAATTTCATATTTGCACTCTCTACATTAAGGAATGAAAGAATGACTGTAATAATAATGTCAAATATAAACGGAAGCCACAGATACATAAAATACATCATATTGATACAGCTATCCGGCTGAACCGCATTATCAAGGTTAATATATCCACTTATGTCAAGCAGCCAGCCTGAAAGTGCAACACCAATACCTCCACCGAGCTTTACACCTAATGAAGTACAGGAGAACATGGAACCGTCAATCCGCTTTCCACTCTTTAAATAAGTATGTTCTGAACACTGTGCAATTACTGCACTCATGTCTCCCTGCCACGGTCCTTCTCCGAGGGATGTAAGAACTGTAAATAACAGCATCAGCGGAACACTTCCCAGATAACCTGCCACTGCAACCATCAAACGGCATACTGTAGCAAGCATATAACTATACTTGTTTAACTTATACATTCCTTTCATTTTTGAAACCAGTGCAGGTGTAACGGCAAGTGCAATGATCAAAGGAATATTATTCGCCCATGAAAATACACCGAACAAATTCTTATTCAGCAATACATATGTCATAAAAAAGATTCCTACATTCACCATAGAAGCACGAAGCTGCTGAAGAATATAGATCACACAAATCATTGAAAAATATTTATTACTAAAGAGAAGTTTTATTGTCTGCTTAAAAGAAAGTTTGTCATCTTCCTCTCCTGCCACACTGTCATCTTTTAATTCTTCATCTGACAGCTCTTTTACCGAAAATACAGCAAGTGTATTGGTAATAATACCTATAATACAGTAAATAAATGCGATAGTTCTCCATGCGGCTGCACCGCCACCAAACATTTCTACTGCACCAACAGTAACAGACTGGATGACCAGATTTGTACCAAATGAGAACATGAAACGGAAAGACCCCATCTGAACACGCTCTTTACTGTTTTTTGTTACCAGTGATGTCAACGCTGCATACGCAATATTATTAGCAGTATAAAATACAGCATTAAGTAATGTATATGCTATAAAAAACCATGCATACTGCGCTGTTTTTCCAAGACTGGTCGGAATGGCAAATACACCAAACAGTGTGACAGCACAGCCAAAGAATCCGTAAAACATCCACGGTCTTGCTTTTCCCATCTTACTCTTTGTACGGTCAATCATTGTACCGAAAAATATATCCGTAACTCCATCAAATAATTTTGATACCGCTATCAATGTACCTACTATGCCCGAATTTAACCCAACTGTATTTGTCAGGTAAATCATGACAAATGATGATAGAAAAGCATATACTACATTTCCTGCAATATCTCCCGTTCCGTAACCTACTTTGTTATACCATTTCAGGTATGTTTTTTCTTCCATGAGAATTTCTCCTTCCACAAATACCTATTCTTTTGCCTCGTTTTGTCCCACAACTTTATTATGGTCAGTATATAAAAAATAAGCCAAAAATGACATATCATAAATTGGACAAAATATGCACAAAATGATAAAATTAATGAACATAAGGATTATATTGGACAGATTTTTAGCCATTTTTGACATACACTTTTTTATATTTCAATACAAGGAGGCACACATGTACACAAATAATGCATATCTCAATCACTCAACGATTGATAGAAAAGATAAATCCAAGCCGCTTGTTGTAACTATGTGTGGAACATATAAGCTATACACACGTCCTAAACTGCCTACCTGGAGACCTCGTGGCAGACTTGATTTTCAGTTAATTTATATTGCTGCCGGAAAAGCCCATTTTCATTTTGGTCGTAATAGTGAAGAAGAAACTATTGTTCATGCCGGACATATGGTTTTATATCGTCCAAAGGAGCCTCAAAAATATGAATATTATGCCGATGATCAGACGTAAACGTCAAATCCTGCGCCTTGGCTAATTAGTTTTTTTATGCCACACTCTAAATAACACGAAAAAACTATTAGTTTTTTAGAGGAGGCTAAAGCGCATGGATCAATTAACTCACAATGTCCGCAGGTCGAACTGGATAAACATCATTCGACAGTGCCAGGACAGACCGGCAGGCACTACGGCAAAGCAGTGGCTTGTTGAAAACGATATTTCTGAAAAATCTTATTATTACTGGCTCCGAAAGATCCGCCGGGAAGTCTGTGAACAGGAGGGACTCCAGGAAGACACCAACCCGTCTGCCCTCTCTTTTGTAGAAATCCCGGTAAAAACTGCTCTGGACACAACACCGGTGCCAGCCGTCCCGGCAGCAATGACTCCGGTTGCAGTGATCAGATCAGGCCGCCTGACGCTGGAATTATCAAACGATATTTCAGAGTCCCTGCTTTGCAGGCTGCTGCAGGAGGTGCTTCATGCTTGAAGATGCTGCCGGTATCCGCAGAGTCGTGATTGCCTGCGGATATGTGGATCTGCGCAAAGGGATCGATGGGCTGTCCATGATCATCGGAGGCAGATACCATCAGAATCCTTTTGAAAAGGGAACTTTATTCCTATTCTGTGGCAGACGGTCCGACCGCATCAAGGGACTTCTATGGATGGGAGACGGTTTTCTTCAGCTCTACAAACGGCTGGAGGCAGGTTCCCTGTCCTGGCCTAGAACCAGCGAAGAGGCCGCAGACCTTACAGAGGAACAGTTCCGTTATCTTATGATGGGGCTGAATCCCCTGAACCCCAAAGTCAGGGAAGTAACACCGCAAAAGCCCACCTGATCTTTGTGCAAAACATAGATTTTTTATGCCTGTTATCCGGTCAGATCCATTCCCGGTGTTACAGCCTCTCTGAACGCTGTTTCCTGGTCTGTGACGTATCCACAGGAGGATCCGGATAAAATTTCAGCGCCTTGAAAACTTTATATTTCCCTGGCTCTATGACCATCACACCGCCTTACAGGCATAGGCAGAATGACGAAACCTGCGGGGTTGCCGGTTCGCAATCCTTTGTGTTTTCTGGTATAATGAAAACAGTTTAAGGAGCAGGACAATGGCAGACAGACATACATTGGAAGAACTGAATAACTGCAGCAGGGAAGAACTGATCACCATCGTTCTTATGATGCAGGGACAACTGGATACCCTGAATGAGAACATCGAGCGGCTGATCGAACAGGTACGCATAGCGAACAGCTATCGTTTCGGAAAACATACAGAAACACTGGATTCCATAGATGGTCAGCTGTCCTTCTTTGATGAGGCAGAAAACTGCTGCAATCTGTCTGTCCCGGAGCCTGCTGCGGAGGAAGTACTTCCATCCCGACGTAACCATAAGAAAAAAGGGCAGCGGGAAACGGATCTGAAAGATTTCCCGGAAGAGATCCTTCCTCCTTATCAGGTATCCACAGAAGAACTGGATACGTTTTATGGTGCAGGCAACTGGTGCAGAATGAAGGATGAAACCTACAAAAGACTGCGCCATGAGCCGGAATCCTGGACGGTGGAAGTCCATACCGTGGAAGTCTACGTGGGAACCGGCGGAGATCATCAGGACGAATTCTTACGTGGAAAACGCCCCAAGGATCTTCTGCGTGGAAGCATCGTTACTCCTTCCCTGCTTGCATCCATTCTGAATGTAAAATATGTGAACTCCTCTGCACTGCACAGGGTCGAGCAGGAGTTTCAGCGGAATGGTGTAAATATCTCCAGACAGACCATGTCGAACTGGATCATCCGGTGTGCTGAGAAATATTTTGCACCGTTTGTGGATCGTATGAAGCAGGAACTGCTGTCCCTACCGGTGACACAGTCGGACGAAACACCGACACAGGTGATCGGTGACAGTGACCGTCCGAACAGTAAATGCTACATGTGGGTACACCGTTCCGGGGAGTTCTATAAGGAACGTCCTGTGGTGATCTACGAATACCAGAAAGGCAGGGATCACGAAAAGCCGCTGGAGTTTTACCGGAACTACAAAGGAGTTCTGGTCACGGACAGTCTGGAGCAGTATCATCTGCTGGACAAAAAACTGCCGGGAGTGACAAACGCAAACTGTTGGGCACATGCAAGAAGAGCCTTTGCAGATGCCGTAAAGGCAGCGGATAAAAAGAATCCCCTGTCAGTAAAAACTTCCGTGGCATACCAGGCATTACAAAAGATTGCAGAATTCTACCGGATCGATACCGAACTGAAAGAACTTCCGGCAACGGATCGCCTTACACAGCGGCAGACAAGGATAAAGCCGCTGGTTGAGGATTTCTTTGCGTGGGCAAAACAACAGGCTGCAGAATGTACGGTGCCTCCGAAATCCAGGACCGGACAGGGACTAAATTTCGTCATCCATCAGGAAAACTATTTAAAGGTATTTCTGACCGATGGGGATATCCCAATCGATAACTCCGCTTCCGAACGGGCTATCCGGACTTTCTGTATCGGCAAGAAGAACTGGATGTTCCATAACACAGCAAAAGGTGCCGGAGCCAGCGCTCTTGTTTACAGTATTTCAGAAACAGCAAAGCTGAACAATCTGCGCCCGTACTACTACTTCAGGCATATCCTCACGGAGCTGCCTAAGTATTGTGACGAAAAAGGAAATATAGATCCGGCAAAACTAGATCAGCTGATGCCCTGGGCAGAGGAGCTTCCCGAGGAATGCCGGAAACCACGCCGCTCATAAAAGCGGCGTTAAATTTAAGGGTAGGCGTAGGATTTGACGTTTACGATCAGACTGAAGTCTACTGGGTTCATTTTACAGGCAGCGATGTAACAAATATATTACGCTCTTATGGATTGACCGATGACAAAAAGGTATTTTACTGTGGATCTGGTCCCTCCTATCAGAATCTTTTTCGTGCAATGATAAATGAATTACAGATGTGTAAGGATAGTTATCAGGAAATGCTTGAAATGTATTTAAGACAGATTTTTATAAAACTGCAACGATACTTTAATAACAGCATAAGAATAGATAATTCCCGTACTGCAGAAACTATTGACATGGCTATTGCCTATTTCAATGAACATTACAGTGAATCAATCAGCATTGAAGAATACGCTGAAAAAAATCATGTAAGCACAAGCTGGTTTATACGCAATTTCAAACTTTATGTTGGCTCTACACCAATGCAATTTATTTTGCAAAAACGCATTTGCAATGCAGAAGCCCTGCTCTTGAATACAGAATATAACATAAACGAAATTGCACAAATTGTTGGCTATGATAATGCTTTATATTTCAGCCGCATGTTCAAAAAAATAAAAGGCATATCTCCCTCAGAATACCGCAAAAATATATAAGAAACTGCAACGGACAGAGAATATTTACACACTCTCTGCCCGTTGCAATTTTTGTCTATTTATTTTTTTATTTTGGCAAGTAATATACCCCTTCGTGTTTTATAATGACAGCGTAAACAGAAAGGAGATGAACTTCCATGAGAAACAAATTCCACAACTTTATTGAAAACTTACTTAGCTTTTATGCAAACTTTTTCACACACAGATTTTACCCTATGTAATATGCAGTTGTCCCACAAACAGATCTTGCAGAACATTATGGTAATAGCCATAGGAAAACGAAAGAAGATAAACTTCCATGAAAAATAAACTTCACAACTTTATTGAAAATATACTTAGCTTTTATGCAACTTTCTTCACAAGAGGATTTTATCGTTTTTAAATATCATTCAATACTTTCCTCGATTCGCCCATCCGTCAAATCATAACTCATATCAAGAAAATCTAATATCTTTGCCTCTTGGACTGTCCCATCCAGAAGAATTATTTTTACTTTTCTGCTTATGTGCAAAATACTACATACAAAATCCAAATAATCTTTAGGAGTTATTCCTGTTTTTATAAATTCTTTGTGAACCGATTCTCTCCATTCGCTCGCTCCTTCACCTGAAAACGTGCTCCATACGCTTCGAACGACTGTAAGCACCTTAACTGCCCAATCAACATACTCTTTCCTATTCACATAATATATATGGGCATCATCAATCCCATCCTAGTTAGTAATTAGAATAGTATATACATTAGCGTCTTTTTCTGTTCACGTTTTTGGGTATTACCAAATGGAAATAATTTAGTCAAAAAGATTGTGGTTAGATATTTGGTATCAAAAAACGTGATACAAAACAGGTGTTTAAAGCGATTGCACATCAACAAGGTGTTTCCGCATCAGAAGTAAAAGAACGTATTCAATCAACCATCTGCATTTACCACAAGCACGACTGCCGCAGAACGATTGCGGCGATTTCCGACGCACTGCCGGATATGGACGCAGCTATGCGTCCGCTGGCAGAGCAGACGATCCATAAACTGCAAAACATAACCGACGCAGCATTTGAGGAAGCGCAGTTCACCATGACGCTTTCAGACGCAGAGTAAAAGATGACGCGGGCGCGGCAGCCGATGATGACTGCTGCGCCCCGCGTTTTTTGTGCTAAGCTGTTTCCAATCGTAGGGATTGTTAAAAGTCAAGCCGCATCTTAGATAAGTTTGCCCAAACACCAATGATGTCAGAAGATGTAAAATAATAAAAATCAGAAGTTTCAGATTGTAGGTATCCCTTTTTTGTTGCAATACCAATGTAAACAAGTTCGTAATTCGTCCCATCTGAAAGATCAAACACGAATTTTATTGTACTACCGTCGTTAGTAGAATCTGAATTTGCATCTTTCACAGGCAGCTCAGAAAAAAACGTATATAGGTAGTCAATATCCGCTTCTTCTGTTAGCGTTTTTTCCTTGGTGTCTGCCTCTGAGTTAGAATAGTACGTTTCAATTTTCACAACATCTGATGCAGAAAAAGGAAAAACAATATATTCTTTCTTTCCACAACCAGAAATTCCAAATATAATTGCCATTGCGAGAAAAAATGTAAAGACTTTCTTCATACTTAACTTCCTTTTTTAATTTAATACAAACTGTGTACTTGAACCGACTAAACCACCGTCTAATGTGACGTGACTGTAACCAGACCATCCGTAATGGACAATTAGTTTAGTAACAAGCCCGCTTGTTGATGTTCCATAAGCGGTAACTGCATGAAATACTTTTCCACGACTTTGAACTTGCCCAGGAGAATCAGGAAAATATCCGAATACAATTACTGGACGGTTTCGACCAACTTCTGCAAAAATATCGAAATTTGTTACATAGTATGTTGAAGTTGCCGCAACTCCATACTCATTGCAATAGTCGATTAAGACATCTCGAATAGTTAATCCCCAAGAGGAATTCGATTTTCCATAAGAGAGTAACTTGTCTTGCAAAGTGTTTCCAGTAGTTTTTAAATTACCATTAGAATCAAGGAATGAACTGTCAATGACATTTCCCTTAACTTTATGCCAGTAATTCAAAATCAAACACGCTGCTGTATATCCACAGGTGTTATTCTCGTTTGCAGGATAAATTGCATTTTTGATATATTTGTAGTTTGGAATATACTTATTTGTTGCACGTGCTGAAAAATGAGATTGCAGTCTATTAACACTTGCCCTCGAATTTAGATTCGTTTGCATAAGGGCTAATACTTCTGTATCTTTCTGTGTACGAGAGTTTTGTAATGCCGTATCAAATGCAGATTGTAAAGAACGGCATTCAGCAAAAGACATATCGTATTCGTTATGAATTACTGTGTGAACAAATTTATCACCCGACAGTTGATAATAGTTAAGGGGTCCAAAGTAGTATAAGTTTTCTGAAAGTCCCAAATATGGAGAAGGCGAATCTAATGCTTCTTCCAAATACTTGCCTGATTGTGGGTCGAAAATCATATATCCTGTATCACCCACTTCGACAAGTTCAAAATGATTATCACTTAGATCCGACAGAATCTTTGTTGTCAGAGTAACATTTTGACCTGTTTCTGCAGCAATCTTAGCGTTATGAATGATTTGATGCTGATTCGCACTGACCAACCAATTATCTGCATTAGTCTCAGTTTCCATAGCAAAAGCGGTGGCACTTGTCGAAAGCAATAATAAAGAAGCAAGCAAAACACTTAATATCTTTTTCATTATAAGTCTCCTTTCACTTAATTATCTGAAAACATCCTGCTTTGTCTTTCCTAAATATGCGCATAGCAATATTTCATGTATAAACTATGCGCCTATCCTGCTGATTTTAAGTCGCAGCCTCCATAGTGGGCAGGAGAAATAAGCAGCCCCGCGCATAATCCTATGCAGAGTAGTAACCTGTGTCATCGCTTATTTCACCTCCTGTCGTGTCCTTTTACTCATATAACGGTCAAGATCAAAAAAAGGGACAAACTTTTTTGAAATTATTTTTGATTATTTTTGATTCATACCTTGTTAATGGGTTGCCACTTTCCTGCGCAACATTCTTGTGGTATAATTTGAAACAAGCAGACGCTGTAACGAATACCCATAATGTGCAAGAATAAATTTACTTGCTCACTTAGAATGGATGGCTGCAGGGCTATCCATGAGGAAACTTATATGATGATACTCCTATTTAGTGTTTTGAATGATGAACAACGTGCGCTGGTAGAGCGGATATTCCATGAGCATCATATCCACTTCCAGCGCATTTCGTTTAATATTGTGAAGTCAGAGGAAGCCGCAGAGGATGTCGTGTCCACTGCATTTATAAAAATCACGGACAACATCGAAAAAATTTCTGATTTACCCTGTCCCCAAATGACCGCTTTCTGCGTTACCATAGTGAAAAATGCTTCTATTGACGTACTACGTCAATTACAACAGAGTGTTCACATTGATTACTGGGACAATATTTCGGACGAGGACACGGACGATATTGAAGATGAATGTATTCACAATGCAGATGTACATAGGCTGACTGAGGTAATAGATCAGCTTAATCCCGATGATCGGCATTTTATCTATCTTCGCTATACGCTGGAAATGGGATATAGAGAGATTGGTGAATTGCTGAACATTTCGGAGGATGCCGCAAAAAAACGTGGGCAGCGGCTCGTCAAGAAGCTCCAAAAACTGTATGAGGAAAGGTGACGATATGGATATGAATTGGCAAACCATGCTGCATGAAGCAGCAAATGCCAGCTTTGAAAAGGATATAGAAGTTCGCTCTGCCGCCGATAATGACGCCTACTCCTGTGTAGATTTACCGAAAGCAAAGATCCGAGAATTAAGCGAAAAGATTCTGCACTTGCCGCATCAGGGAATTGTTCTATTATTTAGTAGATACTGCTTCCGGCTATCTCCCCAAGAAACTGAAAAGTTTTTCCAAATGAAAAATGCAAAGGGTCGCTTCCGCTTTTACCGTGAACTACTTTCTACAAGCATGGGGCTTAGCTCGGAGCAAGTGATTTCGGATGCTTCTCTCAATCGCGCCTGTAAAATTGCTATGAAAGACTATTTACGCACGGAGCTAAAAGAGGATGCTGCTGTAAGTAGTACCGGAAAGAGCCGAACGCATATTGTGTTCAGACGGTTCGGCAAAGCTGTTGCAGTCGCAGCAATTACCATAACCCTGTTGTTCTCAACGGCTATGGTAACTAATGCAAAGATCAGGGAAAAAGTGATTGCGTGGATAGTCGAGACATTTGAAAAATACAGTATCTTTGAACTGCAAAGCGACGGGGAAAACACAAAGCCCGATTTGCAGAGCTATAAGCCTACCTATCTTCCCGACGGGGCGGAATTGAAGAATACGGTTGAACAGCCGGAAATGCTTGCCTATGAATATGCCATCAACGAATCGAGTTATTTTAATATTCTTCTTAGTAAATCAGATACAAGGATTTACGCCGACGCAGAAAATACAGAAATTGAATCGTTTGACAAGGATGGTGTGATTGGCTACTACTTCAAGAAAGATGATTTGAATTATATTTGCTATGAGCGGGATGGCGATTTCTTTTCTATATATGGCTCTATTGATATGGACGAACTGATAAAAATTGCCGCTGGTATAACAACAGAATGATATACTCATCTTAGCTGAACAAATCAAAATTTCAGGAGGTATAATAAAATGTCAGACGTATATGAAAACTGTCCAGCTTTTGAAAATGATAAATTTCTACTGAGGTTTTCGCAACTTGATGATGCCGAGGATCTTGTAAGCGTGTATAGTGATAAAAATGCACTACCGTTTTTCAACAGCGATAATTGTCATGGAGATAATTTCTATTATCCAAATGAAGATCGAATGAGACAAGCTATTAAGTTTTGGCTTAGTTCCTATTCATCCAAATGGTTTGTCAGGTGGACAATTATTGACAAAGAAAAGCATGAAGCTATCGGCACGATTGAAGTGTTTCATCGTAGTGCAAACGACAACTTTAATCATGTGGGTGTTCTTAGACTTGATTTGAAAAGTGAATATGAAACTTCAGAAGAAATTTTTACAATTATGAATCTTATTGTACCACCTACATTTGATTTGTTTGAGTGCGAGGAAATAATTACAAAAGTTCCTGTTTATGCAGTTGAAAGAATTGAAGCAATGAAAAGAGTAGGATTTAAGAAGTCAACGAAGCTGTTGGTTGGGACAATGGACGGTTACGCTTATAAGGATTATTGGACAATTAACAGAGGAGTATATATCCCTCTGGATGATTTGGAAGCAAAAGAAAAGGCGTGACCGAAGTCGCGCCCAATCTTCCCCATTGCGGGAGCATTTGCAAATACTGTTTTATGGGAACACGAAAGCATTGTCCCTTTTTTCCTCCTTGTGCGTTATATGGGTGATACCAATAATGCACAAGGAGGATTTTATTTATGAAGAAAAAAGAAATTGTCACATTGGCACTAACTACCGCTCTACTGATGACCGCTCATGCCGTACCCGCATCGGCGGCATCAAATGCGCCTGAGAGTATGTCGCAAACAGGTTCGATACAAACCATTACTCCCCGATGGGAAAGCACCAATGTTGTTGTCCCGTCTATCTCAATCTCTGGCAAGCAGATTTCTGTGTCGGTATACATTTCACCAAAAAAATCGACGACATCATCCGTAGGTACCCTCTATCTGGAAAAGAAAGTTGGGAATGGTTGGACACCCGTCACCTCATGGTCGATTGATGGAACTGGATCGGTTAGCATTACCAAAACTTACACCGGCACAATGGGTATTACATACCGCACCAGAGTAGTTGTCACAACTGGGGTAGACAAGATTGATGCAACTTCTACCGAACGCACCGTCTAAAAAATTTAGAAAAAGATTGTCCCTTTTTCTGTGTCTGTCCGTTATACAAGTAAATCCACAAAACAGGAGGTGAAATAAGCGATGGCAACGGTAAATACTTTATGGGAGCATTTGTGTGGGTCTGCTTATTTCTCTTGCCCACTATGGAGGCTGCGACTTAAAATCAGCAGGACAAGCGCATAGCTTATATAGTCGATGTTTAGGTTATGCGCTGCCGATGGTTTTATCTACTAATTTTCCATGCTCTCAATGGGCATTGATACCAAACGAAAGGAGTTAATCTATGAAAAAAGCATTATGTGTCCTGTTATCCGTTGTTATGCTACTCTCCATGAGTGTTACCGCCTTTGCCGCAGATACAAAAGGAGCACCGTCGCAAACATTACCATCTTGGCTGCCTGATGATGCACCTGCGCCTGATCCAAACTCCGAGATTTCTATTGTTCACTTTTACATCAATGAGGATGGCGAAACTATTGTTTATGATCCAGAAACGGAAGTCATTCCTTATTCAACAGCATACGGTGATGCAGGAACAGCAGCCATTTATTGGGTTAACCGTTCACAAATTTATTGGGGCATTACTTCTTATACCAAAGGACTTATGACTTTTGCAGGAGATGTTACCACGAATCGTGGAGGATTTTACTTGCTTGGAGATATTGAGTTTGACGGAAGTGCTTCTGGCAACATCATGGGAGTAACAACAAAGCGTGGAACCAATACGGCAACACTCAGCGGTTTTATGATTGATGCTAAAGGAGTTTCTTTTACCGCACCTGATGTATCATCTTCTCTGACTTATTGATTATGTCTGTACTTATTATCGAGGAAAAGCCACCTCATTTTACAGATGTGGAGTTTGAATACAAAGGAATTGAATTTAAAGCACAAATCTGTCTGTTAGACACCGGAAAAGTGATGATTTCTTTTCGTGTACCCAAAAATGAATTAGAGCAAAACCTGTGTAAAGGTTTGCTTAATTCTCGTGGTACAAAATTGGATATAAAAATAAATCATTTACCAATGTGTGCAAACGTAGATACTTGCTCCTTTGCAATTCTCAAAGGCTCATCATTATTCTCCGATTTCAGCATTACTGTCGAGAACAATCTGATTCTCAGAGAGGATAGTATCTGACCTCAAATTTGTAATCTTCCCTCTGGCAGAAAAAGGCTACGCCCGTATCAGCAGTAATGCCGATACGGGCGTTTTTAAAAAGGTGAATTTTTATAATATTACTCATCATTTGAGCAAATAAAGCAAATCGCTATATCCCGACTTCATAAGTAATTGTTTGAAACCAGAAAGCACTTCTTCTTTTGTATAATTGTTGTTTTCCAAAAACTTATTATCTTTTTCACTAAGGTACTGATAAAAAAGAGCCACCTCTATTACCTCGTTATTGTTTGTATAGTCAATGCTATCTAAAAGTATGTTCTCTGCTTCGTTAATTTTTCCTAAATCAATCATATCAAGAAATTTTTTCCCGATACTTCATACTTGTTTTCTTTTTCAAGTTCAACAGAAACATACTCTTTCCCAAAGGCTAATGAAAATAATACTCTAACCATTTCTTTTATCATTCGCATGATGTAATCTTTCTCATCGGTAAAATTCATTTTTCCATCTCCTTAAATGCCATTCTAATTGTTTGGGACATATAAACTAACTGTATTGTAAATATAAGTCGACTTATAAAACTGAAATTTACGAAAATCTCTTTTGAATCTTATACAACCATATCCCAGCGACAACAGCTATAAATAATATAAACACAACCGCAATAGAAATGGCATAATCTTTCGGTAATACAACTGCAATTACTCCAGATAACAAAACACAAATTCCTATCAACAAAACAGGCTTTCCTAATGCTTTCGCATATCCATTTTTGTCATTTGTGGTTTCAAATACTTTACCATGAACAGAAGAGTAATTTCCTTTTAACAGAGAAATACTAAAAAATATGAGAAGAGCAGAACTAAACCACATCATTATACTAAAACCTATCATAATATATTCCTCCATCAATTATTTGTTTCGGGAATTCTTATTGTCTTAATTTAAATACCGAAACCATACCGCTAAGTGTTGTAGCCTGAGCTGTAAGTTCTTCACTCGTCGCTGATGTTTCCTGTGCCGCAGCCGAATTATTCTGAACAACTTCAGCAATTCTTTCTGCGGTTGCCTCTACCTGTTCCATACTGTCTGCCTGTTCAATGGAAATTTCTTTTATCTTTTTCGCACTGTCTGCAATCGCCTGTATGCCATCCACAACTTCTCTCAATGAAGTTGAGGCTTTCTCTGCATACATATTTCCATCTCCAACCTCATGAATAGCTGCTTCAATAAGTGCTTTTGAATCCACCGCTGATTTTGCACTCTGTTCTGCAAGGTTTCTGATCTGATCCGCAACAACAGCAAAACCTTTTCCGGCTTCTCCAGCTCTTGCTGCCTCAATCGAAGCATTTAATGAAAGAAGATTTGTCTGGCTTGCAATATCTTCAATCTGTGTGATAATTGCTCCTATCTTCTCAGAGGTTTCATTTATGCGTGACATAGCCTGCACTAATACTTCCATATCTCCACGACTGCCTTCTGCAATCTCCGCATACTTATAGGCTTCATCGTAAGCTGTTCCTAATTCTTCTGCTGTTGTTTTTATTCCGCTTGTAAGTTCATTGATAGTTGCCTGCATTTCCTCAACCGATGCCGCCTGATCCGTTGCGCCTTCTGCTAAAGACTGTGCCGCTTCTGCAAGGTTTGTGGAACCTGTAAGAACCTGCCCCGATGCATCATCTACCCCTCTTACAGTTGTATCAATCTCCTCATTCATTTTTCTTATGCCTGTCAGCAAATCGGTAAATGCTCCTGTATATACTTCCTCACACTCTGTATCAATCGCAAAATTACCTTCTGACATTTCATTTAACATTCTGCCAGAATCTTTAATTATAACTCTAATTCTGTCTGACATTGCAGATACACCAGATACAAGTTCCTTAATTTCATCCTCAGACTCAACCGTTGGAAGTGGAGAATCTATGTCACCCTCTGCAAATGTAATAAATCTGTCCTTTAATTCATTTAATGGTTTTTCAATGCTCTTTGATATTGCAACGGAAAGACTGTTTGAATAAATCGTTGATACTGCAATTACAATTATTATAATTGTCAATGCAGCTATCATAACCGTTCTCAACTGTGCACGTTTAGCGTTTCCAAGTGAAATATTCAAAGCCATAAGTTTCTGTAAAGCATCATCCAACGCCTGATACTTTGGTGCTGCTTCATCGGTCATCATCTGCTGAGCCTGTAATGATTTCGCAGTATCAGTCGTTGCACCGACCTCAATTACTTTTGCATCCACTTCCTTATACTCTGCCCATGCTTTATCAATAGCGTCCATGCAGGCAGTTCCCTCTTTTGTTATCATTGTTGGGCGTATTTTTTCCAAATATTCCTCAAACGATTTAACAGCCTGTTCATGCTGTTCTTTCATACTTTCAATGAGACTATCTGAATCATAACCTACAATACCTCTTGAGGCAGCCCTTACTTCCGCTGATTCATTCATTGCCATAGCAATGTCTCCCTGTGGATACGCATAATTATCCAGTATCGTTCCATAGTTGTTTATCGTATAAAGCATAATCACTACAACCAGTGCTGATAATATTCCAAAAATGAGAATAATCTGTCTGAAAGATTTTTTCAGTCGTGCACCAATCTTCATTTTGTTAAGTTTCTTAAACATTTGTCTTGTCTCCTTCCTAATGGATAAAATGGTTCTTTGTTGTCCCATCAATATGTATATACAAGTCAATATATGACCGTACATCAAGGTGGTTTCAATATAAAAGGCACATTTCAATTATGCACTAACGCATAACCAAAATGTGCCATATACAATCAGATCATGCCAAAAGAAAACAGACTTATCCTGTCTGTCTGTCTGTCTGTCTGTCTGTCTGTCTGTCTGTCTGTCTGTCTGTCTGTCTGTCTGTCTGTCTGTCGAGATTATATGTATCAGCCTGCATATATGCAACCCCTTTCTGTGTTTTTTCATATAAAATTTGTTACTTGCAAAATTTTATACATAACCACAGTCCATCTATCTTACTCAAAGGATAACTTATTCCTCGATAAATTACTCGCCATTTCTTGCATTTTTTTATATTTTCGCCATTTTTTGCCTGCTATTAAAACAAATAAAAAGGACGCAGGATTTTACTCCCACGCCCCTAAACTTATCTGGCTTTATCTTCTCTGACTTTTGGCAGCTCCTTCCCTGCCGTTTCCTGCTTTGCCTCCGATGTTTTTCTTGCCGCAAAAGCATCTGCATTATACTTGTACTCCTGTGGTTCAGCTACCATCGGTGAGTAGATGATCTCTCTTTCTGTATCCGGTGCTTTCTGTTCCTTATCCTTTGTCTGCTCCATACGCTTTTCCTTATCAAACTGCACATTCATAGCCAGATTATCCAGCTTATCAATCGAGGCATCCAGATGCAGCTCCATTGATACAAGCAGTTTTTTCACTGCTTTCATAGGGGCAAGCACCGCCTTTGTGAAAGGGTGTTTCTGTTCCTTCTGTGAATAATCCACCTCCGGCTTATCTGCAAAGGTATGGAACGCATTGTTTACGATCTGACCAGCTTCACGGAGTCCCTTTGCAAGAAGTGCTATCCTTGCAATATCCCTGTCTGTAGATACAATCATATCTTTTACCGCTGTTCTGACATTGAGAAGTCTTTTCTTAATTCCTACAAATTCTGTCACCCTGTAAAGTGCCGCCCTGCCCTTTGCCTTTGTTTCATCAACAATATTCTTGGCAGTAGATTTTACCTGTACTTTTATCTCAGATACCTGTGACTTTATCTGCTCACATCTGGCATTGAGTCGCTCCTGTGCTTCTGTTAATGCTTTTTTTGCATTATTGATAAGGGTATCTTCCTGCATTTTCTTGATCTGGTCCTGCATACTGGTAAGTTCTTCTGTCATAGACACAATCTTTTTTTCCAGACCATCCACATAGGTGCATATCTCAAATACATCATTTGCCTGTTCTTTCATAGTATTCTTTTTTAATAAATCGAGAAGTTCTCTTATGATCTCCTCATTAGTAAGTGTCTTTTCTGCTTCCATCTGCTTTTCCTCCTTATAAACAGGGCAGCATATGCCGCCCCTTAGCCTTAATTATCGAAAGGGTGTATCCTTTTTATCCCTGTCGGGATTTCCGTGGTTCTGTTCGGCATTCTCCCTTGCTTTTTCGTTGCTCTTATCCTTTGCTTTCTCATATTCTGCAATAATCTCATTATAGAGCTTCTCCCTGAAATCCTTTGTGACCGGATAGCAGACATCCTGATAAATCGGTTTGCCGTGCTCGTCCACCTGCTTTGTTTTATAAGAAGGCATTGATACAAAGATTTTCTCTTTGCCCTGAAGGATGTTTACATTATTTACAATGAAGCTGTTTTCAAAGTAAATACGGGCAAGTCCCTTGATATTACTGCCTTCCCTTTCATAAGGTGTTACCGTCACGGAAAACTCCGGCATTTCCTGAGTTTTTCCCTGTGTCTGTGTTTCTGCTTTCTCCGGCTCCCTGATTTTTGCATAAGCCTCAAGGATATTAGTATAGAGTTCCTCACGAAACTCTGCCGTGATAGGATTGCATACATCCTTATAAATCACGCTGTTTTTCTCATCACGCTCATTTGAACGGTATCTTGGCATTGATACAAAAAGCTCTCCCTTTTCCTTATTTTCAAGGATTGCGATATTGGTAATCTTGAATGAATCACCAAATACCACGGTCGCAAAACCCTTGATATTGCTGCCATCTTTTGCTCTTACCTCGTTTACCTTAATTGAATACTTCATACGCTGTTCCTCTCTTTCTTATACTTCTGAATTATCATTGTTTTCTGGTATGATAAGCTCACACCAAAGCTGTTCTATCTGTTCACAAGACAATCTGCCATTTAACCAGTTGCCAAGTGTAACAACCATTCCGTCCTGCTCATAGTAGAGCCATTCCTGTGTTTCGATGTTTCCCTCATACACGATAGTCACATCAAAATCAGGCATAAATAATCCTGCCTCCGTATCCCAGATACAGGCAACTCCCTGTCTGAGTGTCAGATTCAGCCTTTCGACATACACAGACCAGCCGCTTACGACAATCTGAAAGTCATCATCAATCTCTGCAATATCATCCTGAGTGTCGATCAGCTCCTCCATTTCCGATACTGCTTCTTCTATCTCCCCCAGTCGGTATCTCTTATTCATCTGCCGCCTCCTTATATCTGCACCTGACAATAAAACGCATTGTTCCCTGTCCCGGCATTCAGCATTTCACTTCCGGTTTCTTCCATTACCGGGTATCTGATATCTATTCCCGGTATCTCAATAATGCCGATGATACTGCCTTCTTTAAGAATGGCTTTCTCCTCTTTACTAACGGTGGTTTGCTCTTTCTCAACCTCTGACCTTTCATCCTGCTTCTCCTCCAATGTCTGCTCAAATTCATTTATGAGCTGGTTCGTGTTTCTCTCTCCGGTTGTACACCAGAAAAAAGAGACTGCCATAATGGCAATCCCTGCTGTAATCAGTAGTCCTGCGACCACTTTCCTTATGCTCATAGAGTTTCACTCCTATCTTTTCCTGTTTCTGTCTGGCATATAGATTCCCTTATCCTCTGCAACAATACCCGCATTTTCTATTCTGTCCTCAGACTTTTCTTCGTCCGGTCCGCCAAGATCTGCATCCATAGCCTTTGCGTTCTCAAGGTCAAGCTGGGCATTTAATTCATACTGCCTTGCAAGTTTTTCTTCCAGTTCTGCACTATATGCAAACGGCTTATCATACTCCGCCTTTGAAGCCTCAAGGTCATTCTGGTACTGTTCAATCTTCTTTTCCAGAAAATCAACATTTTCATGAAGTCCGTTGAACAGGTTCTCCAGCTTTACCATACTTCCCACCGGACTTGTGGAAAGTTCTGCCTTGTATTCCGTCTTTCCACGAAGCACCATATAGTTGATACTGAGGAAATTCTTTTCCACCAAAAGCTCAAAGCCGTGGAACTTACCGACTGGAGTGGTTTCGCCTGTCTTACATTTGCTGATTGCTTCAAGCATTACGGTTCCACCATCCACTCGCTCTGTATAAGTTGCATTGCCTATGGTAATGGCAAAGTCCGGGTTATCAATCAATTCCTTATCCCTTGCCTTTATATCCTCCCTTACATTGGCAAGTTTTTCTGTCGCAGTTTTGATGAGTTTTGGATATTTGATCATAAAATTATCCTGCAATCCGTATCTCTGATTATCATACGACGCTTTTAAGAGCTTTAATCTCTGGACATCATTGTCAACCTCCATCTTTTCCCTGATTAAAGGGTTGCCTGTCGCAACCGCCTTAATCTCCGCATAAGAAAGTGTTGCCTCATCAATGTCCTCACAGCTTCGGCTCACTGCCTTGCTTGTCATAACCTGACTGATGAAACGCTGCTTGTTTTCCACAAGTGACCAGTTGTATGCATCAAAGGTTTGTTTTGTAACATATCGGTAGATTGCCACCTCATCGTTTTTATTTCCCTGTCGGATACCTCTGCCTTCCCTCTGTTCAATGGAAGAAGGCTTCCACGGGCAATCGACATGGTGCATTGCAACAAGGTGTGTCTGTACATTAACTCCGGTTCCGCACTTATCTGTCGAACCGATAAGGACTTTTTTCTTACCTGTCCTCATTTCCTTAAAGAGTGCATCCCTCTGTGCGTCTGTTTTTGCATCGTGAATAAATGCTATCTCCTCCGCAGGGATACCATATTGGATAAGTGACTCCTTCAGATAATCATAAATCGTAAAGTCCTTGTCCGGTCCCGGTGTTCCAATATCCGAAAAAATAAGCTGACAGCCTATATGACCATCAGCATTTCCTTTTACATATTCTTTCCAGACATTTTCCGCTACCTTATTGAGCTTTCCGTCCGGGTTGTTCGGTGCGTCCTTATCAATCAGTCTTGCGTCTGTTCCAAGAAGTCTTGCTTCGTGCGTAATCTTTAAGAAGTTGTCAACACTTGGATCAACACCCCCGCCCCTTATCCTTTCTGCCCTTACAACAAATTCTTCCATTACCTGCTTCACATACCAGTCCGGCTCCGACTCCACGATGATAGGCTTGCCGCCACGCAGAGCTGGCACATCAAGGTCAAGCATATCCGCTGTCTGCACATCGGCAACCTCACGGAAGATGTTCATAAGCTCCGGCAGATTGGTAAACTTATTGAACCTGCTCTTGAAACGGAAACCACTGCCCTCAACCGTAAGCTCCAGTGCCGTTGTTACTTCTCCAAAGTTAGCCGCCCACGAGTCGAAATGATGAATTCCCATCTCCTCAAGTGCCGATTTCTGCAAATAAAGCTGCATAACATACATCTCACACATTGTGTTGCTTATCGGTGTACCTGTTGCAAATACAATTCCCCTGCCATCATTTATCTCTGATAAATACTGGCATTTAAGCTGCATATCCGTTGACTTTTTAGCCCCACTACTGCTGATTCCCGACACATTATTCATCTTTGAAAATGTGGCGAGGTTCTTAAAATTGTGTGCTTCGTCTACCATAATAGAGTCAACACCCAGCTCCTCAAAGGTAATGAGGTCATCTTTCCTGCTCTCATCGGTCAGGGATTTAAGCTGTTCCTCCAGCTTTTTCTTCTGGCTTTCCATCTGCTTTACGGTCCAGCGTTCCCCGTTCCGCTCCTTCATATCATCAATCGCATAGGTGATCTCATTTATCTGTTCATTAAGCATTCGCTCCTTTCTCTCTGCCGAAATTGGAATTTTTTCAAATTGCGAGTGCGACATAATGATGCAGTCATAATCGCCTGTCGCAATCCTTGACACAAACTGCTTTCTTCGGCTCTTTTCAAAATCACGCTCCGTTGCAACCAAGATGTTTGCTGACGGGTAAAGCCTTAAAAATTCACTTGCCGTCTGCCCGATAAGCGGCTTTGGCACTACCATAATTGTCTTATTGGAAAGTCCGAGTCTTTTCTGTTCCATACACGCAGCCATCATTTCAAACGACTTTCCGGCTCCGACGCAGTGGGCAAGCAGGGTATTTCCTCCCATAAGGATTCGTGCCACCGCATTTTTCTGGTGCGGTTTTAATTCAATCTCAGGGTTCATTCCTGGAAATTGCAAATGGCTTCCGTCATACTCACGCAGGCGGATATTATTGAAGGTTTCATTATAATATTCCACATACTTCTGTCGGCGTTCCGGTTCTGCAAACAGCCATTCCTTGAACTTCTCCTTGATCATATTCTGCTTTTCCCTTGCAAGCATTGTCTCATTCTTATTGACTTCATAATGGTACTTGCCATCACCGTCATCAATCCTGTCCCTGACAGTGACCGTTTTTAAGTTCAGGGTATCCTCAAAAATAGAATAAGCGTCCATTCTGCTTGTACCATAAGTTTTCGTTGCAGCCACGGAATGTTTATCCATACTTTTATTTTCAATGAACCATTCCATACTCATTTTATTCAAGTGTACCTGAATACCGGAATTATAATACTCTGTTCTGATTGCCCTTGCCCTCTTTGGTGTATTAAGCAGCTCATAGATAAACTGCTCATAATCAAGCGGCTCAATCCAAGTTGTACCAATCTTTACATCAATATCCGAGGCTTCAATCCATTCCGGCTGAACTTCCTCTAGGGCTGCGGCATTGGCGGCAAATCTTTCTGCCTGCGGATTATCGGTATCCGCCGCCATTGCCTTTGCAACACGCAGCTTATCCCTTACATTTCCCGACAGATATTCGTCTGCTGTCTCCCAGCCTGCGTCCGGGTTATTTTCATTGTAACGGTCAGGATTAAGAAATATAATTCCATCAAGTTCCTTTATGAGAGTATCCCTGTCTGCTTCATAAATGGAGAGCATATAAGGGATATTTACATATCCAAACTCATTGACCGATACATTAAGAGCCTCTACCGCAGTTTCTACCCTGTCCACCACGGACTTTGCCTTAATCGTCTGCTTATAAAACATATCAGCCTTCTTCACCTCCCCGTCCTCATTTACTTCTTCAAGACTGCAAAGAAGCGGATAATCGCTGTCATCCCTGAACGCTGTACGGTTTGCTTTGGAAGTGATTGCTCCATACTTTCCAACGAATTTATCATATTTTACATTCAAAAGCTGCTGTTTGTCTGCAAGCTCCTCATCACTACAGCCCTCCATCTGGATATCAATCAGCTCTCTTGTTATCTGTCTGATTTCATCAAGGCTCTTGATACGCTCCTCTGCTGTCGGTGATACTTTCTGCCTTACCATCTCTGAATTTTCCCTGTAATAAAGTTTTCCTTCAAAGAATGTGTAAGTATAATTTCTGACATCCGGATCAGCGGGAATGACTTCCTCTGTCTGTTCCTCATTATCTGCCAGTCTCTCAAAATCTGTCATCTGTGCTCTGATGTTACAGATTGCCTTATTGAGTGCTTCATACAGATTGAAGTTCTCATCATTATTCACACAGACGGTATATCTGCTGTCCTGTCCGAACATCCTTGTGTCATACTGCATTGTACCAAGCATCATCTCCGGGTGCTCTGCAAAATAGGAATTGACTGCTATGCCATCACCTGTGACACCAAGATGTACCCAGTCAGGCTCTATATCAATTTTTCGCTCTCTTTTCTGTAAAAAAAGAATGTCCGCAGTCACCTCAGTTCCTGCATTATCCTTAAATGCAGTATTCGGAAGTCGGATTGCTCCCACAAGTTCTGCCCTCTCAGCCAGATACTTTCGTATAGTCGGATTGCTCTTATCCAGTGTTCCCTTTGTGGTAATCACTGCAACCATGCCGCCCGGTCTTGCCTGATCGAGTGCTTTTGCCAGAAAATAATCGTGAATACGGAAGTTATACTTGTTGTACTTTGGATCGAATATCTTATAATCTCCAAATGGCACATTTCCCATAACAACATCAAAAAAGTTATCCGGATATGTGGTGTTTTCAAATCCCGTAATACTGATATTGGCATTCTGGTAAAGCTGTTTTGCAATCCTTCCTGATATGCTGTCCAGCTCCACTCCATACAGCTTACTTTGCTGCATTGGTGCTGGCATACTTCCGAAGAAATTGCCGATACCCATAGAAGGCTCCAAGACATTGCCGCCTTTAAAGCCAAACTGCACAAGTGCTGAGTTAATACACATTGCAATCTCAGGTGAAGTATAAAAGGCATTATTTACGGTTGCTCTTGCGGCACTGTATTCCTCATCGGAAAGAAGTTCTTTCAGTTCTGCATATTCTCTGGTCCACCCTGCATTATTCTCATCAAATGCCTGTGACAACCCGCCCCAGCCGACAAACTTTGATAAAACCGTCTGCTCCTCCTGTGTTGCAAGTCTGTTTTCTGCTTCAATCTGCTTTAGTGTACAGATTGCATCAATGTTCCACTGGTATCTGGTCTTTACACCGCCCTTTTCTGTTTCCCACAGGTTATAATGGAAATTGAGTTTTGTCTGGTCTTGTGTTTTTTCTTTTCCACGCAGACCTTCCGCTGGCGGTAATACTTCCTGTGCAGGTGTTTCAGGGGCAGCCTCCTGTGGTTCGGTATCATTCTGCGAAATATCTGCCGATACATTCTTATCCTCATCAGAAATTATACGACCATCCGTGTCAATCTTGGTATTCAAGCCATATGCAATCGCCCGTTCTCTGGTTTTAAGACGGCTTTCTCTCACACTGTCCTCAATATCAAAGAACTTGCGGTAAACAGGATTCATCTTTTCCCTGTCAATCTTATTTTTTATGGTCTGATAGATTGCCTTCTGGTCCTCTCCACAGTAAAATGGCTGTTTTACCATATAGGATAAGATTTCATATACCTCACGCCACGATACGGTATCCCCTGCCCTCTCTCCATTTCTGTTTTTGTAGCTTACTTTCACATCTGCACTGCTTAAAGTGTATTCTGTGAGTCCATACTGATTATTGCAATATGCCTTTCTCTCACCCTGAACATTTCCCATCGCTATCTCACAGATCAGTTCCAGCTTATTCGGCATAAATGCAAAATCCGATTGCACCACATCCATAAGGAAAGCACGGAATGGTGTGTAACAGCTACATTCTGACACAAGTATCTCAATGGCATCTCTTAAATCTTCATCCATTGCAGCTACACGGTCAGCATAATCAATCGGCTTGATATACCGTAACTCAGCCGCCTTTCTGTTTACAGCATAACTGTCAGGCTCATCAGGAATAGCATAATCATCAATTTCTGATTTTTCCTCCTGCGTATCAACTTCACGGTACTCTGCGTCAATGACTTCATCATCTTCACGAAGTCCGTCCATTGCAAGCTCATCAATACGAGGTGTCTCCGACTGGTATTCTCCGGTAAGGATAAGTACACCGATTTCCTTTTCGACATTCTTCCACGAAACATATCCTTCTACTTCTCCATCTTGATCTTTCCATTGGATACGAAGTCCCGAACCGTGAAATGTGTCATACCCGTGCAAGCCCAGACCGTCAAGCGGCCAGCTTGCACCACCCTGACCATATTCTGCCTTGATACGCTTTGCTCTGGTTCCAGCATCTATCTCTGTGCGGTAAATTTCACACACTCTGCCTTTTCCACCGACAAAGCCAGTCCCTCTCATAAGTATTTGTTTTACATACTCACTTGGTACACTTTCTGCCTTTTTCGGATTGAGATAGTTATATTTTCCTGCAAGGGCAGTCTTTCTGTCCTCCTCATACTGACGCATAAATTCATTGTGTCTGGTTTTCTCTGACTGCTTCACACCAAAACTAGCCTGCCCGTTTTGGTCGAAAAAAAAGGAAGCCTGTGTATATTCGGCTTCCTTACTGACACCCAATGAGTTAATCTCATCAAGCTCTCTATTTAATTCTTCCTGTATTTCTAATGAAACTTCATCACGATCTGGTGGAGCACTACTTCCTCTGCCTGCATCTTCGCCTGCTCTCTTATCTTCCACATCTCCATTGTCGATGATGGATTCTGTGGCTTGTGCTTCATTAGATACTGTTCCTCCAACTGGTCGTAAAGCTGGTTTGCTTCCTCCTCTACTGCCGACATCTTCTCGTACATCTTCCCGAATCTCATCAGTGTCTTGTACCTTGCCGGTTCGTTCTCCAGAAGATACTTCATTGCCATTCTCCCGTATCTGCCCAGCTTCGTTAAATCCTCTGTCTCGTCCGGCATTGTCAGCTCCGGATACAGCAGTCCGTCCACTTCCTTGTAAGTCATTGCTTCTAACATATGATATTCTCCTTTCGCTCTCAATCGTTTGTAAATTCCTACTAAATTCTCTAAGAACACTACAGGAGACATCGCATACAAGGGAACCAAGACGGTAAACTATCTCCTCATCTTTGATGTTTACAATCTGACTGAAATCCTGTTCTTGCACAGATAAGTCAAATCCACATCTCGTCCCTACAGCATACATAACACTGGAATATACTAACTGCTCCATATCGCTATCCTGCTGTAAGCCCTTGCGTTTTTCGTTGAATTCCTTTATCACACTACCTGATAGCTGCATAAGTTCGGACATTCTATCTCCGAACTCCTCTTTTATTATATCCCAAACATTTGTTCCTGTAAACTGTTTTAGCGTATTTTTTAGTGATTCCCTGTCATCGCTTTTATACCGCTCCATCTGTCCTTCCGATACCAGAAAGTCTGCATAACTTTTCAGGTTTTCCCCCTCCAGATCCCATGTCAGCTTCACATTCTTTCCGCCTGTATCACTGATATCGAAAATATATCTCATACGGGGATTAAGTGCCCTTGAGGGGAAGATAGCACAGCCCTTTGCTCCACGCTTTACATATCTTCCCACTTTCTTCCAAGTGTCATAATCTGCCATAAGGGTACTTTTCTCCGGTGATCTCTGAGCTGTTACCATAACGATATTATCAAATTCATAGCGATATAACTGACCTGCAACCTTTAATACATCTTTCCAGTTCTTTTCAGAACGGGTGATGTTGCTGATTTCTGAATCATATATCGCTTTGACCTTCATATCAACACTCATGTGTCACCCTCCTTTTACTTCAGTAATTCTGCAAACATTTCCTTAAAGAGCTTTGACTCCTCCCCGTCAAGCTCAATCACAAATTCTGCATCAACCGCCTGTCTATCACATTTGCCCTTTCCTTTTACAATCTTTCGCATAATCCTGAGAAGCACATAACACTGCTTTGACTTGGCTATGCTCTGCTTAAAGGCAAGTCCGTCGCTGTCAGCCGACTGCTGTGTCTCATAGACAATCACATTCAGCTTTCTGCTGATTTCCTCAACTTTCTCATATGGAATACTGACAGACGATTTTACCTCTCCCGGTCTTTCCCATTCCTTATGAAGTTCGTTTAATAAAAATTCCATATCCTTAATAACTGCTGTCTGCTCATTTTTCATCGTGTCTTTCCTCCATTTTCCTTTAATGAAGAAGGGAGCTGTTCTTCGCTGTATGGCGAAAAATCAACTCCCTTCATATCCTCCGCATCAAGGACTATCTGTTCTGAATAATACATATCCATTGCCTTGTTTATGGCATCGTCAAGTGACTCTGCCTTTACTGTCTCTACCCTTGAGAGAACTTCTTTTATCTCAATATCAAATTCTTTTTCCATTCGATATCAGCCTCCAATTCCATTTTTCCTCATCGGCTCTTTTTTTCTTTTACCTGTCTTTCCTTAAAACCTTCATCATACTTTCCATCTTCAAGCCTGTCATAAAAATATTCCTCCTCTATCGTTCCAAATTCCTTATACATCTGGTGCAGGAAATCATTCTGCATATTTTTTGGAATATCATCATCCTTTGACAAATCCTGATAAAAATAAAACTTCTGCTTGAGTTTCGCCCTGTAATCATAAACATCTTTTATCTTTTCAGGTGTCCCGTATTCTCTTTTATATGCCTTAAAGTTGGTCTGCGAAAGTGTGGAACCAAGATAAATCCCGTGCTCCCACGATACCCCAATCGCTGTGTTATCCTTAGTTGGCTCCTCGTCTTTCGGATATCGCTTATACTCTGTTGCTCCAAGAGCAATCGTGAGAGAGCCGCTTTTCATATCCATTACCACAAGATTGCGTGGAGATAATGCTTCAAGTACCATATAATCGTGGTCATTAAAATTATGAAATGTCTGCCCTCTTTCAAATGTCCTGTCGCATTTTTCATAATGCAGGATAAAGTCATCTATCCAGCCTCTATCCGTCATTCCAATCTCATCCATCTTTGTAATACACTCTGGGGAACTTGTTGCCTTATCAAAGTAAAATTTCTTTGAATCATTATAATATCCTTGCAAAAAGCGTCCCAGTTCCACATCATCTCTACAGAATTTTGCAAAAACTGTAACATTTGCTGCCCTGTAATACTCTGTAAAACCTTCCGCAAGCGTTCTTCCAAGAAGCAGCATCTGATCTGCAAGCTCTGACATATCATCAATGGCAACGAACTTCTTATAATCTTCCAAAGTCATAAGCATATTTCTTTCTGTTCCCTTATAATTCTCCATTACAAGAATCATATCCTTTAAATCCATTCTTACCTCCTGTCCCAGAGAGGACTTTCGCCCTCTCTGCCAATTTTCTATGGTCTGCCAATTACTACAATCTTTCCAACACTTGCCACATCACGGTAAACTACGCCAACTCTTTCATTCAGGGCTTCTACCACCTTGCCATTGCCGACATATACTGCCACATGGCTGATATTCTTATATCTTCCGTTGTTTGTGAAACTGTAAAAGATAAGATCACCAGGCTGCATTTCATCATAAGATACGGTCTTTCCTGCTTCATCAAGTCCCTGTGCTTCTGCCGCTGCTGTAGTTGCTCCTCCATAACTGATATTCACATCTGCATCCTTCCATGAATAATACGCAAGTGAACTGCAATCATAATAATTGCCACTATCTCTTAATTCCTGACTGTAAGGATAACCCACTCTGTGAAGGGCATAAGAGCAGACTGCTTTCTGCCTGCTATCTGTAATACCACTGAGGATTGCATTTATTTCATCCTCTGTCATGGAACTTACTCCGGGGCTTCCACCGCCTCCACCGCTTCCACTTCCGGCATATCCAAGCTGTCCCATAAACTCCGGACTCATGATCTGCTCAAGCATTTCTACCTGATCAGAATTAAATCCATAAACAGAAATCATATCTCTGTATGATTTGAGCGTAACATTTACATACAGTACCGACTTCGTAACAGTTGTTACATTGCCATCTGCGTCTGTTTCCTCCACATCTTTTGTTCCACTACTTGTAGTATAAGAACACATATCATTTACTACAGTCTGCAACCACCCCTTTGATATATCATTCATAATTGTTGCAGTATCGCCTACACCATACTTGACCATGTAGACCGCCATAATGTCGTAGTAGTTACTTGGATTTTCATCCATTCCCTCATAATCTACATACACCAGTTCGCCAAAGTCATATCCGGTATGTTCATTCACTTTGGTATTCACATCACGGTTAAATTCAGACACATAAGCACTTGTAACTGTCTGCACTGTATCTCCTGACTCCAGCGGCGGTAAAAATAAGGCAAATGGTGAATTATAAAGAATCGCTATCACAGCAATAACCGGAACTGCAACGATTACCACTAAAAGAACCAACAGCAAAAGTACAAGTCCGATAATCGGAGCTGCCGCCTTTATCCAGAGAACTGCCTTTTTTACAATCAGATCTTTTACCAGTTTTACAACACTGTCCGTCTGATTTTCCTGTTCTTTCATCTTATCCAGAAAAAATTTAATCTTTCTGCTACGGTTCGCTGCTTTCACATCCTTCGCCTCAATAGATACACCTGTGGCATAGCCTGCCGCCATGCCGACTGCTATACCTGCTCCCGGTGCAACCGCTGTACCTGCCGCTGTGGTTGCCGCTTTTGCCGTAGTTTTGGCAGTTTCTTTTGCAGTGTTCTTAGCAGTTTCTTTCGCAGTGTTCTTAGCAGTTTCTTTCGCTGCTGTCTTTGTCGTGTCACCGGCAACCTTTTTTGCCGTATCACTGGCAGCTTTCTTTCCCATCTTTTTTGCCAGTTTCTTTCCTGTTTCTACCTTCTTGATACGCCTCTTTGCTTCGGCTGCCGCTTTCCTTCTGAAAAGTGACGCTCCCCTTGAAGCAGTTCCCGTAACCGGACGGCTTACTTCATATGCAAGATAAGCTGCCTGTGACACTTCCTGCCCGCCTTCCACCTGCTCTGTAACTGCTCCAGCCGCAAGTGCTCCCGTTCTTCCTGCTATATGAAGATTGGTATTCTTCGTCTTGATAGAAGTATTGGACTCCCGTATATTTCTCTTAAATTTTGAAGGTTCCTTTTCTTTCTTCTCTGCCTGATGAATGGTACTCTTACGATAAGACTTCTTTTTACCTGTATCATTTATCTTTGCACTGGCAATTTTCGGACCACGCTGTACGGTGTAAATGTTACTGCCCTTAATTTTAGCCTTCTTCGGTTCATGCATATGAATCTTAGCTTTTTTCTTAGTGTGAATGACCATAGGCTTGTCATCCACTTTTTTTATCTTCAATGTTCCCACCTTCTTTCTGTATCCTTAAAAAAGGTAAAAAAGTAGCCATCCGGAACTTAGTCCAAATGGCTGATACATTGCAATTCTAATCAGCAAATTTTGCCTCCTTTTTCTTCTGCTCCGCAATCTTTTCGTGGATATTGGTGTTATACAGTCTGTAAAGGTCAGTGTCCTTGCTGATCTGGTTATCAAACGGAATTACCACGGAACCACACTTGATAAGTCCCATTCCCGATGCAGTATTGGTTACGAAACGAAGCTGTGCCTCTGATACACCGATAACCTCTGCCATCTTGGAACTGTCTGTATTCGCCTGCTTTAAGAGTGCAACAAACTCAGAGTTTGCAAGCATTGTAGTGGCGGTGTAGTTCTGTAAAAGGTCCACGACGTTCTGGGTGATACCCGTGCACAGTCCACCTTGTTTCCTCACCTTCTTCCAGAGCTGCTGTAAATATTTTGCAGAATACTCCGAATTAAGCAGGACATGGAACTCATCAATATAGAGCCAGGTTGCCTTGCCCTTCTGCCCGTTTTCTACAATTCTGTTCTGAATGGACTCCATCATAACAAGCATTGTGATAGGACTAAGCTCCGTGCCTAAGTCCCTGATACCATATACTGTGAATCGGTTATCTACATCAACATTTGTCTGGTGGTTAAAGATATTGAGGGAACCATTTACAAAAAGTTCCAAAGACAATGCGATATCCTTTGCTTCGTCCTCCGGCTGTTCCATAAGGATATCGTAGAAGTCACTCATTACCGGAATATACTTTTCCCTGCCCCTTGCGATGTCGATATACATCTTTCTCACACAGCGGTCAATGATTGATTTCTGTCTGGAATTTAAGCTGTCCCCGATACACTGCTCACAAAGACCAAGCATAAATTCCCCTTTTTCCCTTATCATTCCCTTTGAATCATTCGGATCTAGACTCCACACATCCATCTCAAGCGGATTTACATAGTTGTCCGTGTATGTGGACATATTTACCACGGTTCCACCATAAGTCTGTGCAATATCAAAATATTCGTTCATCGGATCAATGACGATAATCTCATCATCTCCCGACAAGAATACGCTGCCCATTTCCATCTTACAGAAGAATGATTTGCCGGAACCCGGCACTCCGAATACAAAGCCATTTCCGTTGATGAGCTTCTTTCTGTTACCGATATTTACATTCTTACTGATCTGGTTGATACCGTAATAATTACCTGTGCTGTCATTCAGTTCCTGCACATTAAACGGCATAAGCACCGCAAGCGACTGGGTAAGAAGGGTACGCATTGTTTCCACCTGTCTTACACCAATCGGAAGTGCCGTGTTGAGTGCTTCCCTCTGCTTTAAGTAGTGTGTATCAATCGTACAACTGTTACGCTTTCCGATTGTTTCTACTGTTTCGCAGACACTCTCAAGCTCCTTCTTACTTTCTGCCATAAGGATAATGGTAACTCCTACAAAGAAAAGACACTGGTCATTCTCACGGACATCATCCATAATTGCCTCAATCTCTTTTTTCTCCGTTCTCTTTGCATAAGAGATTTCTGTGGAGAAGTCATTATTCTTATTACGGACTCTCTGCTGCTTGATAATATCCGACTCAATACCAAGATATTTCTTCTGAAGCACCTTTGTGGTCAAATCCTTTGGCACAGGCACTACATCAATACTGGTAATGGAGTGGACAGGAAGGGAAGTAATCTCATTGATAAATCTGTCAGATAAACTGCTGGGATACTTCTTAATGAAAAGTGCCTTGCAGTATTTACTCTCGTCCTCAAAATGGTCTGGGAAATATTTCACCATACCATTACATAAATCATTCTTAAAATCTGCTCCGACCTTCTTTGCCTTTTTGATATCAAAATCAAAACTGCCCTCATCGCCAAGATGGTAATAGTCATAGAGCACTTTCAGCCTTTCATTGCCTTTAAGCGGCACAATCTCCGCCCCCAGTTCAATGAAAGCCTTGTGTATTGTTGCCTCAAGTGTGGCAAACTGTGCCTTTGCCTCCTCAAAGTTCTTTCTCTCAATCGTGATCGTCAGGTATCTTTCCTGTTCAATCCCCTGTCTGCCCTCAATAATCTTCTCCTCAATAATGTCATTGTAAATTCTTCGGTAATTATTGAAGCCATCGTTTTTTTCTGTAATAAGAACCTTATCACGGAGATCCTCCATATTTTTGTTCTTATTGTTAATCGTAATCTTATAATTACAGTCCAGCGAATTTAAGAATTTGCAGTATCTTTCAAAAATGCCGATCTGCTCATCCTCCGTTGCCGTTGTGTAATTGATGTCCTGAAAGCGGTAACACTTGGAATACTTATTCCTGCTTACTTCAAAAATACCGTTTTCAGCCACCGCCATAATCTCTATGGTTTCCTGAATGGATTTCGGTGTCTTATACAAAGGCTCACTTGCCTTTTTCAAGAGCTTAAATCCGTCCGTAAATAAACCCATTGTCTCTAACCTCGCTTTCTTATCTGTGAAAGCCCGCCGGGAACATCACCCAACGGGCTTGTTCCCGACCTCACGGTCAGATACATATGAATAGTTGTGTTTATCCTGCTAACACTAATGGTATATCCATTGACTCCATAACAAAATTTGTGTATAATTTTGTTATGGAATGAGGAGGTGTTTTTATGCCAGCAATCAAATCAAGTGCTGATTTAAGGAATAATTACAATGAAATTTCTACATTTTGTCATAATTATCCTGAACCAGTTTTCATTACGAAGAATGGAAAAGGCGACCTTGCTGTTATGAGCATTGAAGCCTACGAAGAACTGACCAGCCGCTTTGAACTTTACAGCCAGATTAAAGAAGGAATGGACGATATTGCCACAGGCAATACAAGACCATTTTCCGAAGCTATGGCTGATATCAGGAGCCGCCGCAGTCGATGAGCTATCAGGTTCATATCACTTCCACCGCAGAACACGATATTATGCGTGCTGCGGATTACATCCAATTTACCCTCAGAAATCCCGATGCCGCAGATAATCTGTTAGATGCTGCGACTGAACAGATAGGCTCACTAGCCGACCTGCCACAGAAGTTTTGTCTGGTAGATGATCCGGTACTGGCAAGCTGGGGCATTCGTTTTGCGATAATCAATAATTACCTTGCCTTTTATACCATTGATGAAGAAAAGCAGACTGTAATCATAGTCCGATTTCTCTATCAGAAAAGTAACTGGACTTCCATTCTTCGACAGGGATTTTCCCTCATTTAAGGAATCTGTTTTTATGCAGGTTCCTTTTTAGTGCATTGCTTTATAAGCAGCCACACCCGCTACCGCCAGCACAAACACGGCTGCCAGTCCAAACATCATGTTTCTTGTCTTTTTCTTCATTTCTTCAAATTCCTCCTGTTTCTTTACTGCCGACTCAGATGTTGTAATCTCTGATTGAGTTTTTTTGCCTTTCTTCTTTACCTGTCCGTTCTGCTCCATTTCAAAAGCCTTGATAATCGGCTCTCCCTCAGTAGATACATAGGTAAGAGCCTTATTTCCAAACATAAAATGCAGTTTCTTTCCCATATACTCGTAAAAATTCATTCCATTAAAAGAATAAAATCCTCCAAGTGCTATCGGAGCTACACACGGAATCGCCACATAAGCAGAACCTGTAAGACCAATATATCTATAAAGAAGTAATACGATACCGCCACCGACTATCACACTGGCAATAGAAAATACAAGCTGTTTTGCTGTAAGTCCCATTGCCACCGATTCCTGATAACGGTCAATGTCTTTGTTTATTTCAATAACCATTGTCCTCTGCCCCCTATCTTGCTAACTCCTTTGTCTCCGGCTTTCTTGCCATACCGATATTTGCCTCATACATATCCATTCCGTCCGGACACAGTTCTCTCAGCTTATCAACATTGAACAGATAAAGAGGATATTCACAATAACCACTCCTCTGTGTAAATCCTGTAAACTCCCCAAGCTCATTTTCTGTGATGAATTTCTCAATATCCGGCATATCATTCACATTCAGATATCCGCAATAATTCGGTGCAGCAACAGACAAATTTACGGTCACATCACCAAACGGCTCATCGTATCCATCTTCATTACACATAAGCCCGATATACATTGCCTTGTTATTCATATACTGCTGAATATCGAGTGTTACCTGTGTCTCCCCGGAAAAACTGGAATTATAAGTCACCTGTTTCTTTTCATTATCCATAAATGCCTCCTTCTATAATCCGAATGCCTTACTTGTAAGTGTCTGTGCTCCCTTCACACTTCCAACCGTCATTGCTATGGTAAATGTCATTTCACACAGATAAATAAGTGTCTGTGCCCAGTCTGCATAACTTCCCGTAAAGGAAGGCAGCCCTGCATTGATAAATGCGTTGCATACCACAATCGCAAGTGCCATTGTTACCGCCTCAAACACACAGGATAAGAAATACTTACAGTAAGTTGACATCGTATGACTTACCATTCTGTTTCCTGCCATTGTAGAGCAGGCGATTGCTCCAAGCGGCACAATGATCAATATTTTTAAGAATCTGAAATACACGGTGTAAATGATAAAGAAACCACAGATAATAATGATGATTGCAAGCAGTGCCGTAAGGATCAGCATTACCAGACTTTCACCAAATCCAAGTCCCTTAATGACATCTGCCTGTGCACTGTCAATGGCAAGCTGTGTTGTTGTTCCTGCCGAAATAAGCCCTACCAGATTTCCGATGGAAGTAAAAAATGCTTTCATAATCGTGACATTATTGGCAACAAACCATTCTGCAAGTCCTAATCGGATAAGCATACGCAGGATTGATTCAAACCTCATTTCATCTTTCACATCTATACTTTCCGAACAGAAACCGATAACAAAGAACAGTACCACAAGGGAAGAACCAACTGCTACAAAGATTGGCTCTATTCCCTCAATGACTGCCCACGGACCACCGCCCTTAAAACTGACGGGCGATTGTCCAAGCATTGCAAAAACCAAAGATATCTGATTATTCCAAAATCCAAACATAGCTTCAAGGAGAGCAAGTATTTTGTCTCCCAGCTTAAAAATATCCATACCTGTTATTCACCTCTTTTCTTCTATTGCAACAGGGATTATTTTTCCCTATCTTAGAAGCCTAAGAAGGTGAGTACAGTAGAAATACCTGCCATGATAATACCTGCCACAACTCCCTTTAAAGCTGAGTTCATAGTAGATGAATCCTGCTGCTGGTATGCCTGTGCAAATTCCATAACATTTTTTGCAAGGATAATGACACCGACTGCACCGATAACTGCGATCACAAGCGTTTTTAAGTTCTCAAGCGGCTGTGTTACTGCCGAAGTGCCTCCTGCCGCAAAGCAGGTAGTGCTCATAAGCATTACTCCCATAATGGCTCCGGATAATGCCGGAACAAATTTTCTCTTAAAATGAATAAATCTCTGCTTCATACCTTTTTCCTCCATCTGATTGTTGTTGGTTGTCGTAATAATCTGTTCTTTTCTCATATTGGTTGTCTCCTTTTCGATAAAAAAATAGCCAGCAGGGTTTATCCCTAACTGGCTGTTAAAAGTTGCTTTATATGATCAGGCATAGCCTGTTGTAATGATAAAACCGGGCTTTCCCCGATATGTTTTGCTGTTACCACCTCCTTTTATGGCACAAAAAAGCACCTTAACTATAATTGGCTAAAGTGCTTATATGAGTTCGTTATTAAAATATTTTAGTGTCAGACAAACTTGAATTTTTATTTATGAATGCATCTTGTTCTTTATGCGCAGACAGGCTTCTGTGTGCATAATCCAATGTCTTGAAAACGGCATTTGAATTAGTCCACGAATATCTTTACTACACCAATAATCAATCAGCCAAATTGCTTTTTCATCACAGTTTACTACATTCAGCGATTTTAAATAGCCTTTTCTTTCGTCTGGAATTTTCCATTTCAACTCATCATAAGAAAACCGTTCAAGTATTTTCTCGGTGCTTTCTCGTACTTCAAAAATATACGAATATAGCTCTTCCAGATTAAGCTGCTTTGAAAAATCGGCAATCTGCTGTTTAACGAGTTCATTTCCGGTTGTGATGATTGGTGAATTGATACGCACTTGATAATTGCCAGTAAAAAATACCTGTTCATCTTCAGTTATCACTGTATGCGCAACAATATCTTCAATACGAAAAATATGCCAAATTGAATAGGCAATCGTCTTGCTATGGTAACCATCAGCGTTTATAAAGGGGATTGCATTAAAATCTTCTCTGCATAAATCTTCTTTGAAAGATACCAAAGTTTGCATTAACTGTCTTCGCAAATTAAATAAAGTATCAATGCCCATCTTATAAGTATCTTTCTTTTTTATTTGAGCCTGCATTGTTTTATTAAGTTCAGACCATTCCTTATTCATAATTCATATTCCATCCCCTCTCAAATACCGATTTACGAAACTCTTTAATTTCGCATAGGCACATTATACCACAGCTCCTGTGCCTATGCGACACCTTTACTGCTCCTTCCGGTACGAACTCATCTTCTCCACCGTCACTTCCGGATAAAAATAAGTAAGTATCGTTGCTTTTGGAACACCTGCCGCAAGTGCTTTCTTCACTTCCTCCTTCTGCTCCGCTGTATATGACCAGTGCATCATTCGGTTTGTGATTGTATCCTCCCACTTCGGCTTCTCCCTTTCAGGATTTCTTACAGGCTTCTCTCCTCCATTGGTACTGTCGGAGTTCTCCGCTTTCTGCGACTCATCGGCATATTCAAACTCATTTGCCTGCTCCCTGTCGATTTTCGCCTTCTGCTCTGCCTCATCCTGCATTGAAAATCTCCTGCTTAATTCCTTATCCCCAAGCAGCATAAACTGCTCATAGGTCAGTGTATCAATATACACATTTTCGCCCTTATCCTTCATTTTTTCATAATGCTTAATGGCTTTTTCCGACAAAATCTCAAATGGCGGTCCAATGATACGATCAGCTCCCTGTGTCTTATGGACATAGGCTTTTCCCTTTCCGTCCGCTGTCTGATTAAACATCGGGTGTCGGAATGGAATATACTTATTGTCCATTATCGGATCAAAACCACGGATAAAAATAATACATTTCTTATTATCCAGCTTTCTGACCTCATCGGGTGTAAACAGTTCCCTGCCTAAAACATCATAATTCCTTGATGAGCTTCCCTGTCTGCCCTTTGTCTCTCCGCTTGATTTTTTATCAATCGTGCCTTTACCCAAAAGCTCCGAGACATACTTGTGTGTACTCTGCTCATTGCCTCCAAGATATATGAAGGTATCGCAGTTGCCGGGGATTGTTTCCCAAGTATCTTTGAAAAGTGCCTTTAGCTGGGCGAAATTCTGAATGATGATAATACTTGAAATCTCCCGGCTTCGCATTGTCGATAACAACGAACAGAAGTCATCAGGCAATGCGACATTCGCAAATTCGTCTAACATAAAGGTGACGTGAATTGGCAGTCTGCCACCGCAGTTAAAGTCTGCCTGATAGTACAATTCCTGAAATATCTGTGTGTACAGCATACCGATAATAAAGTTATAGGATTTATCACTATCCGGGATTACACAGAACAGTGCTGTCTTTGTCTCCCCATCTCCATTGACTCCAATGCCGATATCAGACAGGTTCAGTTCATCTTTGGAGAGCAGGCGTAAAACCTGCTTATTTTCAAGAAATGCAAGTCTTGAGTTTGCACTGATGATAATGGAACGGACAGTATCTCCGGCACCCCTCATACATTTGTTATACTGTTTGACTGCCGGATGGTTTGCTCCAAGCGGCGAACTCTCCTCTAAAAACTTCATACGGACATCCAGCTTTGAAGCCTTTCCCGGTTCCTTGACCTCTGCTTCTCCAAGCAGCTTCAAAACTGTCTCAAAGTTTCGCTTTGCAGGCTGCACCTCCAGCCACACATAATAGAAAATTGCCTGTAAAAACAAGCCTTCCGCTTTCTCCCAGAACGGATCACTCGGTGTTGAGCCTTTTGGTGTGGTATTACTGATAAGATTGGTAATCAGCTTCACCACATCAGTTTCCTCTCTGATATAGGAAAATGGATTGTAACAGTCTGATTTATCCATCTCCAAAAGATTGATAACTTTTACATTGTACCCGTTATCCTTTAACATCTGCCCACAGCTTCTTAATATCTCTCCCTTTGGATCGGTACAGATAAAAGAACAGTTATGCGGCATCTGCATAAGATTCGGTTTTACTTCATAAAATGTCTTTCCTGCTCCGGAACCGCCGCAGATAAGTATATTTCCGTTGAGCTTCAGCCTTCGGAAATCCAGCGACATCTTCACATTCTGACTGAGTATCCGGTTGAAATTCTCATCTTTATCCGCCAGTATCTTATTGACCTGCTTCGGATTTTCAAATCTTGCTGTACCATATTCTTTGCCGGGCATATAGTTTCTCTGGCTGGTGTAATACATAATAATAGCCATTGCATAGATACATAATGCAATGGCTACTGCGTTTACTGTATTTGAATTGTAATAATTGGCAAAAGGAACTGCACACACTTCATTGAACCTGTTCATAAAGTCATTAAAGGCAATCCCTTCTGTCCATGCACCATTTATCAGATAACCAAGATACCCGGATAACACTGCACCCACTAAAATAAATATCAGTGACGGTTTTTTCTTCGTTGTCTGCATAGGCTCCTACCTCTCTTTTCTGGTAGTAACCGTTTTCTTCTTTGTGGTCTTTTTCTGTTCTTTCTGAACCTTTTCATATCGCTCCCTGACAGATGATTCTACCTTATCATAATGCGTATAAAGTTCGTCTCCCTTTTTCGTAGTTACCACACGGTTCTGCTCATCATAGAGTTTGTAATCCTTGCTGGTATCAAGGAATGTGAGCATTGTCTTTCCATTATGGATATCCATAACGTTCTCCTTATGCAGCCACACATATCTGACATCTTTTCCCCATGTTCCCGGAACTCTGGTCTTTACTGCATGGTCGTTTTCTTCTGCAATAAGTTTCTTACTGATCGTAACATCTGACAGGTTCGTATTTTTTGAGGCAGATATTGCCCTCATTCTGTCCGCAAGGCTCTGATACCCTCTGATCCGGTTAGTGAAAGCCTCCTTATCCATCATTACCTTGTGTGTACCATCCTCACTCCTGCCGCCAAGCACCCCGATTGTCTCAAGCTGTTTTATTACATTTTCTGCCTGCTCCCCATTGATGCTGAAATTCTCCTTGACCTGCTCCACACTGATAGCCTGTTTTTCCATAGCAAACATTCCCACTTTTTCAATGAGTCCGTCTATGGCAGAATTTACCTTATCCCCTTCTACCGTGTGGCTTTTCTCGTTTCCCTGCTGTTTTCTCAAAAAATCCATCAGCTTGCCGAGGGACTTTTCATCTCCATTCTTCAGATAGTCATCAAAGGTGGCAATCCTGCCAAATTTCAGCTTCTGTATCATCATATTCACACGGGGAACTGCCTCTGTATGAAAGATGACCTCACTCATACCGTCTGTCTTGTTACAGTCTGGAAGAACCGAATACAGGATTCCGTATTTCTTTGCCATTCTCTCAACCTTTCTCATATCTTCCGTTTTAAACTGCAATACCTGCAAATCCCCGCCCTTTAAGAGCAGCTTTCTCATAGATGTTTTTCCCAACGACTTTTCATAATCAAGCATCCCCTTTAAAAAGTCGATTGCCTTCTGCATGGCGGCAATACCGCCACTGCCTACTTTCATAGCAATCTCTATCCCGTCATATGCGACACGGATAATCTGTACCGCTTCCTGAATTTCCTCTGCCATTATCGCACCTCCGCTTTCTCTCTTATTGTTGTCCTTATTTCTTCCGCCTTTGTACTGCGGATTTCCTCTGCTGAAACATCAATACCATATGCTGTTAAAATATCAGACAGATGACTGATTGCTTTTTCCTCCTCTATCCGGTACATCTCAAGTGCCACAAGCAGGTTTTCGACCTGTTCCACCCACGCAGGCTTTATATCGTACTTTGACCTGTATGTGACCATAATCTCCTCGGACTGTACCTTATCCGTGGAATGTGCCAGAGCTTCGATCAGGGAAATCGTATCTTCCTTACTGCCGCTTCGGAAAGCAAACTGCACCACAAAGTTTTTTTCTTCTTCCGTGAACTCGTGTTCTACACCGTTCATCCCTGTTACCGCCTCATTGACTACTGCTAAATTCATAAGTACCTCCTAACCTGCCATACTGTTTTCAAGCACGGCAATCTCAATAATCTCTTTCATCTTTTCTGCTGAGACATTATTATTGATAAGTTCCACAAGCTGCCCTTCTGTCAGTCCCTTTTCTATGGCACTTTTTATCTGGACAAGCTGTGCAGGCACAAGATCACCGCTTGCAACCAGCTTTACAATGTCGGCTCTTGACTTCTTTTTAAATGAAAGTCTGGCAAAAAGTGCCGCAATACCACCATTTGATTTTCTTTCTGTACGCTCAACTGGAAGATGCTGGATTACACGCCCGGCAGAGTCCGTAACAGGTATCTGATAATACACGGGTATTCCATTGTACATAGGTGGCACTGCCTGTGAATCTGCAAGTGTTTTCACTGTTTCCTTATTATCAGTAGCTGCCAAAACCTCTGACGGTCCAGCCTTTTCCTCTTTTTCCGCAACCTTCTGATCATCAGATGCCGCACTCATAATCTTATCCTCAAGAGATTCTATCCTGTCTCTCATACGCTCCATCTCCTTGTCCTTATGCTCAATGCTATCTCTTAATCTTGCAATCGTGCTGCTTGCCTTATTAAGTTCATCCTGCTGATGGCTGATAATTCCATCCTTGTCCTCATTTTCCTTTACAAGCCTTTCCGTGACTTCCTTATCTTCCTTTAATACTTCAACATCGGATAATTTTTTATTAAGGGCATCGTATCTTTCCTCCTGATAGTTGATTTTCTCCACTACCATTTCCATCTGTGCAATCAGTTCTTTCACATACTCTGAGTCCTGCGTATACTGCTCCGCAGCCTTTGAAAGCTGTGCCAGAACTTCTTCATATAATCTTCTCATCACAACGGGCTTCTCTCCCCTTGCCACAGCTTCCTGTATGGTTTCAACCGGAACTCCCTTTTCATAAAATTCCAGTGATACCTTCATCTGATTGCCGGAGAGCTTATTATTGTGAAGGATATTAAAAAGTTCCTCCGGAATCCCCTTATGCAGACCTTCCGATAACACTCTCATCTGTCCGATGTTAAAATTCTTATCCAAATACTTTTCCGTCTGCTCCTGCGTAAGTCCATCCTCAAGATCACTTTTTACAAGCCCGTACACCTCATCATCGAAATTCATTTCTTTTCTCAATGACTCAATATATCTGGCAATCTGCATATTGCTTAACGGCTTGTCATTCAGATTTTGTTCCATATGCTCCTCCTAACTGCGTAAAAAAACAGCCTATCTTACTGGCTGCTCTTTTCTGTCTCTTATAATCTCTCTGTTGTATTCGGTCTTTCTTCCATCTGAAATACTGTCCGGAATCATGCTGTTTAATATTGCCTTACCCGTATTCAGTTCCCTGCATACAACCTTTTCTCTCGCACACACTTCTGAATACTCCTCTTTGTAATGTCTTCTTAAAGCCTGCACTTCCTCAAGCGAATATCCCTGTGCCTGTAATTCCTGCTCCAGTGCCACCCACTTCCTATGCTCATCTTCAAAGAAGATATCTCCAAGCCTGTATGACTGCTCTGCTGGCTTTAAGTTTTCCATCTCATCAGCCGCAGTAAAAAGTTCCATGCTCCTTTCCCTTGCTTTATAAATCCGGCTCTTTTCTGCCGAAGTCTCTTTTTTCTTATCCGTAAGAGAAGCTATCGTCCCCACAAGTTCTTCTGCTGAATGGATATTATGCCTTGCAAGGAACAAATACTGTTCCTGCAGCTTGTGCATTTTACGGATATCCTCCCTGTACTTCCATACCTGACTGTATGGTCTTTTTTTGAGTTTTCCCACCCGGTACAGCTTCGCATAATGCTTTTTCTGAAGTCCTGACAAGCCTGCCCTGCGGTATCTTTTAACTCTGCACTTTACAATGGAAACTTTCGGTATATCCTGTTTACTCTTATAAAACGCAATATCCTCTTTTACAATCCTGTCCCGGATTGCTTCCTCACAATACATATCCCCAAGAGATTTGCACCTTCTGAACCTTGTCATACCCTGTGGCTTGATTGCCAGATGTTTTCCCTGCTTTATCTGATATCCCTTTTCAGACAGCAGTTCGAGAAATTCCTCATAGTCCTTCGCCTGCAAAATACAGGCATCCAAGTCTCTTTTTATCATATCGGACCATACAAAATTACCCTCCCTGTACTCACTCCATTCCTTATAGCTTTCGTGCTGCCTCTCCTTTTTCTCATCATCCACATCAATAATGGAGAGTCCATATTCCTGACACAGCCTGTTCGTGATAGGCTGGATATACTTTGCCCAGTCCCCTTTTTCGTAACGGTACTTTTTACCGTCCACAAAACTCACGCTGTTAAATACGATATGGGAATGAACATGGGCTGTATTATCGTGTACCACAAACACCGCTTCGTATGACTTACCAAGATATTCCTCCACAAATTTCTGTGTAATTTCAAATGCCGTATCCGGATTTACCTCATTTTCCTTAAAGGAAAGTATGATATGATACCCCTGACGCTTATCAATTTTTCCAAAATTACGCTTGGTTTCCTTCATCTGCTCAAATGCGGTATCGACCTGACAGTTTATTGCACCCACCAGTCTGCCATCCTGTGTTTTGTCCGGGTTCATCACATAATCAAGTGCCCGCTTTAAATGTTTTCCGTGAAAATGCCCGCCACAATCTTTCATATTAAGGATTTTACTGATTGCCAATCTGCACCACCGCCTCATTTACTTTCTTGTTCAGTTTACGCATATAGGCAACAAGCTGTGTTTTATCCTCTTTGGAATAAAGTCCTGCATTGTTATTGAATACGATCTGATTGATATTGATTCCAATACGGTTCACTTCATTGATAAGCTCTTTTAAGAGTTCCCTGACTTCCGGGTAATCATTCGGTTTCTGGCTGATGAGCAGTCTTAAATAATCTGCTTCACACATTCCGCTCTCCCCTGCCTTTTTTGCAAGCATTTCTGCCTCCTGCGGCATAAGACGGAGCGTTTTCCTGATACAGTGGATTTTATCTGCCATACGCTCACCTTCCCCTCTTATCTGTACTGTAATCCTTTATTCCTTGTGCTATCGTGGCTGCCGCCTTTTCCAAATCACCCTTGCCCTCCAGATTACTGATAAACGCTTCCACCAGTGCCGTTGCAACAGCATCAATCTCCTTTGCATGACTGGTTTTATCAAATAATCGGTCTAACACCCTCTCATCTGCCTTTAAACTGTCATACTTTTTCTGAAATTCGCAATATTCCTGAAAATCTTTCGGATCATCTTTCTTTGCCTCTGCGTGAAGTATCAGATCATAATTCCACTCACACACCTTATCAATCACATCATCTATCGGAAATGGCTCTATCTCACCGTTTTCCTCTGCCATATCCTGTCTGTACATCTTCCCCTCTGCATCCATTCCGATTGCATAATCATGTCCTTCCATATAATTAAGAAGAAGTGCAGCATCTTCTATCGAAGGGTTGATTTGCTTATCATATACTTCTGCCCAGGCAATCAGTTCCTCTGGTTCTGAAAAAAGTGTTATTTCCCTGTTCTCTGCCACCTTGCACCTCCTTATCCGTGTTTCGTAGATATTCACTATGGCTCCAGTCACCGGTAAGTCCCCGGCGACTGCTAGATACGCATTAGAGACATCTCTGTCCTAATGCCATCTAGTTAGGGGAACATTCCCCTAATACCCCTGCCAAATATAGAGTGGTGGCACTTTGTTCCACCACTTTTGAATAAAACCACCGCTTTGTTCCACCATTTCCGGTAAAAACCACCGCTTTATGCCACCACTTTTTATAATTTATATTCATAGGAAAAAACAGCATCGGAAAGTGGTGGTACTTTGTTCTATCACTTTTTGAAAAAACCACCGCTTTGTTCCACCATCTTCCGTAAAAACCACTGCTTTTTACCACCACTTTTTAATGGCACTGTCCGGCTATGGTCATCTGCTCCTTTTTCTGATCTGCAAGATTAAGTTTTGTTGCAACAAGCCATTCATTGTAATCCTTATAGCCTGCTGGTGGCGGACAGTCCTCAACCTCATAGCCCAGTCCATAGTATTTTCCCATAAGTTCTGCGGCTGCTTTCCTGCCCGGTGAATCCCCATCAAGGCAGAAACGGATAAAAGAAATCTGTGGGTGTTCCCTGAGAAAAGTTGCAAGCGGGGCATCTGCAAGCATTCCAAGAGCCAGCTTATTTGATTCATGGTCGGCAAATATATCCACATAGCTCATAAGGTCGATTGCTGCCTCGAATACAACAAGCTCTGTACTGTTTACATTCACCACATTAAATCCATAGTTCTTATCATTCCCCTCCACATCACACTTGAATGGTTTTCCCTGTTTATCAAATACACCACGCATACTTGCAAATCTGGTTACTCCATTCTTGTCATTTCCTTTAAAGACAATATTGTGATAATGCCTGCTCTCATATATGAGATTTTCCTTTAAAAACAGTTCTATCACTGCCTTACTGATTCCACGCTCATTGTTAAGATAGGATATCAGGTAGGAATTATCCCCTGCTGGCTGCGGAAGCACAAAAGGCTTTCTTTCCTGTGGCTGTTTCTTTGTGACCTGATGAACAAGCGGCTGCTTTCCCGTGCTTTCAATTCTCCGGTATCCGGCAAAATCCAAGAGCCAGAATACAGCCTCTTTTACACTCATTCCGCCAAATACACGGAGGAAATCTATCTGTGAGCCGCCATTATTTCCCTTATCAAACTGCCTTGACCATCTGTACCAGTGGCTTCTGTCATAGATACGGATTGAGTCCATTTCCTTTAAGGTGTGATATTTTCCAATCCTCTTTACGGTATAACCGAGACTTTCTGCAACGGCACAAAGATCTACGCTCTTTGCTATGGCAAGTTCCTCCTCTGTAAATCTTCCTTCCATACTCTCACCTTGCCTTTCCCTGCTCTGCCACAAGCGGTGACTTAATATCAAGGTTCCTGTAATCCGTACTGAGTGTAATTCTTGGATTATCAATCATTCCCTTTTCCTTGAAACTGAAGAAGGCACGGTTATCCCCTCCCACGATGATATGATCCAAAAGAGGGATTCCAATAAGCTCACACAGCTTATTCATACGGTCCGTCATCATCGTGTCTGCCTTGCTGGGAAATATATTTCCCGACGGGTGGAAATGTGTATGTTCCCGTCGTATAAGTTCCACAGAACATATACCCCATTAGAAAAAGCTACCGTTTCCAGTAGCTTTGTAATACTTTTATTATTCATTTTTTCGTTCTCCATATGTTTCTATGAAAATACTGACAATGCTTAATCCTTCCATAATTGCATTAAAATCAATACCTTCGACAGACAAAGCATTTGAGGCATCAAATAATTCATCATCGACATTTAATTCCGAATCCATATCCAATAGAGCTTCATGGTACCATTCTGTGATTTCCTTATTTAAACTTTCTGCTTCTCCAATCATCTTATTCAGCATTTCTATTTTGTCTTTTATTTCCTGTGGCACAAACGATTCTTCAATATCCACTATATTGCCTCCTAACTTAATCCTGCATCCTTTAATGCTTCTTCAACCAAATATTCTTCATAAGAACCATATCTCCCTGCGTGCGTTGCAGATATACCATATGCTTCCCTTAAAAAATTAGGTCCATTTAATGCAGCCATTTCCTGAAGACAGGTTATTCTCAGTACTTGTGGAGTAAAACCACTAAATTTTCTCACCATGCTTGTTATAAATGTTTTTGAAACTGGATTGTCTGGAAGATAATCGCCTCGTGTTCTTTTTATAAATAAGTGTGTATTAGATTCATTATTTGGAAATTCCTTTCGCATTTGCATATACTCTATCAACAACACTATTTCTATGGGCATCAGGTATATATCAGGCACATCCTTCATGTGTATGACTTTTCTTTCTACATTTACTGCACTCAGTTTTATTTCCTTTATCCTCATTGATTGCACTGCGTGTAAAAAGCACAAGGATGTTAGGAGTGCTTCATATGGAAAGGACACTCCATCTTCCTTAATTTTATGATACAGCATACGTTGTTCCTGATATGTCAGTGCTTCACATACACGTGGCATTTCTCTAGTTCTGTAATCAGTTATCGGAATGGTAAATATACATCTTTTCCGCTTTGCAAACTTAAAAAACTGATACAAATCCTTTCTCGAACATTCTCGGTTTGAAGCTGGCAGAGACAATAAATATTGATTGACTATTGTTTCAGTAAAATCCGTCCAATGTGTCACTGTTTTATAGTTTTCCGTAATCCATCGAACCATTCTATACAATGAACACATATCCGATTCAATAGTGCTACCTTTGACCGGATTGCTTGCGTTATTGGATATTTGACGCTCCTGCAACGCAAATTTATCTTCCACATACCACTTTAAACACTTTTGAAAGCTTTCCGGCACTTTTGCAATATATTTTTCACATTGCTTTCTATACATACCATTTTCTGACGGTGCCTGTATCAGTTTTCTACCAATCATAAAGCCTGATAGACTACGCCATGCTTTAGCTTTTCCATAATATTCAAAAGTATGTTCAAGCCAATCATAAGTCAACTCCTTTGGAGATATATCTTCCATGGCAATAAATATATTCGCTGCATTTCGTAAATGATGAAAAACTGCTTTTTGTTCCTTATGGTAACTTATCAAAAATGCTCTGTACTCCTCCAGTATTCTAAGTACCCAAGGCTTCTCAACAGGTATCTCCAATGAATTGTATACAAACATTTATAAAGGTGGCATTTTCCCATTTGCAACCTTTTTAATGGGAACAACCTTCTCTTGTTTTTTCTTTACATATGGAGTAGGAGTAAATACCCATAAGTCACTTGGCGTACACTCCAAAGCCATACACAAAGCATCCATTGTTTCCGCCTTCACTTGTTTGGGCTGTTCATTTATTAATGCACTTATTGATGGTGCAGATAGTTTGTAACCTGCTAAATCTTGAAGCAATCTGCTAAGTTCAGCACCAGACCAAATATTCTTTTCAGCCATTACCTTCCTAAGTTTCCATTCCAACGCCATTTAACATTCCTCCTGTTCCTCTTCGTATGACTCTAATAGCTTTTGCCATTTGCTTTGAGCCATCCGAATCCGTTTTTCCAGAAAATCATCACCGGGAGATACATATGCAAACGTTGTCTGAATCTGACTATGCCCCAGCAATGTTTTCAGAGTAAGCAAATCCACTCCCATTTCTGTAAGTCTTGTTGCAAACTCATGCCGGAGCTGATGAGGGCTAAAAATTTCCTCATCAGTAAACCCCAAATCCTTCTGCCTTCTCCGTAGTGAATTTCTTGCAACATCACGTGATATTCTTCTCTTGGTTTCGCTTAAAAACAATGGTCCGGATACTTCATCCGTAAATAATGGTCTAACATTAGTTAAATACCACTGCATCAGCTCATCCAGTCCCATAAGCATTGGCACCAAACGTTCCTTGTATCCATTTCCTTTTGAGCCTTTTGCATAACGCACATGAATTTTACCTTTTTCTCCTAAATCAAAGCGTATATCTTTCACATCAAGCATTATACACTCAAAAGACCTCAATCCTGCTTTTTCCATAGTACGAAATATCATATAATCTCTAGCTATTGTAGCAAACTTTCTTGCATTTAACATCTCATTCTTTAAACCATCCCAAAACCGTTCCAATAACTCTGGTTCTGGTGGAAGCACCGCTGAGTCCATGTCATCCCTACGATGCATATGTCTATTAAATTTATCAATAATGCTTGGAACATTTACACCATAGTTTTCATAAATATCTCTGCTATGCCTCGCCTCTAAAAAATCAAGAAATGCTGCTATACAGGATTGATACTTACGCCTTGTAGAATATGCTAATCCTCTTCCAACAAGGCTTTCATAAAAAGAATCCATATCGGAAGCACTTAACTCCCAAATGAATTTATCACTTATATCCAGAATTTCATTTACATTTCTTATATTCAAGGCAATCGTTGCTTTTGTATACCCCAGAACACTCTGTTGTTGCTCCCATAAACCTATCAATTTAGCTTGAAATCTTACTGATTCTTCATACGATGGTTCCTCTTTCTGCGGTTGCATGCCGCCGTTAACAACCCTAATTCCATTATTCATAATAAGACTCCATTCATTTAGGTATCTCCTAATTTATTTAGGTGTTACCTAATATATCATAATGAAATCAAGATGTCAACATACCCTTTCCCCGATGGCAGTGGATCAACATCATACTGGCAGCATTACTTAAAATACTTGACTTAAATAATTCTCTTGGGTGTGCCATTGCTTCATTCAACGAACCCACACTTGCAAAATGCACATTAATAGGCTTTAGGTCGGAGCTGAGATTTACAACACACACCACTTCCCTGTCGAACTGGCACATACATTCTCCCATTACGGCAGCTACTTCTTCCGGCTTGTTAAAGGACTGCTCCGAATAAATCGGAGCCTCCTTTACAAGCCTTATGGATACAACATCAAGTTTGAAGTCGTTCTTCTCTGTCACAGGAATCCGCCTCCTCTCCAAACTCAATACGGATAATAAAGTCACCTTTCTGGCTGTTTACAAGAGCAATCAGTTCTTCTACGGTAAGTTCCTGCTCCATAACTGCCTCCTATCTCGCCTTTTCCTTTGCGTCATATACAAGCTGCGGCTCTGCCACGATACCGTCCAGTCTCTTGTTCGGTGTATCCGTTGCAAGTGTGAGTTTCCTTAAATCTTTATCATAGTGATACACCTGATTGGAAAGTCGTTCTTCCAATGCCACCTTCTGCATATTCACCTCTGCCACCATCTGTGCAAGCTCCTCCGGTTCGGTCAGCTCAGTAGACACCGCAAGAACTTCGTGCACACTTGAAGGCAGGATATACAGATCACTTTCAAGGTTTTCTGCCAGTTCGTGAAGCTCATTCTCATAAAGCATTGATACTGCACCGTCAATTCCCCTGTTATTGGAGATTATCCACAGAGTCTGCTCCGGTGGAACTTCCCTGATCATCATCTCTGCTATCTCCTCCGGCATCCCGTCACTTAAAAACATCTCTTTCATAACATCATTCATATTTCTTATTCTTGGCGGTAAGATTCTTCTTGTGTTCTCAGCCGCATATTTAAAAAGCTGCTCCTCATTCATTCCAAGTCTTTCCGCAAGGCTGTTCGTAACCTTTATACTCTGAATACTTTCAGTATCCGCATTTACCACAAGTTTATAGATAATGGAAAGATCCTGAAATTCTCTATGTGGCACCTGCTCCAGAAATGACTTGTTCTGTTCCGTATTGATAAGCTGGAATACTACCTTTTCATCTGCATCTTTGTATAAGCTGTCAACATCAACAACTTGCGGTGTCTTTGCAAACTCCATTGCCATAAGGTCACATGCCGCCATCAGTGTTTCCTCCAGATCACCACAGCTCTGATATTTCTCATACATATCGTTGATATAAATAGTAGGAGAAATAGTAGTATCTTCCCCTCTAATATTGATAGCATCATATGTCATATTTACCTTTTCCGCAGGTCTAACTATAAGCTCCATACCTTTAAAACTGTCGGGCATATAGTCCATAAACTTTTCTTTTACTACTTCCTTAAAAATCTCATAATTCATCATATCTGCTTATCCTCCAAATAAAAAAAGCGGGGGAACATAAGTCATTGGCTTACATTCCCCCGCAAGGTTGATCGTTTTTATTTTCTCTTTGATATACCCGTCAGCTCATTCCGGACAATCCCGTATTCTGTGCATTTTAACCTCCTTGATTATAACAATTTCTTAAATTTAAAGAAATACTTCACAAGTCTTCTGTTTTTCCTGTAAGCAGGAAAGAAGCCTTTTACCTCCATAGTCTCACCTCCCCTCAAAATGTTCCCATTCTTACGAATGAAAGAAATACTCTTGCTATCAGACAGAATAGAAGAAGAACTAACCTGACAAGTCCCAAGAACAGCTTTAATGCTCCAAGAACAATTTTCAGCATCCACTTGAGTATCTGTAAAACAGCGGTTCCTACGGCTCCTGCAATTCTTCTCATAATAATCAATCTCCTTTCAACATCCATCCCATTGCCAATCCTGCAACATCTGAATCATTCATAACATCTTCTTCCGGCTGTTCTTCCATATCTTCCTGTGGGTTTGCAATCACTACCGGCTGGCTGTTCTTCACTCCCGCCAAAGCTCCCCCAAGTAAAGAAATGACCTCTTTTCTTGCCTCACTCATTGCAGAATACTCAATTTCCTTTTTTATCTTTTCTATCTCGTCCCTCGTTACAAACTGTTCATATCTCTTTTCCTCTTTGGAGGGAATATCATCCTCTCCATAGTGGTCAATATAAAACTCACAGGCTTCAATCAGGAACTGATTCTTTGACTTATATATCTTTGGATTAAGCCCCTTTATGACCTCATTGATTTTAGCGTGTTGAGGATTGAGCAGATTCAGTCGGAATGTGCTCTCCATAATATGCCTTCGTGCCATATGACTACCCCCTATGCAAGTCTCTTAGCAGTTTTCAGTCCCATAATGGCAAGCTGTTCATATCCTCTGGCATTTGCCTTTACATCAAGGATATAAGAGATATTCTTTGCTTCGTGATTGCTGAAATTCTTCATTACCACTGCCCCGCCACCTACAAATACAATCGGTGTAGTTTTAAGGTTATAACTAAACTCACGGATTGAGTTATATACCTTTTCAACAAAGTCCTCTATCTCAGCCTTGATAATCGCAAGGTATTCATCATCTATATCAGACCTGCCATATCGCATAATATTCTGGATTTCTGTTTCATCAACTTCCCCGTTGAGCTGTCTTACACACTGCTCATTGATAGAACGCATACAGGTAATAAGTCCTCTCGGCACGGTAACACACTTTGATTCGTCCGGTGACTTGTTAATCACGGGCATAATATCTATTGTCCAGCTACCGATATCAACAACCAGCGTTTTCTTTGCCATAGTCGGTATCTTGTCAACCACTGCCGCATAGCACTGTGGGAATACCGCCACATCGTCAATCTCAATATGGTATGCTTCATTTTCATATCTGAAATCAACACGCTTATTCTTGGTCAGGTATTTAATAAAGTTATTTCTCTCTGCTCCAAATCGGGTAAGTGGAAGTCCTACTGCAAGAAATACCTTTGCATCTGACAATCCTCTTTTCTTCAATTCCTTTGCGACTGCTGCCAGTGTCAAAAGATAAAAGCTGTCATCTTCAACCTTTGTATCTTTCACTTCCTGCCTTACTGTTCCAATCTTGTAATACTTACCGTCGTACTCAAGAACATCTCCAAAAAGTGCCGGAGTAGTTGTAATCTCCTTTACCCCTGTGACAAATACCTGAGTTACGGTTTTCATCATTGACCAGCCGTGATCAATTCCTATTACTTCTAACTTGTTATTCATTTTTCTGTTCCTCCAAATCTTACTAATTTTGTTCATACAGCTACCCGTACCTTTCGGTTTGTGTTTCTATCCTATTTTCCTTGTCTCTGAAATATCTGCCAGCGATTTATATTCGATCACACTCTGCTCTTGCTTTCATAAGACAATACTTCCATATACAGCCACCTCTCTTTTTGCGAGATGACTTACATTCAGACCAAATCAGCTTCTTTTCTGCCATCTCCTGCTCATTTCCAATAAAAAAGGCAGGACAAACAGCCGGATACACTTTTCAGTGCAAAGCTAATTTAGTCCTACCTAAAATTATTACTATTCAATTTTCACCTCTCTTGGGTACACAAAGCACACTCAGCCCATGAATCTGAACTGCTCTATGTAATGGTCATATTTCGGATTGATATGTCAGCGCTGCCCTATCCTGTACCGATTTAAAGGTATAAAAATAAGGACTAAATTAGTTCCAACCCCTTGATTTTACTGGGTTTCTTCTAACTTGTCCCAATTATAACTCAAGCACCCGGAGGAATGGCTTGATGAGTTCAGCACCTTCTCCATCTACCAGGTACTTCCGAAAATCATCGAGCTTTGGGGCTTAAATGTCCAGACGGATGTAGAATCTAAAAAAAACTTCACGCAACAGATCGGCCGATGACTACACCCTTGTTTCTGCTTCGCTGCGTACAGCTCGGCATCTCCATCCGGGATCTTGACTTACTCACAATCGGAATGGTGAACGATATGTACGCAGAAAGCAGCAATGATGAGTACAAAGGCTATGCGCAGATCGCTACGCAGAGGGATTTCGATGCATTCCGAAGATATAGTAAGGGAGATTATTCAAACAGTGGGCTGTCATACCCCTACTGTATGCCTGTCTGCATTATCTCTGACAGCCAGTGGCATAGAACCGGAAGAGCTGCTTGCTGAATTAAAGACCTGCGGGCTGAATATTGCCTCCGGGGAGGATGTGGAACTATATAAAGATAATGATTTCACTGACGGACTTATGATAGAGCATTTACGAAAGCTCCTACAGCTTGGTAAATTGTCCAATCAGCAATTGGACATTCTCCGTAATCTGTCCCTGCTACCGGTTGCGGGAGTATTAAAGAATAGTTTTAAGAACTGGATGAAGCTTGATAAGGCAGAGTGTTTTCTGCTGAAGAAGGATTATGGAAATGCAGTTAAAAAGCGTGAAAAAGCAATCAGTATCTTGGAAAAGCTTCACATCAAGGATGCAGATATGCGAACTGCCAGCCTGTTGTCCAATCTGTACAATAATCTTTCCAATACTTATCTGCTGATGAAATGTGGGAATGAGGCAGCCAGAGCACTGCGTACTGCTTTTGATATCCGTATGGAATATGCACGCTTGAGACTAGCCGAGTCCCATGATTTCCTTCAGCAGATGATGAACCTTATCAATATGCTATTGTTGGCAAAGGATGTGGATAATGCCAAGATTGTATTGGAACAATATGAAACCTTGGTGCTTAAACATCTGTCAGATACCTCTCTGGATTATGGTATCTGCAAGCTAAGCCGGGGTATTATTGATATGATGGAAGGTAAACCGGAACCGGCAGAGATAAATCAGCTTAGGTCCGAGAGTATTATTGGAAATGCCGTAGGTACGGATAATGACTATATGAAGACGACCTACCGGTATCTGAATAACCTGTATGCACGATGGAAGAAGCCGGAAAAGGCGATTGAGTATAGGAATAAGTTTCTTGGGGTGAAACAATCACTTTCAAGGCAAGAATAATATTGAATTGTAACGCATAAACTACTATCACCACTAAAAATCCATTTGACAGCCTTTGCTTTCGATGGTATATTATCTTTAGTGGTTGCGCTGCGGAAACTTGCGATGCCCGCAGCCGGTGGAGTTCCATGCGTGGGCTCCACTTTTTTATGCCATAGCAAAGGAGGATTCAGAGATGGCTAATAAAACATTTTTCACATATGATGAGCAAATCGAAAAGTTGGAAAAAGAAAAACAGCTTGTTATTTCTGATCCTGAATTTGCCAAAACCACTTTACAAAAGTTAGGCTCTATTCGAGAATTTGAAAAGATCACACGAGAATACGAAGCATCCGTAAACCCGAATGTTTCAGCTATTACCATTCATCCCGATTTGTTTTCTCGGCTGGGCATCTTGAAAAATGCCATATAATGCTTGCATATTTCACTTGTATATAGTATATTATAGATAGCAATTGGGGTATGTGTTTGCGGACACATACTTGGAGGAGTCGGAGTAATTCGGCTCCTCTTTAATTTTCAACAAAAAGATGGTAGCCAAAAGGATATTCCTAATGACTACCATCTTTTTATTCTGCCGCTTCTAACACTAATTCTGCAAATTCTTTATCATTCATGCCTTCTAATTTTTCTAATACCTGCCCAGCAATATCTTCCATATCGCTGTCCTTTATGTACGGCATTATCCGTCTGATTTCTTCCATCATCTTCATTCTGTTCTGCGTCTCAAAAACACACATGAAATTGATTTCTTCTACTGTGAATTTATTCATCATCCTACATCTCCCTATGTGAATTTTTTGATTTTTCCAGTTCCTTCGTATCCTTATTGTTTCCCTGTGCTGCTTCCTTCTGCTTGGCTGCCAATCTCTCCTTTAAGGAAGAACGTGATTCAGGCTTTTCCTGCTGTTCTTTCTTTTCTTCTTCACGATTGAATTTTTCCACTCCATTATTGAGCCTCTCATCAATCATGTTATAATTCTGCTCCTCCAGTTCCTCAATCTTAGCAAGCGGCTTGTATTCTGCCAATTTCACAAGCAGTTCCCTTGCCTGCCTTTCACTTTCCTCGTCTATCCCCTCGTCAATAGATGCCTGCAAGAAAATACTTAGAGGTTTCACATTTCCAGTTCTTATATCATCAGCAATCATTTGTATCTGTGATTCTGTGTCAGATACCGAATCTCTATATCCATATGTATCAATCTCATAAGATAGCTTGCCAAGTTCTACCGCAAGTGCCTGTATTTTTTGCTCTTTTGTTTCCCGGTCATTGACCTCTTTCTCCGGAAAGGCTGCAATCAATTTCTTTAGTGCGTCCTGCACCTTCGGAGTGTCCCGAAGCTCCTGTGTGTAATTCAGATAATCGACATCTATACACTTTCCGCTCAAAATGTCCGCCTGCTCATCTTCCCATTCCTCTGTTCCCTCGATGTGCATATTCACACCAAGCAAAGGGATACCGTTCATCCGGGACGGATCAATGGCTTGATAAATCTGAATGGCTTCCTCAATCGTTTCTATCCCCTCATAATATTCTCCCATATTGTGAAATTCGCCACATTCTGCCACTGTAAATGTCACATGGACGGTCTCCTGCTCAATAACAGGTTTATTTGCCAGTTCCGGCGGTTCTGCCGTTTCCTGTTCCCTCCCTTGTGTTACAAGCTGGGAATTGACCTGTTCCTGCTGTGCCTTCTCCTGCAGATAGGTTTCCACCTCTCCCTAACATTCCTTCAGGAGCTAACCATACCCTTGGGTAATGTATAATTGCTACAATATCAGATATAATGTCCTTCTCAATAGCAACCCCAGAAAATTCATCCTTTAAGACTCTGAGACATTCCATCACCTCAAAAAAATTTTCTTCATACAATTCTCCGCGAAAGGGGCGTAAACTTCCTAAAAATCCTTTTTCCCCATTTCATATTATCAATATCTTCATTTCTCGTAGAATGAAATGACAGAAGTTCTTTTGCTTCATTCTTATCCATACTATCCTCCCATCGACATAAGGCTCTATGTCTTTGGCAGTTCCCCACCTTGCCGAACCGTATTCTACTCCCTGCCGAAATTTCTTTGCATTTTTCGCTTTATAATAAACTACCATACGAAATCCTATCCCGCATCCCACGCCAACCAGTAAATCCATCGGCATAAAACTGGGAAATGGGTTTGCAAACGCACCTCCCATCCCATTGATCGTGTCCAACACATTCTGTAACGTGTTATCTCCTGCCTGCTGTCCATACAGCCATGAAACCTTATTAAAGACATATCCAAATATCACATAGGGAGCACATTTGAGGGCAAGCTGTTTCCCATTTACCCCTCTGCACTTTTCTTTGACAGTTTTCGGGATTGACTGCAAATCCTTTACAATCCCGTCAATGACCTTGCTTATAGGCTCTGTCCCCTGTCCTTGTTTTTCTCTCTGCTCCGCTCCCTGTCCTTGTTTTTCTCTCTGCTCCGCTCCCTGTTCTTGTTCTGTGCGATCATCTTCTGAAGTCCTTTCAGTTTCTGCCGTAATGACGGACGCTGTTGCTTTTTCTCATTAACTTTTACAAATTCCTTAAATGCCTGTGTTATCACATCGGCATCCTTGCCCTTGAAAAATACCATATACTTCGGAGGTTCCACCGTCTTGTCTTTTTTCACAGCAAAGTCAACATTATATTTCCTTGCCACTCTTTCAAAGGACTTGATGTTGTTATCCGTAACCTCTATGCTCGAAGCTCCCATACCCTGACCGACCAGCTTTTTGACCGACATTTTCCCATGCGTTGTCTGTTTCCCGGCTTTCCGGTGTTCCAGATACATCTTCATGGCTTTTTTCAGTACATCGGCGGTCAGCCTTGAGTACTTGAAAACAAGGGCAATCGTTTCCTGTGTAACTTCCTCCTGCATGGTTTTCCTCCTTGATTTCTTTGTAGCCGTAATTCCGCTATGGTGGAACATACAGCCAGTGCAGTAAATACTTCATAAGCTCTCCTTTCCACTTCTGGACATTTTGTCCAAAAGTTCTTTAAACGCAAAAAGGGCAGCTACAAACCTTTACGGTCTATAACTGCCCTTACGCTGTCATGTATTTTCTTATTCAATCCCAATTGAGTCATTTATCTTCATTCCAAACATCCATCATAAATTGTATAATAAAACTGGATATCTGTTTCTCCAAAAAGAACAATCTTCTTTAGATAAATATTTCTTATTTATATACTGTTCAATTCGATAATTTTGTTCATAATGCAAAATCATTTTTTGTATAATTGTTGGCATCTTTTTTATGTAAGTCACTTTTTTAATATCCTTATCAATCATATTAGATATTCGATTTAAAAAAGAAAATAAATCTTCATCTTCTCTAGGACTTGGATATCCACATATTTCATAAACTCCCTTATCATCTTTAAAGGAGAAATCATAAATATTGCCTGAACTCATAATATCTACTATTTTATATTTTAATTTAAACTCTTTACTACAAAGAAATTTTTTCTTTTTAATTGCATCACAATGTCCATTTGTGACTTTTGCTCGAATATATTTAGCTCCCACCATCATAGCCGTAAGTGTTCTATGATTTCCATCACTAGATAAGAAATATGAATCGTCATCGACATAATACACCATTTTTACCGGATAATATAATTGTTCATATGATTTTTGCAATTCTTCCAACGACATTTTTTCTAAAAAACTTAAACAATTCTCAAAACGAGACGGCTCTCTATCGCCTCTATTCATTACTCTAACGTTTTCAAAGACGCTCAAACCTGGTGTTCCCCTAGATGTACCTATTACCTTTTCCAGTGGAACTAAATCTATATAATCTCTTTCAGAAGAATCTAACGGCGGGAAGCTTTGATATACATCCCTATCTTGTTCTAAAATCTTAGCTTTCATTTTATTAATATGTTCTTCACTTATACCATATTTCAACAAATATTCAACTAAATCATCTGTAAAAAAAAACACTTCATTTTCTTTATCATATGAATACATCAAATCTCCCCCTCTTCATAAATAATCTTCTACCATGCTTTACTCAACTAGCAAAATTGTACATAACTCCGCATACATCTTCCCATCTTCAAATTTCACATCATCAAGTAACAATGTCTGGAACAATACATCCCTGACACTCTCTAATTTTACCATAGAAAGCTCCGCTTCTGAGAGTCCCTCCAGCTCTATATCTTCCAATGCAACCGCTTTTCTGGCTGACAAGCAGTATGTATATAATGCCATGATATATCTGTCAGACATCGCAAAAGCATATGTATCCTTGCCTTTATAATTATATCGGCACTTTTCCAGTTCTTCCTTAGACATGGTAAAGAAACATCTGACTGTTTCCAGATATACTTTTCCCTCAAAATCCGGCTTATACTTCGTTGCCAATCGCTTTATCGTTGCAAAAATATTATTTCTCTCATAGGTCAGTCTGGTTCTCTTAAAAACTGCCTTCTTCCCTCTCATATCCATGTAAACATTGTTTCCTATGGTTTTCCCGGCGAACGGTTCATACTCCCCAATCCGCAACAGATAGGAAAGCACCTGTAACAACTTCTCTTTTGATGTAATCTCGTTGTAGCTGTAATCTCCAAAGCCTAACTGTTCAAATTTTAATGGTGTGCTTCCCTTTTTAATCTCTCTTTCCATTACCCTGTCCACATCTCTCACTGACTCCATAGCTTTTCAGCCCCTTTCTTTGTGACAATAAAAGAGCAGCCATATCCTGACTGCCCCACTTTTGGACAAAATGTCCAGAAGTTCTATATTTTCACTTTTGGACTTTTCGTCCAGAAGTGTCCTGTTACAATACTGATAAACTCTCTTGCAATGCCGATTATCTTAAAAATCAGCACCACACCACCAATCAAACCTCCTATGATACAATTCAGAGCAAAAATACCAACTCCCCCACTGATGCCGAAATTCTTAGGTATCAGCCACAGGCACATCCGATGTATACCAAACGGACACCCTGCAATAATCCAATATAAAAACCAGTCAAAGCCTTCCTCTTTGTTGCAAACCGGATAACAGGTAATCATCCATATTGCAATGATCATTGACGGGAGAACAATCTTAAACAATACCCTTTGTGGTACTCATCCTGATAGCGTACCTCTTTTAATTTTTCATAGTAGAATTTTTCATGTACTTCGCTGATAAAATTGATTGTCTGTTCCTTTTGGTTTTCTGCTCCTAACGCTGTGTTGTTCATAGTGAACCTCCTTCTGAAATTGAATTGAAAAAGGCACTCCTAATGGAATGCCCTAATATAAAAATAGGGACACTCTTTTGAAGTATCCCTATGTTCTATCAATATATCTGATAGCTCTCTATTTACTTTCATATTCAGAATTCTTTGTGTTCCCACAACCGAGGTCTAATGCCACAACAACCGTTACCTTCCTCACAAGCTCTTTTTCCTTGTGATTTTCAGCAATCCTGTTGAAGCTGAAAAACTCTGCAAAGTGCGTAAATTCAAGGATTTCTATATATCCTTTCTGTGTAGTCCTACCACAGTCTCAACGGTACTTTCATTGTCCCAACAAAGTTCCTGTGTCTTTCTGTCTCCAAAATACACCGGAAAACGGAACTTTATGTGCTTCAGGAATCTGCCATCTGGCTGCTCCTGCTCATAAATGTCCACCTGTTCCACAAAGCTGTTAAGAAATTCTTTCTTCTCCAGGTCGGTGAACTTATCATATAGTTTATCAAAATATAAAAGAAATTGATAGACGTTTTCTTCTGATATTTTCTGTTGCCGGATATTCAGCAGGCGATTCTTGACTTCTTCTATACTGTTCTCCACGCCTTCAATCTCATCATACAAACGGTATAACCTTGTCTCCATATCCTGATATTTCTTTTCATAAAATTTATCCATGATATCCAGACTGTCCATCTGCTGTCCAAGCCTTACTTTTGCTCCGGTCAGTTGTCTGTGCTGTTTTTCCAGTCCTTCAATCTCTTTTTCTATTTCTTCTGTATCTATTCTTGAGCCAATTTTATTCAGAATTGCTTCTTCAAATTTCGGATTCTTCACCAGTTTCCGAATAACCTCTTCCACTGCATTGTTAATCTTCTCCTCACTCCATTGTTTACGATATCCACATTTATGACCATCTACCAGGCGACGATGTTTGCAGGCATAATAGAAATAATCCTTATATAAGGTTCCGTCTTTCTTTTTCTTTCGATTCACGTTCCCATACATACCGCTTCCACATAACGGGCATCTCAATATTCCAGATAAGATATGCTCATGATCGAGACTATGTGTCTTTTCATATTTCACACCTGTTTTTTCCCGTTTTTGATGTGCCAGCTCCCAGTCTGTTTCTGAAACAATCCCTTCATGGATACCATCGTGCAGCATATAATTTTCCTGTTTTACAATGCGATATTCATTTCTTGTTCCAGAAACTTTCTCGTTCTTCCTTCGTCCATGGTCCTATGTCAAGATTTAGTACAAGTTAAAATGAGAAACTTTTCCCATTTTAACCCGCCAGAAGCTCAGCCTCAGTGTGTGTTCTTTTATACAATCGTTCGAATTCATTTGATGACATATAGTTACAATGGCTATGAATTCGTTTCGTATTGTAGAAAGCTTCCAGATATTCGAAAATCAAGCAGTATGCCTGCTTGTAATCGTGAATTTTAAAGCGGTTGAGCCATTCACGTTTGATAATCGAATGGAAGGATTCAATGCAGGCATTATCCCACGGAAATGCTTTCTTTGAGTAACTACGCTGCATATTTTCTGTTACTTTTTTATATTCCGTCGCAACGTACTGACTGCCACGATCAGAGTGAATGATCAATGGCTGGTCGATATTTCGGCGAGCTTTGGCTTTGTTTATTGTATCAATCACGCAGGATACTTCCAATGTTTCTGAAAGTGTCCAGGCTATGATTTTTCTGGAAAATAAATCCATAATACTGGTCAGATAGACAAATCCGTCTATTGTCCAGATGTAGGTGATATCCGAACACCAGACGGCATTCGGGCGGTCAGGATTAAACTGCTCATCGAGGATATTTTGTAATTCAGTGCTGAAATCAGAATCTTTTGTGGTAATTGTCCATGGCTTGCTCCACTGGGCACGGATTCCCATTTGACGCATGTATGTACCAACAGTTCTTTCCGAAATGACTTCACCGGTTTTCCGCAATTCTACAGTGATTTTCGGAGCACCATAGTTCTGCTTGGAATCATCATATATATCCTGTATTTTTGCTTTTACAGATTCACGGCGTTTTTCTGTATCAGAAGGCACGCGGTGGAGCCATGCACGATATCCTGAACGTGAGACACCTAAAAATTTCAACATTCCGGAGACGGAAAACCGGCGTCCAGCCTTTTGGGCAGCTTCCGTCTTCTCAGACACTTCGAGATAAATGGCTTCCGTCATTTTCCCAGAATGTTGATTGCTTTTTTTAATACATCAAGTGCATCTTGGGCATCACGTAATTCACGTCTGAGACGGGCGATTTCCTTCTGTTCATCGGATGCGTAATTACCAGAACCCCGAACAGGAATATCACCGGATTCACGGAAGTCTTTCAGCCACTTTGTTAGTGTGCTGTATCCGATGCCAAGATTTTCTGCACATCCACGTACACCGAGATCTTTATGATCTTGATAATACCGGATTGCATCAAGTTTAAATTGTTTGTCATGTTGCATTGCCATATGAGATCCTCCTTCAACATGTCTCTATTGTACCATGTTAATATGTATTTGGAATTTCTCATTTTGGCTTGTACTATTTATATTCTAGCATCAGCTGCTGCAGATATTTTGCAGAATACTCGGAATTAAGCAGAACGTGGAACTCATCAATGTAGAGCCATGTTGCCTTGCCTCGCTTACCATTCTCAACAATTCTGTTCTGAATGGACTCCATCATAACAAGCATTGTGATTGGACTAAGCTCTGTACCTAAGTCCCTGATACCATAGACTGTAAATCTGTTATCCACATCCACATTTGTCTGGTGGTTGAAGATATTTAGCGAACCATTTACAAAAAGCTCCAATGACAATGCAATGTCCTTTGCCTCGTCCTCCGGCTGTGCCATAAGGATATCGTAGAAATCACTCATTACCGGGATATACTTCTCTTTACTCCTTGCAATGTCGATATACAGCTTTCTCACACAGCGGTCGATGATTGACTTCTGTCTTGAATTTAAGCTGTCACCGATGCACTGCTCACAAAGACCAAGCATGAACTCGCCCTTTTCTCTTACCATTCCCTTGAAATCATTCGGATCAAGGCTCCATACATCCATCTCCAGCTGATTCACATAGTTATCCTTACCTAAATATACAGCACTAAAATTATAATAATTAGAATATCCCAGCCTTTTATTTTTGTAAAATTCCGGATTATCAAATGCCGCCAAACTACGAATCTGATTTTGTATTCTTGGCATAAGATTCAGAGTATCTATATAAACTCCATTTCCTAATACCATGTGCAGCTTGCCCACAACATCTGAATTACAAAACTCGCATTTCTTCTTCCATGGTTTCGGTCTGACATTCTTCTCAATATTAGTAAGCAATCCTCTGACTTCTGCTAATTCTCTCTGCCATTTTCTCTGTAATATACAGCGGATTTACAATACGATTCCCTTGATCCAGGTCATATTCTTCTGCACTTTCTATTTTTTCTTCAAAAGGATTCACCTCTTCATAGGAAATGCCTGCTTTCTTCAATTTATCTTTTAATATCTTGTTCTCATATTCAAGCCGCCTAACCATCTTTCTCAATGAATCTGCATCATATGCTTCTATGTTCAAACCTTCCACCTACAATTCTTATTATCTCGTAACATAACTTCCATTCAATGTCCCAACTTTATTTCAGTACTTGTTCCAACTATTTTCAATACTTATTTTTCCTATTGACGCATTTCTCTGTCAATCGTATAATTAATACACAAAAAACCCGAAAAGAGGAGGTGTTCGTATGGCTACTTCAAGTATTACTCATAATTTTGTTATATCCAATCCAAACAGCGTAAAACTTTTTATTGCAGCGATTGACGAAGCCGACCGTGACCGCACACCAAAGCAGACACTTCCCGGACGTCAGTTGACAAACCCACAAGAAATCTTATCTTTAATGTCAAAAAGGAAAAAAACAAACTCTTAAATATTAAAATTCTTCAATAAAAAATCCTCTAAGACAATAGGTGTTTCACTATCTCTTAGAGGATTTTTTTTAATTTAAATGGTATCTGGTAATATTTTTCCAATTTTTCGGGAAACCCATTTTATTCAATAATTCAACTTCACCTATATGCTCTACTTCTCTGTTTACTCGGTCAATCTCTTTTATAAGCTTTCTTTTAAATTCCAGAAAATCTTTTCCAGGTAATAGATATCTAAAAGCAATCACCACAGCAAACAAATCTTGTTTTCCTTTTTCGTACTGATTACCGCTCTGTGGTAATGAAAGTTTTTTATGAAGCGGTGTATCCGCAATAGCATCTACTGTTCTGTATGTAAACAGTCGTTCCCCATGGGCACATACATTCCTATACTTAGTGAGAACAGATAGAAACTGTTCCATCTGATGCTGATTCAAAGGTTCAAAGTTTTTTGATACTTTTGATTTTAAAGATTGAGGAAATACTCGGAACATTTTTGATAAGTTTCCAAACGTAAGTACATTTGCCAAAACCCATAATGGAATTTCACCATATGTCTTGCGGTAATAGTTGATATATGTATAATCTGTGGTCGTTGTTGCTCGTTTCAAGGTCGCTATCAACTTTACGATTGTTGCATGATTTCTTTTTGTATTATTATAATTATTAGCGTCCATGTACTGCTTCTGCTCTGCTCCATACATTTCAGTAAAATAGTATGACATCAAAGAACGCATCTGTCGCTCAATCTGCAGTAAATATTTAAAGAACAACTCTCTAAGCTCTGCATCAAACTTATACAGACTGACTATTTCTTCAAAACTTGTTCCTGCTTTATATTTCTTTGTATTCGATATTCTAAAAAGATGTTTATATCCTCCCATAAGAGGAAAATATCCTATTTGCCGTAACATCTCTTCCGCATATTCTCTGTCTTTTATTTTTATTCTCTTTTCATCACTGATCCAGGAAAGCTGGTCACTAAAAGAAGAGAATTTTTTCGGTGTCTGCATCTCATTTCTCCTTAAAACAAAAGAGGGAGAGACCCGCAGGCTCTCCCCCGCCTGTAGGCTTCACAAGTTTCTACAGAACGATCACTGAGCTTAGTATACGTCATTTTAAATGTCCTGTCAATACGCCAAAACATTCTTAGCCATACCCGCTCAGAAGTATTCTATGCTGTTTTTTCTTCCTTATTCTGTTTTTCTTCCTCCAACTCCCGGAGGACTTCTTCGCCGTACTTATCAATCATCCGTACCAGAAAATCAATGCACCGCTCAAATTCAATATTCTGTTGCATAAGCTCCTCCCGTTATTGTTTTGATCTGAGCTTATTTTACAGAACCTGCCGGAAAACCACATTGAATAGAAATTGATTGTAAATTGACACAATCACTTTAAAAATATCCGTATTTTCTTGAATCGAATGTATGTTCGTGTTATGATAGATATACTTAATCTTAACTACGAAAGGGGAATTTCTATTGAATCGATGCGATTTTTCTTCTATTAGCACTTGCTTAAAAAATCATATCAGCGAAAGTAATCAAATGAGTCAGCCTGATTTTTTATACGAATTATTTGAAGATTTTATGGATGATCCGGCAAATCAGGATTTTTCAATGGATAACGGTCTGGTTTGCCGCTGGATGACTGGTCAGGCTAAAATCAGTCCTAAAATATCCGCTTACTATTCCAAGCCATCCAATCAGGAAAAATTAGCCCATACCATCCACCAGATTCTTCTTCCACTGATGTCTGACTGTAATATGGCTATACCTCAGATTGCCAATTATGCAATGTTCCTGACAGAACAGCAGGAACCCGAAA
>OAUC01000143.1_pt1 | contig 61412 bp, 50 predicted proteins | sample 1495091 | NCBI WGS metagenome assembly OAUC01 (sample SAMEA2579997, study PRJEB22360) | human gut metagenome | biome: human gut; feature: human-associated habitat; material: faeces | place: Denmark | collected 2008/2010
AATGCTGGCATCTATCATCTATAATTATGGCAAATTTTGTGATGATTTTAAATCCACCCTGAAACTAGGCGCTTACCTTTGATGAATTGGGATTTCTGTTTTTAGTCTTTTTTGTACCAATCGTTTGGTACAAGATTTTTGTCAATCGGCCACCAATTTTCGCAAATATATTCTCGGAAAGAAGCGTTGTTGAGGTCAGCGTGATCGACGATAATAACTTGTAATTTCCCCTCAAGTTCACTGGTTCGATCAACTATAAACCGATACATTTTATTGACTTCGTTCCAATCTATATTTTTTTCATCAAGCTCGGATGGAAAATAAACCTGCGAGGGTTGATCAAAAAACAGAAAGCTTGGAACCGGGCGATTTGTACCTATGAAGTAATACTGCAAAGCAAAATAAGCAATTAGATGAACGCCAACCCAGTTCGAACCACTGCCTAATTGCTTAAGTGGTACAGGTCTGTCCGGCTTGTCTACTACGACAGTTACCTTATTGAGGTCAAGCCGGTATGGACTATCACAGTGTTCAAGCTCCAGTTCTTTGGCCCATTTAGTCATATTTTCTTGTATACGAGAAAGCGCAGATTGCTTGCGATCCTCTACGGAATCTGCATCAAGAATTTCGTCAATTTCTTGGATTCTATCTTCAATGCTTTTAATAATTTGCTCTTGTTTATCAGACTCTGTATCATTTTCTACACTTTCAATCCACAAGCTGATTCTTCCAATTACTTTGCCTCGTCGAGCGTTTATGTCTCTTAGGTGTGTACGTTCGTCTTCTTGCTGGTATATTCCATCAATTTCAGATTGTAACCCTTTGATTTCTTCTAGTTTTTTTTCTCGTTCCTGCTCTAATTCAGAAATAAAAGAGCGGAGCTTTGGTTGTTCACGTGTTACATTTGATATTGATTTATCCAGATTGGCAATAGAGGCTTTTATCATTTCAACACTAGGGAGTGGATGTTCTAATGTCCCTGAGCATAATGGACACTTTCCGGGATTAAAGTCCAGTTGCTCAAAAAGCCCTATAGACTCAAGACGCACTTTTTGATGTTCTGCTTCACTTGAATATCCTGTGCTTTCTCCGATAAATCTTTTCGCATTGTCGATAGTAATTCCAATTTCATCGTAGTCACTTTGACACTCTTGAAATTTGCTCTGCAAAAAAGTCAAGCGGTCCATGCCATTACTAGGTTGTACTTGATTTGGAACCCAATTCATTGCTTTTTGCAGGGTTAAGTACATTTCCTGATAATCTTGATAATCTATCTGCATTGCTGGATCTATAAGTCCAACTCTGCGAGCTTCGCCTATAAGCGCGATTGCCCTCTCTGAGCCTCCTCCCATTAAATAACGATTTTCTTCGAGCTTTCGCTTTTCGATCTTCAATTTCCGTTTAAGAATGTTTCTTTCGTTTTCTAACGCAAGAGCTTCTTCGCTAACTGCACCTAAAAAATAAGGAATCGTGTCTTTGATTGCTTGGGTAATAAAATCTTCAGATTGGTGGTGAAACAAAAAGTTTTTTGCTGCAATTTCATCCTGTCCCTGAAAACAATAGTACAATGAATGCCGGATATTGGCGGCTAAGGGCAGTCTGCTCTGTCCTTCAGGCGGTGTATTAAGATTTTCTGATATACCAATTCTTCGAGTTAATGCTTCTTCAATTCCAGAGACATTGGTGTTTGGCGAGAAATTACACTGTTCCGGAACCTCTAAACTAGCACCTACTTCAATATAGCACGTTGTAGTTGTCTGTTGGCCCTTGTCAGGATTTTTTCGGGCAACAAACACTCGTTCTTTTTCAAACTGCAGGAGAAGGCCATACCACGCCACATTTTCGCGAACTACACCGTCAGCAATATTGCAAGAATTACCGCCTAGGCAATAATCAATAATATCTCCAACCGCAGATTTACCGGATTTTGATCTTCCCGTAATAATATTTACTTGTCCCAATTTGAAAGGCAAGTGTCGAACTTTCTGATTGTATCCGTAAAGCACTAATTCAAGTATCTGCATTATGGCCTCACCCCCAACACAATATATATTGTTTCTGTTTTCCCGGCTGAAGCAAACCATTTAGCTACGTGCTCAGCTTTTGTTAGGCATTCTTTTACTTCGGAATCTGCATACTTTGTTTTGCTCAGAGTGCGAGAAGTGGGAACAATTTCTAGTTCTCCGTTCGGTGTTAATACAATTTTACCAGTCTGAAGAAGAAACTCGATTGCTTCGTTTGAAATGGGAACCAATTCTCTTGTTCTTCGAGGAAAATCAATTAACAGTTGAGAATATTTTTGAACCCAGACCAATAACTGCGTACGACTACTAATGTTAATGCGCGTTTGTTTGTGCAGTACGAGTGGTAAAACTAAGTATATCAACGGAAATGGAAATGCCCTATTTAATATTTCATTATAAGTTTTGATAGTTGAATATAAAATTCTTCCGCAAAAAGCTGGATTAAGAAGGTATGCGACTTCATGTGTACGCATATCCCATTTGTTCACATAAATCGCCCCCCTTTATGTACAAAGCAGACCTTTCAGTCGCTCGAAAAAATCTACATGCCATCCTACTTTTAGTTTGTTGGCGAGCATATGATAGCTGCCTCTCATAACAAAAGCTTCTTCGCATTTGGGTCTAATACGAATATCTTTTTTTTCAATATCAGATAACAACTTACGCCCTGCTTTGGCTTTCTCTTCTTCAGTTAAAGATTTAATTTCAGCCAGATCATCTTGCATTTCACCAAAGGCATGGTCCCATTCATCAATTAAACGCTTCTCATATTTCTCAAGTTCGTTTACATATAACAGGTCATTTCTGACCCATGCAGCTCTTTGTTTAAAAGCGCGATAATAATCTCTTAATGCATTTTGCATACGATGACTTCCCAGACAAATCAGTTTCAGCTGTTCATAGAGGATTTTTTCACTTTCGCTCAAAGCATTTTCTTGTAGATCATCAACGTCAAAAAAGTCATCTATGGGCAGATTTTCATCAGAGTATTCCTGACTTACGGAAACAATAAACGAACGAACTTGATTTTGTGTAACAAAAATTGGATCCTCAGAACAAAGGGCCTCAATTGCCTTTTTATACCACCAGCCCTCTAATCGTTCGTATATAAGATTTTCATATTTAGGAATACAACTATAGCGAATCTGCTTTTTTACAATTTTTTCTACATCAAGAATATTACTTGCACCATCGACAATATAAATATGTTCAAATAATTTCTTAACAGTCAATTGATCTGCACTTAAAAATGCATCGTAGTATTTTTGGTGAGCAGTATTTTGGGATTGCTTGCAAACATCTTTCAGTTTTGTATATGCTATATTTGGATCTCGGTCATTTTGCCTCAAATACCCGGCGGCCGAATCTTTAGGTGCAATTGCGGTTGTAATAATCAAAAATTCAGTGCTATCTAGTAATTCTGGTTTTTGTGCCAGGGAATCTATCCATACTTTTAGTGTTCGCCATAAATCAGCACTGCTATCTGTGAGATTCCCCTTTTGCTTAATGTGATGCTTAAGCTGGATAAGCTGGACAGGTTGGCCGTCTTTATCGAATGCAACATCATCAAATTTCTCGATGCTAATTTGATAATCGGGATTGTCATTCTTCAGGAGCAATGCTAATGCATACCGTATTTGATACAGATAGCCTAGCATCTGTTCGGTAGCCTGATGGTTGGACATTTAATCAACCCCTTTCCTGTTTAATGACATATCTCCATAGCGTAAAGAGCACTTTGGAGAAAATGGTTTGTCTCTATTATGATTACTTTTTATTATACCATATATTTTTGGCAGCTTCTACCTTTTTGAAATTTATTATTTATTTTTACTGGATCGTTTGTTACTGTTCAGAGGTAAACTTGTAACAAAAGAACCGATGGTATAGACTAATCGTAGTCAAAACCATCGGTTTTCTTATGCAAATATTTCTGCAATCTCGCGGAACAGATTGGCCTGCTCTTTTCTGCGCATCAAAACCAGCATGCTCATGCATTTACAGAGATGGTCGATGCTTGACGGACTCCGGAATGACACAGCCTGCGCCTGTTTTCTTTTATATTTTCTCAGCAGCCGTTCGGCTTCGTTATTCGTGGCAGGTACATTCTTGTTATGGAGGAAAAGAAGATGATCTTTCTTATACTTTTTCATCCTTTTGTACAGATTGTATCCATCACGGTAGTATTTCCCAGGCGGCTCATAGTCGTATTCATCCCCAGCTATGGACAGGATTGTTTTATAACGTTCTTCAAATTCGGAGACGGTCTGCGGATCTGGTTCTTCTGATTCAGATAAACCATTCCGGTAATGGATCATTTCCTGTATCAGGGAATGCATCTGTCTGTTCCATGTACGGTCTTTTTCCTTGTCCATGCTGTCTTTCAGATAACGCAGTACATGTGCAAGGCATTCCTGGTGGCCGGTTCCATACTTATAAAAGGTTACATCATGATCGTGGACCAGTGTCCCCTGATAGTCTTCAACGACCGTGCCCTTTATTCCATCGTGTCCCTTTTTGTCCCGGGCAAAATAGAGCACACCGCCATCCGGAACCGCACATACAAATACATACGAACTTTCCCCGTTTACACGGGCATTGGTACAGTCTGTATGCATGACAGGGGAAAGCAGCATGTCACGGAAAAGCTCTTTGCGCTGGGATTCTGTTTTTTCTGCAAATGACTGGCAGAGATTATTGATCATGCCTTTTGATATGTTTATTTTTCCATCTGTCAGATCAGACAAAAACCTGCGGCTTTTATCAATTGATGTACAGCAGTCATTATTCAGCAGAAACAGGAAAGCACGTAAATTTCCTCCATAGTTAACGTCATCAATGACTCCCTGTGGAAATGGTGCATGGATCCGTTCACCTGTTTTGGAATTATAGTACACATCGGCATGATACTCGGTCACATGCACTTCTACGCTGATGTCGATTTTCTGCTTTGTAATGGTTTTCGATGTTTTCTTAAAGTCAGGGTCATGGAGTACTTCTTCGGGTGCAGGAAGATAGATTTCCCTTGTCGGGGTGAGTTTCTTTCTGCAGTGCCCCCTGTGTCCTGGCTGTCCACCGGGTTTCCTTCCTGTCTTTTCGCGGCTGTTGGATATTTTTTTGCGGGCGATAGATTTTGAAGACGGGATGGATGAGTTTTCATAGTTACGGTTAATCTGTGCCGTCAGTTTCTGTACTTTTTGTTTTTCATCATCAAGCTCTGTCTTTACTTTGTAAAGTTCCCGTCTCTGGAAAGTTACTTTTTCAAGGGCAGTGTCGCGCTGTCTTTCTGCACGGATGGCCCTTTTTTCCATCATATCCGCCTTTTTTACTGCTTCGGCAACCATACGGTCGCATTCTTTTTGCAGCTGTTCAAAAATCTCAAACCATTGATTCCAAATCGTAATGGCATGGCTGTGTTCTTTTGCTACAGCTGCTTCCAGTTTTGCAATTCTGCGTTCCAGGGCACGCACCTGTGTAAGGTGCTGTTTTTCCATTCGGATATATTTTTCTCCCGATTGAAAGGCTGCAAGTTCTTCCTGTGCTTCTTTCAGCCTGTATTGAAGTACTGTAATGGTTTCAAAAGAATTTCCCATCCCCATGCCGCGTCCTTTCTTTAAATGTTTGTCAGATCATCAATGATTTTTTCTAATTCTGCATTATGTTCCTCAAGGGATTTGATCAATGAGGACTGGGTTTCAATGACCCTGTGCTGCAGTCCGTTTGTATGCTCAAGACTGCCTATAAGTTCTTCATATGCTTTGAGTTTGCTTTTATCATCTGCGTTCATTTGTGCCTCCTTAAGTATAGGATAAGTATAGCAAAAACAGGGGCGAATGGGAAATCGGACGAATTCCGGGACCGGCAGAAAAATGAAAGAAGCAGGAGGGGAAATCCGTATTCCAGCCATGTAAAAGCAGGAAAACATGCAGGTACTGTTTATAATTTCAAAAGAAAAAGCAGGATTCGGAAGTCGTTAACGAAACTTTCCATCCTGCTTGAGTTTATCCACAAATATATTTTTTTAAATTTCGTCAGTTTTTACAATGGTCTGAACAGTAACAGGCACTGCAAATAAGGGAAACGCTGTAAAAACCTTCGTTGATTTTTACAGCGTCTTTGGCTATAATAAAAGATAGAATATAGTATTGATTTTGAAAGGATGGTAACTATGCCAAATATATTACCGGTATCTGATTTGAGAAATTACAATGAAGTGTTGAAGAACTGCCAGGTGGGAGAACCTGTTTTTCTTACGAAAAATGGCAGGGGAAGATTTGTGGTAATGGATATAGAAGATTATGAGCGAGATAAAGCAGAAAAGAAACTTTTAGAGAAGCTGCAAGAGGCTGAGGCGGCTGTCAAGGATGGAAAAGGTTGGTTGTCATTGGATGAACTAAAGACAATGGTGGGAGAATAGAACATGATGAAGTTACGGATTAATCCGTTAGTGGCAAAGGACTTGAAATCTATTAAGGATTATATTGCTGAGGATAATGCAGATAAAGCATTGGAAACAATACAGGAGATTTACAGCCAGTTTGAGAATATACAGCAGTTTCCTTACATTGGTGTAGACTTGTCTAAGCGTGTGAGTTTTAAGACGGATTATAAGTATGTGGTGTGGAAAGATTATGTCGTGCTGTATAAGGTTGGTAAAGAGGTAGTAGAGATTTATCGGGTGGTAAATCGTTATCGGGATATTACGGGAGTGATTGAATAATTTGAATCAAAAAAGAAAGAGGCTAACAAGGTTTACTATACATTGCAGCATGATGGTTCATTTGTTAAATCTGAGGTTGAAAGTGATTTATACTCTCATAATAATTGTTATTTTGTCTCTGCGACAAGAGAACTTGATGAGAGTGAAATTAATACACTTAAACAGAAAGCCAAACTATACGCCGTTGCAGATAAAGAGAAAATTAACAAAATATGGGATGAATTATCAGGAAATGTAGATATTTTTGAGTATTTTTATAGATTGATAATTTTAATTAGACCAAAGCTTGAAGCAGGGTTGTCCCGTGAACAGAGATTAGTTAATCGTTATATTAGAAAACAATTATCGCTGTTAGGGAAAAAGGAAGACGAGGTATACAATCCGTTATTTGAAGCATTGAAAAAAGCTGGAATACCTTTAAATGAAGAAGCACAAAAGGCTCTTGAAGATGATGAAGTTGATGTATATGATTTAGATAAATTTAATATATGCATTGCCATGTTTAGTCGATTTAAATTGGATACACCTTATTCATTGGCCTTTTGCTTAGATTGGTTGGATTTGGCGATAATGCTGGCTCTGGATTCCCGACAATTCTTGATGTGTGGAAGTCAGAAGGATGGATAAAACCACAATTGATAGAAGATACAAATCTTGATCAGGTGACACTTGTGATGAAGATGGAAAAGGAATCTGATGATAAATCAGCAGAAAAATCAGCAGAATCAGCAGAAAAATCAGCAGATTTAAAAAACAGGGAAGGAATGATGTTATCAGAAAGACATCAGCAGATTTTAGCCATTATGGAGGCTGGTGTTGAATATAGTACGGAACAGGTGGCAGAAAAGATAGGATTAAAAGGTCCAAGGACAAGACAATTATTAAACGAATTAGTGAATAAGGAGTTATTGGCTTGTATTGGAACAACTAAAAGAAGAAGATATATTAAGCCTGTGGATTGAAAAATTCCAGCCTTATTATTGCTAATGATAACGAGTATAGGATAGACCATGCTTTATGGCAGGGATAATAGAGAAGTTTTGGAAAAGCAAAAGGCAAGTTGTACAGATTAAAATAATTCGTCGCTTTTTCATTAGAAAAGCGACGAAAAGTTTTTATCAGTTCGGGCAAAACATTACTAAATCAGCTTGTGATAATGATAAAATAGCTAATATTAATTAAATTCATTCATAGCGTCCACATATTCCTGTAATCCATTAGGCTACAGATATTCAGATAAAAATGTTTGATGACCATATAGTAGTTGAAAGCCCGGGAAAACTTCCGGGACTTGTAAGAGCGGACAATATACGATTCACACATTTTTCAAGAAATCCTAAGATTGCAGAGTTTCTAAAGAACTATAAATTTGTAAAAGAATTTGGAGAAGGTGTCAATCGTATGTGTAATGAGTTGGAGCAGGTGGGACTAAAAGATCCTGTTTATCATACAAATGCTTTTATGTTGCAGGCGGTTATTTATAATTCAAAAGTTGGAAAAACTATTGTTGAAAAAACCGCTGATTCATTAAAAAAATTGGCTGTTGCAGTCAATAAGTCGTTGATTGATTACCAAAAGCCGGCGATTGGAGAAGAAAAGTCGGCGATTGACGATAAAAAATCGGCGGTTGATAAGTATGTATTCATAGAATAAAAATGAGATATAGAGTTTTCCTGAATGTAAAAGCTCTATGTGTGGAAGTCAGAAGAAGATAAAAACTGAATTGGTTAAAGGCACAAATTTGGTTTAAGTAACTCTTATAATGAAGATGGGGAATGTCATAGAAAATGTCGTAGAAATGTCATAGAAAATGTCATAGAAATTTTGAGAAAAATCAAGTGGCTAAAATAAGAATATTCTAAGAAGAATCTTTCTAAAGAGTGCGTGATTCTTAAAATGATTTCTGAAAAACGAATATTTCAAAGTTAGTCTCAACGAAGTCTCACGAGATTTGAGACTAAGTGAGACTCTATGATATAGCAAAATGTGATAAAATCCGGATTTACAGGTGAATTATAAAGTTGTAGTCTCAAGACAGTCTCATTTTTGAAATTGTTTGCTGAGACTAACATGAGACTGAGGAGATTCAAAATCATGGACATAAGTAAAAAAGATTGGAAGCTATTTCGAGAAAGATTATCAGGCTGGCAGGAAAATTATATGGAAGGTCTTGTTAAAGAGTATGCAAATTTTCTGAATGATGATAAAAAGCCTGCATCAGAGAAATTTTGGGAACTTGAAAAACGGATAAAAGAAGATAAGCGTCATCCAGGAGTTATCATGGAGATGAGTAAGTCAGAGGTAATATGGGATATCGTTCGTCTTATAAGATTGAAAGTAATTACATATGATGATTTATCAGACTTCAGTGATGAATTAAAGCAGGAAGTAGAAAGAATCCTTGAAATGAAGTAGAAAATAAGTATGGAGATTGCAGTATTCGGAAAGGAATAATTATGACTTTAGAAAACAAACTTAATATTACGGATTCCACGGAACTGGCTAGAATGGAAGAAAAGATAAGTAAGAAGAAGGCTGTTGAATTATTTGAAAATGAATACCTGAATCAATATGAAGTTGGAACCTTTCAGATGCTGGCAGCGATTCATAAGTACCTGTTTGATGAGATCTATGATTTTGCTGGAAAAATACGAACGGTAAACATTGCAAAGGGTAATTTTCGATTTGCACCAGTGATGTATCTTAAGACAGCAATTGAGAACATTGAGAAAATGCCACAGACAACATTTGATGAAATTATTGAAAAGTATGTTGAGATGAATATTGCGCATCCGTTCCGGGAAGGCAATGGACGAAGCACAAGAATATGGCTTGATTTAATATTGAAAAAAGAATTAAACAAGATCATTGATTGGAGTACTGTAGATAAAGAAGATTATCTACTTGCGATGGAAAGAAGCCCGATTAAAGATATCGAAATAAAATACATTTTAAAGCAGGCTTTGACGGACAAAGTTGATGATAGAGAAGTGTATATGAAAGGCATTGATCATAGTTATTATTATGAAGGTTATGCTGTGTACAAGGCGCAGAATTTATAAGTATATCCGCTGTTATGCGCATGGATGGAATGATTAAAAAGATATGCAGGAACAGGGAGTTTGTTCCTGCATGGAAATAGCTGACTGGCTGTTTTTCTTGTAAAGAAATAAAAAACAAATGTGGAGAAACAATATGAATTGGCAAAAACTATTTGCATCACATATTTTAGAGCGGGGATATGATTATTATTGTGATGGTGCAGTTGAAAATATAGAGATCGGACGCGATGATTTACGAGCTGATGTCGTTGGAACCGAGGACTACGAGGTTGAGATTTCCTTAAATGACGGGGAAGTCACAGATATGTACTGTTCGTGTCCATTTGCTGCAGGTGGAAATAATTGTAAGCATATGGCAGCGGTGTTATATGAATGGACTGCTGATATTATGGATGAAGATGAGCCAGAAGATACAGACAACGAGGACGAGGACGATGATGAGGATGCGGAAAGCATGGATTTATTTGAGCCTGCAGTTACCGTCTGTGATTATAAGAAAAAATCAGCTGCTGTGGAAAAACTGGTGACATCTGCAGAAAGGGATATTGTGCAAGCATTTCTTGTGTCTGTCTTGGCAGAAGATAAAAAATTATTGCTTCGTTTTCGGAATATGGTAAACAAATGTGCAACAAAAGAAGACGTCGAAGATTATTTTGAACAGATTGATGAAATAGCGGATCGCTATCTGGGAAGAGATCATTTTATCAATTATTATCAGGCATATGATTTTATGTTGGAGCTGGAAGAAATCATAGATAAAGATGTCCGTCGCATGATTGACAATGGAAGCCACATAAGTGCGTTTCATGTGATGAACCATATTTTTGTGTTGTTGGGGAATGTCGACATGGATGATTCCGGTGGGGAAACAAGTATGTTGGCAGAGCAGATTTATCAACTGTGGTTAGAGTTGCTTACTAAGGTCAATGCACAGGATAAAAGGAAAATGTTTATCTGGTTTACCACGCATATGGATGGTTCTGTTATCGATTATTTGGAAGAATATATCGAACAGATCATTATGGAAGAATTTAAGGAACCGGAGTACGAGCAGGATAAACTTTCTTTTATGGAGGAAATGATTGAGAAAGCAGAGAAAAAAGATTCTGGTTGGAGCAGAGATTATGCGGTAGGTAAATGGACGGTAACATATCTGAAAACATTAGAAGAGAAAAATGCACCAGAGGATCAGCTGGAAGAAATATGTAAAAAATACTGGAACAATTCCGGGGTAAGAAGATATTACATAGACAGATATTTTGAGAAAAAAGAATATGATCGTGTGCTTCAGGTATTGGATGAAAGCATCGAATTGGACAAAGCGTATCGAGGTCAGGTTTTAGAATATAACCAGAAGAAAAAGGAGATTTATCGTTTACAGGGAAACAAAAGTGCGTATATCGAACAACTTTGGAAATTAGTACTTGAACAAAGTGCGGGAGATTTAGACATTTATAAAGAATTGAAAGCACAATATTCAGAAAAGGAATGGCTGATAAAAAGAGAAGAACTGTTCAAAAAACTTTCGGCAAATGCACATATAGACAGATTGTACAAGGAAGAAAAATTATATGACCGGTTGCTTGCATATGTATTAAAAAGTTCTGGATTGTATGCAGTGCAGTCGTATGAAAATGTTCTGAAAAAAGAATATCCAAAGCAGATTTTAAGTAAATATCAGGGTGAAGTAAACAAGATGGCTTCTTGCACCGGAAATCGAAAACATTATGCAGATCTGGTAGCGTTGCTGCGGAGAATGAAGCGGATTAAAGGTGGATCTGAGATTGTGGAAACAATTGTCGAAGAATGGAAGATAAAATATAGAAATCGTCCGGCGATGATGGATGAACTTAGCAAATTATAAGCGCATGCGACTAAGAAAGATACCGTTGATTTTATGCAGACTAACCAGATAGATGTAAAGGTTATTGATGTGGTATGTAAAATCATAGACGAAGTTTCATTTGCAGGGACTGATTCCGTTATGCATGGCACGATAGAAAAAATGGCAGAACACTGACAAAAAGTTATGGAAAATTTCCCTGATGAATTTATAAGTTCATCAAAGTAGTGAAACTCATGCAGGAATATGTTATACTAAAGGCAGACAAAGCTGGAGGATATATGGATGAGCACCTGCAAGGCACTGTTATCTAAAATTACAAATAAAAATGCTTTTTATGAGCAGGAGGATGTGACACAGAATATTTTTGCGTTCCGTGTGGTGGGAATCTGCATTTTATTCTATTCGTTTGTGATGATTCTGAACTGCCTGCATATTTTTATCGTGGATCAGGCGATTTTTATCAGAGGCTATGTGGTGGCATGTGTGCTGACGCTGATTTATGGATTGCTGCTTGTGAAGATGGGGCTTGAGCACCCATTTACCAAGTATCTCAGCGTTACGGCCATCGGGTTGATCGTCATGGCCGCGAGTGCATCCCTTACCTACCATATGATCATTATTATGATGATCCCGATTATCATTGCAAGTATGTATACTTCAAAGAGACTGTCGGTTTATGCCTTTATCTTTACAGTGGGTGGGATTACGATCAGTACTTATGTGGGCTATTATTTTGGGGTATGTGATGCAAACATGGCACTGCTGACGGTGACATCACTGGATCATCTGCAGAAGGATGGTGTGTTTTTGCTCAACAAAGTAAACGAAAATCCTATGGTTACGCTGGCACTTTATTATGTGATGCCGCGATCGCTGATGGCGGTTGCATTTTATTATGTAAGTAACAGTGTAAACAGTATTGTGCGCAAGTCCATGGAAAATGCAATGCGTATGGTACAGGCGGCTTCCATGGATGATATGACAGGACTTTACAGCAAAAATAAACTGCTTGAAACAGTGGAACATATGGAGCCAAAAGAACGCCCGGTTGCGGTTATTTATTGGGATGTCAACCAGTTGAAATATGTAAACGATACGTTTGGTCATTTGTACGGAGACCAGCTGATTGCCAAAATTGCGGGATCCATTCGGGCAGCAGTGACGAGTGAGGAAACCAATGCTTACCGTTACGGTGGGGATGAATTTCTTATGATTATTCCGGATGGGACACAGGAGATTGCAGAAGATGTCATTGAAAAGTGGAGGCAGGTGATGAAGCCGATTCAGAAAAACAGTGAGATTCCGGTATCTGCCTCCGTGGGATATGCCGTGGGAAAATATGAAAATATAATGGAACTGATCGAGATCGCAGATCAGAGAATGTATAAGGACAAACAAATACGCCGCCAGTAGCGGCGTATTTTATGGCTCAGAGGGATAACAGAACCGGAAAGGGGATAGAGAAAATTTGAAAACAAACAAATATGAAATAGATATGTGCAATGGTTCGATCATGGATAAACTGATCTCGTTTGCACTCCCACTCATGCTGTCTGGAATTTTACAGCTGATGTTCAATGCGGTGGATATCATTGTTGTGGGGCATTTTACGGGAAAGCAGGCACTGGCGGCAGTGGGATCGACCACGGCACTCATCAACGTGTTCACCAATCTGTTTATCGGAATTTCGCTGGGGGCTAACGTGCTTGCGGCACGTTTTTTTGCGTCTGGCAGGGAAAAAGAAATGTCAGACACGGTACATACCGCCATTCTGCTGGCACTGATCAGTGGAATTCTCATGGCTGGAATCGGGGTAATCAGTGCAAAAGGTGCGCTGCTTCTTATGGGAACGCCGGACAATGTCATTGCACAGTCAACCCTTTACATGCGGATTTATTTTCTGGGGATGCCGTTTTTTATGCTCTATAATTATGGGGCAGCGATTCTGCGTGCGGTGGGAGATACCAAGCGGCCGTTGTTGTTTCTGGTGATTTCCGGATGTGCCAATGCGCTGCTGGATCTGATTCTTGTGATCGGTTTTCATCTGGGGGTGGCAGGCGTAGCCACTGCGACGATTACGGCACAGATGATCTCCTGCATTCTGGTTTTGTTATGCCTGTACCGCACCGACAGCTGCTATCAGCTGCGCTTTTCGAAGCTGAAAATAAAAAAGGTTTATCTGCTGCAGATTTTTCAGGTGGGAATTCCTGCCGGGATTCAAAGTACGGTTATTAACTTTTCAAACGCGCTGCTGCAGTCTTCCGTGAATTCCTTCGGAGATACGGCGATGGCGGGGTATACAGCGGCAAATAATATTTTGGGATTTTTGTATATGTCGGTAAATTCCATTACACAGGCATGTATGAGTTTTACGAGTCAGAATTATGGTGTGGGAAAATATAAACGTATGGATCGTGTGCTGATCGACTGTCTGATTCTTACGGTCAGTATTCCCCTGCTGCTGGGATGTGGCGCATGGCTTTTCGGACCGCAGGTACTTAGTATATATACGAGAGAAAAGGATGTGATCGAGAGTGGCATGGAGATTCTTGCCATTACAACAGTGCCGTATTTTTTGTGTGGCATTATGGATCTGTTTCCCGGAGCACTGCGGGGGATGGGACATTCGGCAGTGCCGATGATCCTGTCGGTGATCGGTACGGTCGGAACGAGAATTCTCTGGATTTTTGGATTTTTCCCACATCACAAATCGTTGTACTTCCTGTTTATTTCTTATCCGGCATCCTGGATCATCACGATTGTGATGCAGGTCATCTGTTTTTATTTTGTGAGAAAAACGGTGCGCAGGGAATTGATGCGGGGATAAAACGCAGCGTAAAAAATGTGCCCAAAAATCGGAAACGATTTTTGGGCATTTAGTTTCTTGAAGGAAGAAAAAGAACATGCTACTATAATGGAAACTGAAATAAAGAAAATAGTTTCCTTCCGGCAGAAAGGATGAAAAGAATGAATAAAGAACTGAAAGAGAACATTATGCAGGGAACGTTGCAGGCATTCAATCAAAAAGGTTTGAAATTTACGATGGATGATATTGCAAAGATTTTAGGGATCAGTAAAAAGACGATTTATCAGGTGTTTCGTGATAAGGAGGCTTTGTTTCTGGAAACAGTGGATTATTTGTTTGACCGGATCAAGGATAGTGAGCAGAAGATCGTAGAGAATCCGGAGATGGATACCCTGCAAAAGATTCACACAATCCTTGGCGTGATGCCGGAATGTTATCAGGATGTGGATTTTCGACAGTTATATCAGTTAAAAGAAAAATATCCGGAGATTTATCATCAGGTGGAAGTACGGCTCGAAACAGGCTGGGAAACGACCATTGCCCTGTTGGAACAGGGCATGCAGGAAGGAGTGATCCGTCCGGTCCAGATTCCGATTTTAAAGATGATGCTGGAAGCATCATTAGAGCAGTTTTTCCAGCGCGATATCCTGCTGCAGAATGAAATTACTTATGCGCAGGCATTGCAGGAGGTTGTCGGGATTCTGATGTATGGAATTGCTTCGGAGAGGTAAAACGAAAGGGGAGCATAAAGAAGCATGGAGAGGTTGTATTGGAACAATGACTGGAAATTTGCCGAAACATGGGAAGAAGCCATGAAAGAGGCAGTATATCCGGAAAATGAGATGGAGGATGTGCGTCTGCCGCATACCTGCAAAGAGCTTCCGTATCATTACTTTGATGAGCATGCGTATCAGATGCTGTGTGGATATCGCAGACATTTTATGGCGCTGGAAGCGTGGCAGGGGAAAAGTGTGGAACTGACCTTTGAGGGAGTGGCGCATGATGCGGTTGTTTATGTCAATGGGACAGAAGTGAAAGCGCACCATTGCGGTTATACGGCATTTTCCGTGGAACTTGCAAAATACCTGAAATATGGGGAGGACAATGTACTTGCGGTGCGTGTCGACAGCCGGGAAAATTTGAATATTCCGCCGTTCGGATATGCCATAGATTACATGACTTTTGGCGGGATGTATCGTGAGGTTTACGTGCAGGTGAGAAATAAGACACATCTTGCAGATGTATTTGTCAAGCCACAGATACATCCTTTGCAGGTGACTACAGAGATTACGGTACAGAATATTTCGGATGGGATAACGTTGCAGCAGGAAATTCGCAAAAAAGGCGAGGGTGCATATAGTCTCCTGGGACAGAAGCCGGTAAAACAGACAAATGTGCAAACCGTTTTTCCGGTGCAGGAGATCTGTTTGTGGGAACCGGAAAATCCACATTTGTATGAAATCCGGACAAGTTTGTGGGAAAATGGGGAAATGATAGATGTGCGTGTGGATATCACAGGGTTTCGGGAAGCCGGATTCCGGAAAGATGGTTTTTATCTGAACGGAAAGAAATTGCGGCTTCGTGGATTAAACCGTCATCAGAGTTATCCGTATGTGGGATATGCAGCACCGGCATCCATGCAGATTTTCGATGCCGATATTCTCAAAAAAGAGCTTGGCGTGAATGCTGTGCGCACTTCCCATTATCCGCAGTCGCAGGATTTTATCCGTCGTTGTGATGAAATCGGTCTGCTTGTGTTTACCGAGTTTCCGGGGTGGCAGCACATCGGGGGTGAAGAATGGAAGCGGCAGGCGATGCAGAATTTAAAGGAGATGATCGTGCAGTACCGCAATCATCCTTCCATTATTCTCTGGGGTGTGCGGATTAATGAGTCGCAGGATGACGATGTTTTTTACGGGGAAACAAACCGGGTGGCACATGAACTGGACGATACGCGGGCAACCGGCGGAGTGCGGATGCTAAAGAAAAGCCATCTTCTGGAGGATGTTTATACGTACAACGATTTTCTTCACGATGGCAGACATCCGGGGTGTAATCCGAAACGAAAAGTTACACCGGATATGAAAAAACCGTATCTGATCAGTGAGTATAACGGGCATATGTTTCCGACCAAGCCGTTTGACGATGAGGAACACCGGACGGAGCATGCAATCCGTCATGCAAATGTATTAAATGCGGTGGCACAGGAGCCGGATATTGCAGGCAGTTTTGGCTGGTGTATGTTTGACTATAATACGCACAAGGATTTTGGTAGCGGTGACCGGATCTGTTACCATGGCGTGATGGATATGTTCCGCAACCCGAAACTTGCGGCGGCGGTGTATAGCAGTCAACAGGAAGATACACCGGTTTTAGAACTGAGTTCTTCGATGGATATCGGAGAGCATCCGGGCGGAAACCGCAGCGGAAACTGGATGATTACAAATGCGGATGCCGTGCGGATGTTCAAAAACGGCAAATTGATCAAAGAGTATCATCGGGAGGACTCCCCATATCGTGCACTGGCGCATGGACCGATTCCTGTGAATGACTTTATCGGAAATGCGATTGTCGAAAATGAACCGATGAAACCGAAACAGGCCAGACTGATGGGGCAGCTGCTTAACATGACGGCGTATTACGGGCTGAACAATCTTCCGGCAAAGTTCTACCTTCTGGCATTGCGGCTGATGGTCTGCTATCACATGAAACCAAAGGATGCGGTTGCGCTTTACACACGTTATGTCGGGGACTGGGGGACGACTTCCACGGTCTATAAGTTTGAGGCTGTCAGGGACGGAAAAGTGGTAAAGACTGTGATCAAGGAGCCGATGCAGCAGGCACATCTGGAGGTGAAGGTAAGTGCACATAACCTGACCGAAGGCAGAACCTATGATATGGCGGCGGTTCGTATCCGGGCGCTGGATGAAAATGGAAATGTGCTGGGTTTTTTCAATGAACCGGTGCAGTTTGAAGTGAAAGGTGTTCTGGAACTGATCGGTCCAAAGACCATATGTTTACAGGGAGGTATGGGTGGTACTTATGTAAAGACGACCGGACAGGCCGGAGAAGGAATTTTGACAATTGAAAATGCGCAGACGGGGAAAATCTGTGAACATTTTCAGGTGGCACGGGAAGAGTAAGGGGGAAATACAATGAAATTATCAGCAAAAGAAAAAACGGCATTCGGCCTGGGGGCTGTCGGAAAAGATATGGTATATATGCTTTCGGCGAGCTATATTCTGTATTATTACCAGGATGTTCTCGGAGTAAGTGCGATGGCAATGGGAATTATTCTCATGGCAGCGCGGGTGTTTGATGCATTTAACGATCCGATTATGGGAGTGATTGTTGCAAAAACCAGAACACGCTGGGGAAAATTCCGTCCATGGCTTCTGGTTGGAACCCTGTGCAATGCGATCGTGCTGTATCTGATGTTTGCCGCACCGCCGGCATGGAATGGAAGTGGGATTGTGGCATATGCAGCCATTACTTATGTTGTGTGGGGAGTCACCTATACCATGATGGACATTCCTTTCTGGTCGATGATTCCGGCATTTACAGAAGGCGGAAAAGAGCGCGAAAATTTAACAACTATGGCGCGTTCCTGTTCGGGTGTCGGTTCCGCTCTCGTTACGATTATTACGATGAAATGTGTGTATATGCTGGGACAGGGAAATGAGCGCACGGGTTTCCGCTGGTTTGCACTTATTGTTGCGGTATTGTTTGTGCTGTTTATTACGATCACCTGTCTGACGATCCGGGAAAAATCCACGGTTCATATGGAAACACCGACCGTACGGCAGATGTTTTCGGCGCTGATTCACAACGATCAGGCAATGACGGTTGTCATCACCATTGTACTGATTAACTGCTCTTTGTATATTACGTCCAATCTGCTGCTGTATTTTTTCAAGTATGATGTGAGTGGGGAGAGCTGGTATAACAGCTATACACTTTTCAGTACATTTGGCGGAGCGGTACAGATTTTGTCCATGATGGTATTGTTTCCGCTGCTGCGGAAGTTTATGAGCAGTATCCGTGTGTTCTACCTGAGCTTTGGAATGGCAATCGCAGGGTATGCGATTCTGCTTGTGCTGATGATTGTCGGTCATACTGTGCTTGGAGCCCTGGTGGTGCCGGGCTTTTTGATTTTTGCGGCATTTGGCATGCTGACTGTGCTTACCACGGTATTTCTGGCAAATACGGTAGATTATGGGGAAATGAAAAATCACCGCCGTGATGAAAGTGTGATTTTTTCCATGCAGACGTTTGTTGTGAAACTGGCTTCGGGAGTTGCCGTGTTGATCGCAGCGATCTGTCTGTCTCTCTGTAACCTCAAGCAGGATACAAGTGCGGCGGTTGTTGCGCGTGCAGCGGATTCTTCGGTGCTGGGACTGCGGCTGACGATGGCGGGAATTCCGATGATCGGTCTTTTCATCGCGGTATTGGTATTTCGGAAAAAATATATTTTGACAGAGAAAAAGCTGCAGGAGATTAATGCAGCAATTAAAAATCAGGAGAACTGCTAAAAGAAAGGATGACAGCTATGATTCGTAAAATTGGACAGGCATTCGTACTGGATACGGCACATACAACATATGCATTTTCCATTCTGCCGGGGGGACATCCGGAGCATCTGTATTACGGGAGAACTATTCATATCGAGCATCCGGATGATCTTGAAATTCTTGTGGAAAAGCATGTGTTTGCACCGGGAAATGTGAATATCTGTGAAAAAGAGCATGCCGGTTTTTCGCTGGAGGATGTGCGGCTGGAAATGTCTTCGTACGGAAAGGGCGATATCCGTGAGCCGTTTGTTGAGGCCATTCTTTATGATGGGGCAAAGACTCTGGATTTCCGCTATGAAGATGCCGTTATTACCGGGAAAAAAGATGCGCTGGACGGACTTCCGGGTTCCTATGGAAGTGCGGGAGAAGTGCAGCAGCTGTGTGTGACAATGGTGGACCGGCAGTATGATCTGAAGCTGTTGCTCTACTACTATGTCTACGAGGCAGCAGATGTGATCGGACGGAGTGCGAAGATCGTCAATGCCAGCAGTCAGGATGTACAGCTTACGCGTCTGATGAGTCTGCAGCTGGATTTTGATGACAGTGATTATATTTTTACGACATTTCGCGGCGCATGGGCGCGGGAGATGCACCGCTGTGACCAGACGCTGACCGGTGGCAGAATTGTCAATGATTCTTTTACCGGAACCACGTCGAGCCGGGCAAATTCGTTTGTGATGCTGAGCCGTCCGAAAACGGGAGAAGATCAGGGAGACTGTTACGGATTTCATCTGATCTACAGTGGAAATCACTGTGAGACTGCGGAGGTCAGCAGTTTTGGAAAACTCCGGCTTCTTACGGGGATCAATCCACGGGAATTTTCGTGGAAACTGGAGCCGGGAGCACAGTTTCAGGCACCGGAGGCCTTTATGACCTATGCGCCGGATGGATGGGGAGGCATGAGCCGGCGGATGCATGCGTTTATCCGGGAGCATATCGTGCGCGGATATTGGAAAAACAGGCCGCGCCCGGTACTTTTAAACAGCTGGGAGGCCTGCTATTTTGATATCAGTGAGAGCAGGCTCTTAAAGCTGGCAAAGGTGGGAAAAGATGCCGGAATCGAATTGTTTGTGGTGGATGACGGCTGGTTTGGCAGACGAAACGATGACACTTCTTCGTTGGGAGACTGGGTGCCGAATACAAAAAAACTGCCCGGCGGCTTATCGCGCCTTGCCAAAAAAATTACAGATCTGGGGCTTGCTTTTGGAATCTGGGTAGAGCCGGAGATGGTCAGTGTGGACAGTGACCTTTACCGGAAGCATCCGGATTGGACCATTGAAATTCCCGGAAAACCGCATGCAGAAGGACGAAACCAGAGAATTCTGGATCTTGGCAGGAGAGAAGTGCAGGAGTATATCATTGCCAGTATGACAAAGGTCTTTTCTTCGGCACCGGTTTCTTATGTGAAGTGGGATATGAACCGGACGTTTTCCGATTATTATTCACAGAGCCTGCCGGCCGCACAGCAGGGAGAGATGGCACATCGTTATGTGCTGGGACTGTACCGGTGCATGGAGGAACTGACCCGTCGTTTTCCGGAAATTTTATTTGAAGGGTGTGCAGCAGGCGGAAACCGTTTTGATCCCGGCATTTTGTGCTATTTTCCGCAGATCTGGGGAAGCGATGACACAGATGCCTGTTGCAGGGCGGACATACAGACAAATTACAGTTATGGGTATCCGCTCTCGACGGTGAGTGCACATGTATCTGCGTGTCCGAACCATCAGACGCTGCGCCGGACACCGCTTACGACCCGCTTTGCAGTTGCCGCATTTGCAGTGCTGGGGTATGAATGTAATTTCTGTGACTGTACCAGAGAGGAACTTGAGGAGATCAGGGCTCAGATTGCACTGTACAGGAAGTGGCGTAGTGTATTGCAGCAGGGCACATTTTATCGTGGGCGGACATTTGCTGACGGAAATTTCACAGAATGGACCTGTGTTTCAGAAGATCAGACACAGGCAGTCGGCATGCTGATGCAGAAACTTGCGGAACCGAATACACAGTTTCATGCGTATTATCCCAAAGGACTTGCAAAAGAGAAACGGTACCATTTTACCAACCGCGCGTTAACGTACAGTATTCTGGAGTTTGGGGATCTGGTTAACACGGTTGCTCCGGTACATATCCGCCCGGATTCCGTGACACATCATCTGCTGGCAAAATTTGTAAAGATGGGTGGGGAAACGGAGGATTTCTGTGCATACGGGGATGCCCTGATGTATGGAGGTGTACATTTGCACCCGGCATTCGGAGGCACCGGGTATAATGAGAACGTACGGTATTTTCCGGATTTTGCGTCTCGTTTGTATCTGATGGATTGCAATTTATAGCCGAAAAGTGCTATGATACAAAAGAGCAATTCAGGCAGGACAGGAGATAAGAAAATGCAGAAACGAAAAAACAGATGGTACATAGCCGTTGCAGCAGTTGTAATTTTAGCAGTTGTTCTGGTATTGGCAGTTGTGCTGGGGAAAAAGGGAAAGAACAAAAAAGATCCAAAGATGATTGAGCCGACGCAGCAGGAGCAGGCATCGGAAATACCGACGGAAACAGAGGAAGTATTTGATTATTCCGCTACGGAGACCGCAGAGACAAAATCGCTTCCGAAGTCCGTTGTCAGCAAGCAGGGAATTCTCATTGATGTGGATGCCGGAACGATTCTGGCCGGAAAAGATGCATTGAAACGTATGGTTCCGGCATCTATGACCAAAATCTTTACCGTGCTGGTAGCAGCGGAAAATATTAAGCCGGAGCAGCTGGACGAGCTGGTTACCATCAGTATTGATGCCACAGATTTCAGTTATAGTAATGACTGCAGCAATACCGGATACGAAGTGGATGAGCAGGTAACGGTAAGGGATCTGTTTTATGGAACCATTTTGCCATCAGGGGCAGATTCTGCGGTTTCTCTGGCAACTTATGTGGCCGGTTCACAGGAAGCATTTGTGGATATGATGAATCAGGAACTGGAAAAAATGGGATTGTCGGAGACCACACATTTTACCAACTGTGTCGGCATATACAATGATGACCATTACAGTACACCATATGATATGGCAATGATTTTAAAAGCCGCAATGGACAATGATCTGTGCAGGGAAGTTCTTGGAACGCGAACCTATACGACATCAAAATCCAAACCACATCCGGATGGGATTACAATATCCAACTGGTTTTTGCGGAGAATTGAAGATAAGGATACACACAGTGAAATTATCGGGGCAAAGACAGGCTTTGTGAATCAGTCCGGAAGTTGTGCGGCAAGTATGGCACAGACACCGGATGGAAAAGAGTATATCTGTGTGACTGCAGGGTCCACCAGCAGCTGGCGCTGTATCTATGATCATGTGGATATTTACGATGCGTTTCTGCCGGAGACGGCACAGCCTTTTGAAGGTGAAGAGGTAACACAATAAAAAAGGAACAGCGAAAGCTGTTCCCTGTTGTTTAAAGAATGATGATATTGGCACAATTGATATCTTCTCCAAGGTTGTAAACGTTACCGCTGGTAAGCCCGACAACCACAGGACGGAGAATATAGTGCGGAATATTTTTGACCACACGCGCCTGTTCGCCGTTACTCAGTTCCACGATGCTGTCTACCGGATATAGAATCATGCTTTCAAGGAAGCTCTTCATGGCAGTTATGTCGAGTTCCATGGTCATGGACATAATCATTTCCACAGCATCTCTCTGGGAATAGGCTTTTTTATAGGGGCGTTCGGTAACCAGGGCATCATAGATATCCGCTACGGACAGAATCTTGGCATAGGGGCAGATTTTCTCCGCAGACACACCCATCGGGTATCCGCTTCCATTGATCTTTTCATGGTGTTGCAAAACACCAAGGCAGACAGCCGGAGAAAATTCCGCACGATCCTTGATCATGTTGTAACTGTATGTTGAGTGCTGCCGCATAAGGGCAAATTCATCATCATCAAGTTTGCCCGGTTTGTTTAAGATAGCATTTGGAATTTTGGTTTTTCCAATGTCGTGCAGCAAACCACAGACACCGATTTCCCGTACTTCTTCGGGAGAGAGTCCCTGCTGCTTGGCAACGATCATGGAAATGGTTGCTACATCCACGCTGTGTTTGAAGGTGTATTCGTCACTGGTTTTGAGCGTGGAGATATCAATTGCGATGGCATCATTGCTTTTAATGGAACGCATCAGGTCATCGGCAATGCTCTCTGTGGTGGCAACCATTTCCTCGGAGGTTGTATTGTTGTAGATAAACTGGATACCGGTAGAGACACGTTCACGGATACTGACAGAAAGAGTAACTTTTGCGCGGTCTTCGGTACGGAGCCGTTCGATATTTTTTTCTGCTTCAGGAGAAGTAGGAACCTGTTCTGGATTTTCCTCTTCTTCCCCCTCCTGAATGTAAACAGACATAATACCCAGTTTCAACAGGGAATCAATCATATAATCATCCAGCTCGGCACCTCTGGCAACGAGATTACGTCCCAGACGGTCAACGACCGGATGATCGAGCTTCATGCCCGGTTTTAATTGTCTTGTTCTCATGTACTTTCGTTTTATCATATTTATATTTTACTATTTGTTGGATATTTTGCCAAGTTTTTTTGGAAAACTTTAGGAGAAATTTAGGAGAAATGATATGCTTCCACAACTTTTTTTAGATCGAATGAAACAAATGCTGGAGGAAGAATACCCGGCATTTCTAAACAGTTACGAAGATGCGCGTTATCAGGCACTGCGGATCAATCCGTCAAAAACTGACCGGAATCGGTTTGCTGAGGAAACTTCCTTTCACCTGCAGCCGGTGCCATGGGAAGCGAACGGGTTTTATTACGAAAAGGAAGATCAGCCGGGAAAACATCCGTATCACGAGGCGGGCGTGTACTATATTCAGGAGCCGAGTGCCATGGCACCGGCTGCATATCTGGATGCGCAGCCGGGCGAAAAAGTTCTGGATTTATGTGCGGCACCGGGGGGCAAAAGTACACAGATTGCGGCAGCGATGCAGGGAAAAGGGCTCCTTGTCAGCAATGAGATTCATCCGGCGCGGGCAAAGATTCTTTCCGAGAATATGGAACGGATGGGTGTAAAAAATGTGATGGTGACAAACGAGAGTCCGCAGACACTTGCGGGAATGTTTACGGAATATTTTGACCGGATCATGGTAGATGCTCCGTGTTCCGGGGAAGGAATGTTTCGTAAAAATGAACAGGCGTGTGAGGAGTGGAGTCCTGAAAATGTTCAGATCTGTGCGGCGCGGCAGCAGGAAATTCTTGCATGTGCGGCCTCCATGCTCCGGCCGGGAGGACGTATGGTTTACTCTACCTGTACCTTTGCACCGGAGGAAAACGAGGGAACGATCAGCCGTTTTCTGGAACAGCATCCGCAGTTTCATATTGTGCCGGTGAAAAAATATCCGGGAATGGCAGACGGTGTAGCGGCATGGACAAAACATCCGGCAGCGGAGATTGGCGATACGATCCGGTTATTTCCGCATCATCTGCACGGAGAGGGACATTTCGTTGCGGTTCTGGAAAAAGAGGGAACCGTTTCGGAAAATTACCGGGGATATTGTGCGAATGGAGAAGAAAAACCGCTAGCAAAGGGAGAAGCAAAAGCGTATCTTGCAGGATTACAGGAGTTTCTTGGAAAGATACCGGCAGATGATGCCGGGAGGTTGCTTCTTTTTGGAGAGCAGCTGTATCTGATGCCGGAACATATGCCGGCAACCAGACGGCTGCATGTGCTGCGTCCGGGCCTGCATCTTGGCACAGTTAAAAAGAACCGGCTGGAACCGGCACACGCACTGGCGCTTGCAATTTCTCCGCAGGAAGCATGCCACAGCTGGAATCTGTCTGTGGATGAAGCACGCGCGTATCTGGCCGGGCAGACGTTTCCGGCAGAAGGGGAGAAGGGCTGGTATCTGATCACGGTAGATGGATACAGCCTCGGCTGGGGCAAACTTGCAGGTTCTGTGATGAAGAATCACTACCCGAAGGGGCTGCGGAAGCTGCTCTGATTTATAAAAGGAACCATATAAATTGGAAGACATATAATATCGCCGTCTTTGCAGAAATCTTTGGTGTATACCAGATATTTCTGTAGAATACGGTCGGAATATTTCAGTGAAAATGCATCCAGAGATTTATGCGTTTTATAACCGGATGATTTTACTTCTATCGGGCAAACTTTATTTTTTTGTGCAAGAAGAAAATCGACCTCATAGTTATGATGTGAGGTTTTGTTCATAAATGTATGGTAAAACAGCTCGTTTCCATTGGAGTGCAGAAGTTGTGCCACGACATTTTCATACAGATATCCAAGATTCGTTCCAAGTTTGTCGTTTAAAAGTTTTTCATAAATAATATTTTCTGTAAAATCCTTATCTTTGAACATTAAAGTCGTAAATAATCCGGTATCACAGAGAAACAACTTGAATTTTGATAAATCTTTGTTGGTTGCCATGCCGGCATTTGGATCATTTGCATGATAGGATACGAGAACAGTTTTGGAATCTTTCAGTTCTGCAATCAGTTCTAAAATTGTGTCAGCTCTTTCATTGGAGAGAACGCTGGATACCTGATAGCGGGAAGCATTTTTGTTCAGCTGTGCTGGAATGGAGTCAAATAAAAGAGAGAGTTTTCCGGTTGCATCTATTTTCTTAAAATCATCCTCATATAAACTTAAAATATCACGTTTTATAGCATCCACTTTGCGAAAATTGTTCGTCTGGATATATTCATCTATAGCCTGTGGCATTCCGCCAACCAGCATATATAGACGGAAATCCCGAAGGAGTTTTCGATTCATGCTCTCGCCTGCCGGTTTTTGAGCGGTAAATAATTTTTGCAAAAGAACCGGAGTTGTGGTATCGCCTAGCGCCCATAAAAACTCTTCATAATCCATCGGAAACATACTTATTTTTCGCTCTTCGCTTGGAATAAGTATATTTTGCACATTTTTTTTGATGGAAATCAGGGAACCTGTTTCAATGTAATCATAGCGATGATCTTTGACCAGCGATTTAATTGCCTGCCTTGCCAGTGGGCAAAGTTGTACTTCATCAAAAATAATCAGTGATTTTCGTTCTATCAGATCGGTTCTGTATTGAAATTGTAATTGTAAAAACAGATAATTTAAATCGGAAACATCTTCAAAAAGTTCACGGACATTTTTGGATGCCGTGGAAAAGTCAATCAGAATATAACTGTCATATTCATTTTTCGCAAATTCTTCCACAACAGTAGATTTCCCAATTCGACGGGCTCCTTCTATCAATAGTGCTGTTTTTCCTGCAGATTCCTGCTTCCAGGCTAAGAGCTTGTCATATATTTTTCGCTTAAACATAAACATCTCCTACAAATGCGCATTTTTTATATTGTTATTTTACCACAAATGCGCATTTTTTAAAACACTGTTTTACCACAAATGCGCATTTTCTACAGGATTATATACTGTGACCGCCGCCACCACCGGAGTGGCCGCCACCACCGCCGCTGCTGCCGGAAGATACCGGACTGTAGGTGCGCGTCTGGTTGATAAATTGTGTGCGTGGGTTATTGATCTGCATCTGTGCATATAATCCGGTCATCACCTGTCTGCGGTCTGCCTTGTGGGAACGTGAACTCCACAGCGCGAAAAAGAGATTGAGAAACAGTGCAGCAACAATGGCCAGCAGCGCACTGCAGAGGTAGCGCATCGGTTCTGCAATTCGTTTGCCCTGCATCAGCGTTTCTATCTGGGCAAATGTCTTATTGGCACAGGTGTAATAATCTTTGTCGCGCGCGTAGGTATAAGTGTTATCGGTAATCGAACGTGCGCGGGAATTGGTGATGATTTTGTGCGCCTGTCCATCGCTGTAGAGATAAATCTCATTCAGGCAGCGGTCAATGACGAAGATCGTACCGTTGGCATGCGGACCAAAGACATCATCAAAATAATCTGCAGCAAAATCTTCGGTGGAAGATTTACTGTGTTCGGTTGTGGTTACAAAAGCCACATTACAGTATGCGGTCAGATCATACAGCTGCTTTTGCAGACTGTTTTCCTGGGAGTCTGTCAGAAAATCGGCAGAATCATCCAGCACATAAACGTAGCCGGTTTCCTCATTGGAAGCGGAAACTGCGGATGCACAAACCGGTATGGTGCTGGCGGAGAGTATCAGACAAAATACAAATGCCGTAAGGATACGTTTTATTTTACGCACGGTCATCACCTCCCTGTTTGTCAAATTGTGGCAGCCGGCGGGTGGACAACAGATTATACGCATGGATAATACTGATGAACGACACGAGGATGGCAGCCATGGAAAGAATTGCGGCTCCGTAATAGTAGAGATCCGATACCGGATGCAGGAACCATATCCCAAACGAAAGTACCGCAGCACAGAGCGGAAGAATCCAGCCAAGCGGATTTGTTTTTGCGGCAGGCTTCGGCTGGGCTTCAGGGGTTTTCGGTTTGTCTGCAGCAGAAGCTTTCTTCGATTGGATGAACATTTTGCCCCGGTCATTTGCCCCGGTATCTTTTTGGTGGATAGAAACGCATTCGTAACAATAGACACCGATGGAAAGCAGTGACAAAAGCAGGGTAGTCATTACCAGGGAAGAGGGCTGTAAAAATGCCGACCATGCCAAAAGAGCAAAGATCGGAATTGCCAGAAGCAGCGAACCGAGCAGATAACGCTTCGGATCAATCGGGATATCCGTAACGACCAGTCCGGTCTGTCCGTTGACCGTTGCATAAGCGACACGGTCTTTTTTGCGGTAGGATAGAAACCATACCGGAAACATGGTGCTGTCGATGGTTTCTGTTTTTGTATGGAGCTGTTCAGGACGGATGGTATCCATGGTAAAATCGGCAAATGTCCCGTCAGAAGCAATACGCTCGGTTGTTTCCGCAGATGCAGTGTATTCGGCATCGCCCTGATATACTTTTGCATCCACATCGGAAGTGTCCGCGTAAAATCCGCTTAAATAGGCGGGGGTAAAGGCTTTCATGCCTTTTAAATTATAAGGAGCCAGTTCTTCACTGATATTGTCATCAAAAGAGGATGAGGCATCATAGGAAAGACCTTTGTAGTAGGCATCCAGATCCCCGGTAAGTGCGTAGTGATCGGTAATAATATAATCACCGCGGCGGGAAGTCTTTTTCCCATTGAGCGAGAGAGAACCTTTCTGGGAGATATAAAATGCCCAGTAAGGCATGTAAATTCCGCGGAAACTATCGATATAAGAAGGATCGCGGAGTTCTTTTGGCGCAAAAATGGAATGTTTCATACGGCGTGCGTACGCTTCCTTACACTGTTCCTTTGTCTTCTGGAACGGAATAATATAATTGGGCCGTTTTTCGTGACTGATTCTGCTGTAAAGAATCGTGGAGGCTCCGCAGAAACTGCAGAAACCGGCAGCTGCATTGTCGGTACTTAAGATTTCACCGCCACACTGCGGACAGGTAAAGATCGTGACCTCGTAATCTCCGTCGAATGTCTTTGATTCTTCGGCATCACTTGTTTTCCCGTCAAAATCATAAGGATCAAACAGTGTGTGACAATGCTCGCATGAGAGTTGCTGGGAAGGAATGTCAAATTTGAGATTTCCTCCGCAGTTTGGACATGATAGCATAGTGTTTTCCCTTTCCAAAACATTTTCCTTTGTAACTATTTTATTCTAGCATTGTGGAAATATTTTTACAATGGGTTTCATGCCATGGAACGTGAAAATACCGATTTACAGGGATTTTACAGACTTTACGCAAGTTTACAGCAATTTTACAGCATTACAGAAATTTTACACAGGGTTTACATTCTGGGATGGTTTGATTTTACACTCCGATGATAAACTTATTACAATCTCAGAAAAAAAGTATACGGAGTGTAAAGTTTATGAAAAGAAATGGGGAGGAACCATAAGTGAACGAGACGATGAAAATTATTTTCGGACTGGTCGGAGGTCTGGCAATCTTTATTTACGGCATGAATATGATGAGCGAGTGCCTGCAGAAAGCAGCGGGGGAAAAGATGAAGAAAATCCTTGCCCTGCTTACAAAAAATCCGATTCTTGGTGTACTTGCAGGTGCTTTGACGACAGCGGTGTTACAGAGCAGCAGCGCAACAACGGTTATGACAATCGGCTTTGTCAGTGCAGGACTGATGTCGCTGCCACAGGCGATCTCCATTATTCTCGGTGCCAATATCGGTACGACCATGACGGCACAGATTATTGCATTTAAAATAACGGATTATATTTATCTGTTCATTTTTGCGGGATTTCTTATTTCTTTTATTTCAAAGAAAGAAAAGGTGAAAAATATCGGACAGACAATTTTCGCATTTGGTTTGTTATTCCTTGGAATTGAGACGATGGGCGATGTCATGAAACCATTGGCATCCAGTGCATTCTTTGTCAACATGATTGGAAAAGTATCCCATATTCCGATTCTTGGGGTATGCGTGGGTGCCGTTATGACACTTGTTGTACAGAGCAGCAGTGCAACGATTGCCGTATTACAGAATTTTGCAGCCCAGGCAGGACCGGACGGTGTGACCAGTATCATCGGACTGGCAGGTGCCATCCCGATTCTGTTGGGAGACAATATCGGTACAACGATTACCGCAGTGCTGGCATCTATCGGACAGCCAAAAGATGCCAGAAGGACGGCGTTTGCCCATTGTGTATTTAATATTTCGGGAGCAATTTTATTCCTGTTTCTTGTAAAACCGTATGCAGCCCTGATTCAGTTCATTTCGCCGAAGGGAAACGAAATTGATGTGATTTCACGGCAGATTGCAAATGCACATACCGGATTTAACCTTGTCATGACGCTGATCTGGATTCCGCTCATTCCTCTGATGGTAAAGATTGTGATGAAACTTGTACCGGATGGAAAGGGAAAGGAAACGGAAGTCGAAGTAGCTGAAAATCCGAAATATCTGGATAACAAGCTGATTGCACAGCCGGCAGCAGCATTGCAGCTGGTTGCAAAAGAAGTAATGTACTGCGCAAAACTTGTAGATGAAATGATCGGAAAACTGCAGTACAGAAACGGAAAGATTGATAAAGAAAATGCAGAACTTGTAGAAGAAAAGGCGAAAATACTGCAGAAGCTGTATGCTTCGGTCAATGATTATTTTGCATCACTGTATTCCGGAGGTGTGCTGACCGAGGAACAGGCATCACAAAGTGCCGGTATGCAGTATATTCTCTGTGATATTGACCGGATCGGGCAGCTGACGAGGGAAATCATGGAAACCGTGGCAAAACAGAATAAAGGAAAACATAAGTATTCCAAAGATGCTTTGAAAGAACTGAAAAAGGCAATGGAACAGATCCAGATGATTTACGGAAGCTGCATTCAGGCGATTTCCGGGGATGTGAATATGGATATCAAAGAACTGATGCGGCAAAAAGAAGACATCATGCAGCTGGGTGAAAAAATGCGCAAAAACCATATTGCCAGAGTGGGAAAGGGAAAGTGCGATTCCAAACTTACCATTCCGTTTAATGATGTGCTCCATAATATTGACCGGATTGGAAACAGTTGTGTAAATCTTGTGGAGGTAGCAAAGGAAAATGTAACTATGCAGGCATTTTTTGCAAAGGATTAGGGCATGCACATATGGAATCGGTTTCTACATCAGCTGGCGGGGCAGCTGAAACGGGCAGAAAATATAATCCGGCAGAGGAGAAAAAGACAGGAGACCAATCAAATGAAGAGGACCGAAAAATGTTATACAAACAGAGAATTGTCATGGCTGCAATTTAACGAGAGGGTTTTAAATGAAGCGGGAAATCCGCGGGTACCGCTGGCAGAACGCATGACTTTTGCATCCATTTACCAGACAAATCTGGATGAGTTTTTCATGGTGCGTGTGGGAACACTCATGATGCAGATGAACGCAAAAGAAAAGGTAATTGAAAACAAGACCGGAATGACCAGTGAGGAACAGGTAAAAGAAATTTTAGCGCTTGTCTGTCTGCTGGAAAAGAAAAAGGCAAAAATTTATGAACAGCTCACGGGAGAACTTGAGCCAAAGGGGATTCGGATTATCAATTTTAACCGTCTTTCCAATGAAGAAGGAAGACTTCTTGAACAATATTTTGATGCACATATTGCACCGTTTTTATCTCCGATGGTCATTGGAAAGCAGCAGCCGTTTCCATTCCTTGCAAATAAGCAGTTGTATGCAATCGTGCTCCTGACATCACAGAAAGGAAAGAAAAAGACCGGAATTGTTCCGTGTTCCAACAGTGTGTTCAAACGTCTGATTGAGATACCGACCAGACCGGGATGCTTTATGCTGTCTGAGGAATTGATTCTGCATTTTATTTCAAAATTGTATCCGAAATATACCATTCGCGAGAAATCCATTATGCGTGTGACACGGAATGCAGATATTGATGCACATGATCTGTATGACGAAGATATGGATTACCGGGATATGATGGAGCAGCTTATCAAAAAACGTGTCCGTCTGGATCCCGTCCGGGTGGAACTGAGCCGTAAGATCAATGATGAAGCAAAACGGGAACTGTCAAATTTCCTCGAAATTGGAACCAGTCATATCATCAATGTAAAGACACCTTTGGATCTTTCGTTTGTTTTTACGCTGCAGAATTATCTGCGTGACCAGAAAGAACTGTTCTATGAAAAGAGAAGTCCGCGGGAGACTCCGGCATTATCCATGCATGAAAGCATCCTGTCACAGGTGGAAAAAAAGGATGTTCTGCTTTCCTATCCGTTTGAGAGCATGAAACCGTTTATCAAAATGTTAAATGATGCTGCGGAAGACCCGGATGTGGTATCCATCAAAATGACATTGTATCGTGTCGCAGACCGGAGCAAGATCATTGATGCGCTGATTGAGGCAGCGGAAAACGGAAAAGAAGTGGTGGTACTTGTGGAACTGCGGGCACGGTTTGACGAGGCAAATAACATTGAGATGTCGCACCGGCTCGAAGATGCCGGCTGCCAGATTCTGTATGGACTGGGCGATTACAAAGTACATTCGAAGCTTTGCCTGATCACACAGAAAAAAGGGGACAGTTATGCGTACATCACGCAGATTGGAACCGGAAATTACAACGAGAAAACTTCAAGACTGTACACGGACCTGTCATTGATTACCGCAAATCAGGCAATCGGTGCCGATGCAGCAAAAGTGTTTCTTGCATTACAGCAGGGAGAAACGGTGGATGAGGTTTCGGAACTTCTGGTTGCACCGAAATGCCTGCAGAACAAAGTTCTTCAGATGATGGACGGGCAGATTGCAAATAAAAAAGCGGGAAAAGAGGCTTATATCGGGGTTAAGATTAATTCCCTGACGGATAAAGTTCTGATTGATAAGATGATTGAGGCTTCCCAGACCGGTGTAAAGATTGATCTGATTGTGCGGGGCATCTGCTGCCTGAAGCCACAGATTCCGGGCGTGACGGAAAATATTCGGGTGATTTCCGTTGTTGGACGTTATCTCGAACATTCCAGAATTTATCGTTTTGGTGTGGGGGATGAGGAAAAGATGTACATTGCATCTGCCGATTTTATGACGAGAAATACGGTGCGCCGCGTGGAAGTGGCAGCTCCGGTTTATGATCCTGCAATCCGGGAGCGCATCCGGTATATCTTTGATACCATCATGAAAGATGATGAGAAGGGAAAAGAGCAGAATGCCGAAGGCATTTATGAGGACCGTCATATCAATGAGGAGCCTGTAAACTCACAGGAGATTTTCTTTCAGGATGCTTACGAGGCATGCAATAAATAAAGCGGTCAGTAATAACGGTTCGCGGAAATCTGCGAACAGTTATTTTTATACAGGTACATAACTCTGATCCACATGAATCATAAACTGGTAGTTTCCTTCGATTTCCTGAAGCTTGTTTTCAATTTTTTTCTTCAGGTCTTCCGGACGGATCCGCATACCATAGGGGATGACCGCGTCAAAGGCAATGCCGGTGTAGGTATCGCAGTTGATCAGGCGGAAATCGTGGATGGTAATACGGCGGTCAATTTCAAGAACCTTTTGTTCTACCTGCTGCTGCATCTGGGCAATTGCGGCATTATTGGTTTCAATTGGATCCATGTGGATGACGGCTTCACATCCGAGTTTCTGATCCAGCTCCCGTTCAATGTGATCGATCATGTCATGGAGCTGAAAGACATCTTCATCCCCCGGAACTTCCAGATGCAGGGTGATCATGCGGCGGCCGGGACCGTAGTCATGAACAATCAGATCATGGATACCGTGTACTTTGGGATGGGACATGACAATGGCACGGATTTCCCGGACAAATGTCTGGTCCGGAGCTTTTCCGAGAAGCGGATCCATGGTGTCTTTGACCGCTTTTATTCCGGCATAGAGGATGAAAATGGCTACCAGCAGACCGCCAAATCCATCGACATTGATGGATGTCAGGCGCATAATAATCATGGCTGCCAGAACCACAGAGGTGGCAATGGTGTCGGAAAGCGAATCCATGGCGGTCGCCTGCATGGCATCCGAATCGAGTTTTTTCCCAATATAATGGTTGTAACAGTACATGTAGATTTTTACCAGAATGGAGCATACCAGAATTCCCATGGCAAGCAGACTTGTGTCTACGGCTTCCGGATGCAGAATTTTGGAAAAGGAAGTTTTTAAAAGTTCAAATCCCATCATCAGGATAGCAATCGCTACAACAAATCCCGACACATATTCAAACCTCCCATGTCCGAACGGGTGCTCCGAATCTGGAGTTTTCCCGGCATAAAGAAATCCGGCTAGTGTAATAAAAGAGGAACCGGCATCGGACAGGTTGTTGAATGCATCCGCTGTGATGGCAACGGAACCGCTTAACATTCCGGCAAAATATTTTCCGGCAAACAGGCAGACATTTAAGCAGATTCCAACGATACTGCACAGGGTGCCATATGCCTGCCGTTGTTCTTTTGCCGGACGGTTTTTGATAAAGATTTTCGCTAACATTGTAATCATGGATATCCCCCCAAGAATCATACATGTCCATTGGTTTTTCCTATTATATGCTACGTTTGGGAAAAGGTCAAATTATATAAATTTTACCTGCATTTTACCGGCTTGGACAGCAGGTTCGCAGGGAACTCGAAGGGAATGAGAGAAAAATCATTGAAAAATATCCACAGCTGTATCTGATCGGACTTCACGGACCGGATATTTTGTTTTACTATAAGCCATTAAGACCGAATCCGGTCAACCAGATCGGATATGCCTGGGGATATGCAGGAAGCTGTATTCCTTTCGTTGTATGTCTTGTTTTTGTGCTTGGGTATCAGAAAATGGGACTTTCTTTTGAAACAGGAATGATGATTGCATTTGCCGTGGTTGCGGTGTGGTGGCTTGGATTCCACAGGACTGCTTCTTGCATTGCTTGTGACACAGTTTGTTGCATTTCCGTTTTCCATTCTGTTTGGCAGGCTTGCGGAAAAATACGATACCGGAAAGCTGATTTTAATCTGTATTGCTGCGTATATGGGGATTACCATTTTTGCCGTGTTTATGAAGGCACAGTGGCAGTTCTGGGTGCTGGCAATCTTTGTGGGAATGTTCCAGGGGGGCATTCAGGCACTGTCCCGGTCTTATTTTGCAAAAATTGTTCCGCCGGAGCGTTCCGGAGAGTATTTTGGTCTGATGGATATCTGTGGAAAAGGAGCATCCTTTATGGGAACGACGGTGGTCGGACTGGCTTCCCAGGCTTTTGGGAGTATAAACATCGGGGTATCCGCTATCGTATTTCTTTTCCTTGCGGGAGTACTGTTTTTTATGAAAACAGAGCACAGTGGGTCGGAAAGTATGAAAAATCAGGAGAACATTATCATGGAACAGCAGATGTTCCATGATTAAAGTAATACAATATATGATGTGAATTTGTAATAGAAAATGATATAAAAATGTATTTAATATTTAATTAATATTTGATGAAATTTGGAGAAATCATTGACATATTTGATAATAGTGGTAGACTGATGTTAGTTGCAACTTACAAAAGGTCGCGCAGACTAAATAAGACTAAAATGATGGAGGTAACAAAAGAAATGAAAAAAATCAAAAAAATAATGTCTATGGTTCTGGTTATTGCTACTTTATTTACTACATTCAGTCAAACAGTGCAAGCATCTCCTGTAAAAATGAACACAATATCTAATGGAATAGAGATGGTTGAAAAAAATTTTACCGAAACATCAATATATGCAAAATATTATTTGACGGTTAATGGGAAAACTATGTTATATACAGAGTATGGAGAAATTGAAAATAATAACTTTGTGTTAGATACTACCAGTGTAGAAGTAGATAAGGATAAAAAAGAAATTTCTTCAACGGAACAAACGGAACACGTTGTAACACCTATTTTACTCTATAATAATACGGAATCTTTTATTTCCTTATATGCTTACAATTATAAAGCACATACAGAAACTTTTAATTTAAAATTTGATAAATGGACGTTAGGTGCAGTTACAACAGTATTAGTTGCTACAATTGGTTTAGCAGCTGGTGATGCTGGTGTAATCGCAGGGGCGTTTATTGATTCTGTAGCAGATGGACTTATTCCAAACATACCAGATAGCATTTATTTTGACGGTGAAAGATGTGTTAGTCATTCAAGTGGAAAAATATATTATAGATACAGAGGCGATTTTTATTCTGATTCTTCTGAAAAAGTTCTTTTGAAAAAAAATGTTTCTTGGTCTAGGCGGTGGGGACATTAAGAAAAATAAGGAGATTGCATATGAATTATGGTTTTGAATTAATGTCAGAAATAATTCCTCTTTGTATTGTAGCTGTGTTAGGAATTGATATGAAAAAGGGCGGAGAAAAAGATTTTTTACCATCTATTATTATTTTATCAATCATAGAAATCCCAACACTGATTGTAACACTTTTTTGTATGTTCATAAAAATTCCACAATCAAATAGCAGACATATAATGGCAACTGCTCTTTTTGCTTTCGTTGCGCTTATATATGTTCTTTGTCGAAAAAAAAAATAGAAATATTGTTCATTTAAACAATAGGGAGTAATTTATTTGAGTATTTGAAATAATAAAAGACCGTGTGGGCATGAGAGGATGCACACGGTCTTTTGTTGTCATAAAACGTATTCCATGTTAAAATGATAGGCGAATAAACGGATGAAGGACAACAGAATGGATTTTTTAAAAGCAAATTATCATGCACATACATGGAGGTGCCAGCATGCCTATGATACGGAGAGAGAATATATTGAGGCAGCGATTTCCATGGGAATTGAAATTTTTGGATTTTCCGATCATGTGCCGTGCCCCTATCAGGACGGATATGTATCCAATATCCGGATGACCATGAAACAGGCGCCGGAATATGTGGAGACAATCCGAAGGCTCGAAGCGGAGTACCGGGATCAGATAAAAATATATGCAGGATTTGAGGCAGAGTATGTTCCGGAATTTTACGAAGAACAGATGCGGATGTTCCGCAACCTTGGATGTGATTATATGATCATGGGGCAGCATTTTCTGGGATCGGAAGAAAACGGACCGTATACAGGGACAGAGACGGAGGATGAAAGCCGTATCCGCAGATATGTGGATCTCGTAATCGAAGGGATGCAGACCGGAAGCTATGCGTATCTTGCCCATCCGGATCTGATGAATTATCAGGGAATGGATTCGGTATACGACTGGGAGATGACCCGGTTGTGCAAAGAAATGAAGGAACTGGACATCCCGTTGGAGATCAACATGCTCGGCATGGGAGAAGGGGCAAGGCATTATCCGGCAGAGCGTTTCTGGAAGATTGCCGGGGAAGTCGGAAATAAAGCGATTCTCGGATTGGATGCCCATTGTGTGAGACATATTCAGGATATGGATTCTTACAGAAAATGCATGGAATTGGTGGAAAAGTATAATTTGAACTTAATAAATAAGCTGGAGCTCTAGCGCATTTTTCCTGTTTCGTCAAGTGAAAATTTTTATAAAACAGGCAGGTCTATTTGTGAGATTTGACCTATGGTCTTTACCTACCATATATTGTATAATGAAGATCGTCGTGAACAAAACTTGGTAGTAATAAGGAGCAAAAAGAAGTATGTCAGATGAAGTTTTAGACGATGTCATGTTAAAGGGAAATTGTAAGGGGAAGGCAGATGCAATTGTAAACTGCCAGTGCAGCATTGAGACTGCACCAAAGCGCTGCGAGCAGGCGGAACACTGCATGTTTTATTCCTACTACAAATGTAGTAAGCAGTGGAAGCGACTGGGATAGTCATCGCTGAAATGAGAAGGAGATAAGACTTTTGCCTTGGCGAGGATGCCGGAGCAAAGGTCTTTTTGCTTTTTAAACGAAAAGGAGTATGTTTTATATGAAGAGAATTCTGGTGCTCAGTGATTCGCACGGAAATGTAAATAATATGGTTACGGCAGTCGGCCGATTACATCCGGATATGATCATTCATCTGGGAGACTGCTGGGCAGATGCAGAACAGCTGCACCGGAAATTTCCTATGACTGTGATGGAACAGGTGCCGGGAAACTGTGATTGCCGTCAGGAAGTTCAGGAACGGATTCTTCTGATCGAAGGGAAAAAAATACTGATCTGTCATGGACATACATTTAATGTAAAAGCCGGATATCTGAATCTGGAATATGCGGCAGAGGAGCGGAAGGTCGATGCCGCGCTGTTCGGGCATACCCACCGGGTTTTTTATGACAAACACAACCGGATCGCCTATATGAATCCGGGAAGCATCGGACAGCCGCCTTACGGAATACCGCCATCATATGGGATTCTGCAGGTGGACGGATCAAGCAATACGATCGCAACGGATGTGATCTATCTGGAAGAAAATAATTGACGAAAGCCAGACGGTAGAAGTATAATAGCAGAAGTTATTATTCTTGAAGGAGAAAAGTTAAAAATGGTTAAGGTTGTAAAATTTGGTGGCAGCTCGCTGGCGAGTGCCGAACAGTTTGCCAAGGTTGGCGATATTATCCGTGCGGATGAATCCAGAAAATATGTAGTGCCGAGTGCTCCTGGAAAGCGTAATTCCAAGGATACCAAGGTTACGGATATGTTATATGCATGCTACGCAAAAGCAGAGGCAGGCGAGGAGTTCCGTGTTCCTCTCATGAAGATCAAAGAGCGTTATGATTCCATTATCAACGGACTCGGATTGAAAGTGACGCTGGATGAGGAATTTAAGACAATTTCCAAAAACTTTAAGGAAAAGGCCGGCGCGGATTATGCGGCTTCCCGCGGAGAGTATCTGAATGGTATTCTTATGGCAGATTATCTTGGATATGAGTTTATCGATTCTGCAACCGTAATCTTTTTTGATGAAGAAGGAAATCTGGATGCAGACAAGACCGACAAGGTTCTGGCGAAGAAGCTTTCTGAATGTGAAAAAGCTGTCATTCCGGGATTTTATGGAATTGGTGCTGACGGAAGGGTGAAAACATTCTCCCGCGGCGGTTCGGATATTACCGGGTCCATTGTTGCAAAAGCATGTCATGCAAGTTTATATGAGAACTGGACAGATGTATCCGGATGTCTCGTGGCAGATCCGCGTATCATTGACAATCCGCAGCCGATCCATGTGATCACATACCGCGAACTAAGAGAGCTTTCTTATATGGGAGCTTCCGTACTTCATGAGGACGCGGTATTCCCGGTACGAAAGGCCGGCATTCCGATCAATATCCGCAATACCAATGATCCGGAGGCAGAGGGAACCCTGATCGTAGAGAGTACCTGCCAGAAACCGGAATACACGATTACCGGTATTGCCGGTAAAAAAGGATTTGTCGCAGTAAGCATTGACAAAGATATGATGAATTCCGAAGTTGGCTTCTGTCGTAAAGCATTACAGGCATTTGAGGAAAACGGAATTTCGATCGAGCATATGCCATCCGGTATTGACACCATGACCGTATTTGTGCATCAGGAAGAGTTTGAAGGCAAGGAGCAGCAGGTGATCAGCTCCATCCGCCGTCTGACCCATCCAGATGTGATTGATTTGGAAGCTGATCTGGGTCTGATCGCGGTTGTGGGACGTGGAATGAAATCTACCCGCGGTACTGCAGGCAGAATCTTTTCTGCACTGGCCCATGCGAACATCAATGTCAAGATGATTGACCAGGGATCTTCCGAGTTAAATATTATTATTGGTGTCAGCAATGACGATTTCGAGGCTGCCATCAAGGCAATCTACGATATCTTTGTAGAGACCAGACTTTAGTAATAATGATTCTGCACCTTATGACGCTCTCTTTCATATGTTATATGGAAGGGAGCGTTTTTATATGACCGGAAATATCGTGATTTTTGTTACGGATCAGCGACAAAGCAATCTTGCCGCATGTCTTCCGGGAAAGATACACCGACTGGACTGGAGACGGAGAGTGGAAAAGGAAGAGGCGCTGAAAGTGCTGGATAACAGCAGGTATCTTGTGCTGCCGGTTCCTGTTACAAAGATTGAGAGAAACCATGATGTAAACCTTATATTAAAGGAGGAACTGACGAGGGAAAAAGAAAGGGACTGGATGCTGTTTGGAGGAATTTTCGGACCGGAATGGAGGCAGCGCTGTGAGGATGCGGGAACGGAATATTATGATATGATGACAGATGCGGTGGTTGTGCACCGCAACGCATGTATTACGGCAGAAGCAACGGTTGCTGAAATTCTAAAATACAGTGATTATTCTATTCGGGAGCAGAAAATTATTGTCAGCGGGTATGGAAGATGCGGCAGGGAGATCGCCAGGGTTTTGTCTGCGATGGGAGCGAAAGTGACAGTGCTGGCAAGGAGTGCAGAGGCACGCCGGCTGGCACGAACGGAAGGACATGAGGCAGTCGATTTTTCATACGGACCGGAGGAAGCATATGGGGCACGCACGGTTGTAAACACGGTTCCGGCACTTGTGATCCGTGAGCCGATGATCCGTGAAATGCATTCGGATGCCGTGATCATTGATATTGCATCAAGACCCGGCGGTACGGATCTGATGGCAGCGGAGGCATATGGAATCAAAGTTGTGGCGGCATTGGGACTTCCGGGGCTGTATACGACAAAGAGCAGTGCCAAAGTGCTGGCAGATGCAATTCTTGAACACAGTAAAATCAGGCAGGACAGGAAAGAGGCAAAGACATGGATTTATCAAATCGCAATATAGGGTATGGGATTACCGGTTCTTTCTGTACATTCGCAAAAACCAGGAAAGAGATTCAGAGACTGACGGAGATGGGAGCACATGTGATTCCCATCTTTTCTTATCAGACGCAGAACTGTGATACGCGGTTTGGAACGGCAAAAGAGTTTATGGAAGAAGTCTGTGACATAACGGGGAACCCTGGAATCCGCACACTTCAGGAGGCAGAACCGATCGGACCGAAGGGATATCTGGATGTGATGGTGATTGCACCGTGTACAGGAAATTCTGCGGCGAAGCTGGCGAATGCAATCACCGATACTCCGGTTCTGATGGCTGCCAAAGCGCATATGCGCAATGGCAAACCACTGGTAATTGCCATATCCACCAACGATGCACTGGGAGCCAGTTTTAAAAATATCGGGATGCTGATGAATACGAAACATATTTATTTTGTGCCATTCGCACAGGATAATTATGAAAAAAAACCAAATTCGATGGTGGCAAAAATGGAACTTTTGCCGGAGACGATTTCAGCAGCTTTGGAAGGAAAGCAGTTGCAGCCGGTGGTACGGGGATAAAAAAGCCCCCAGACAGATCTGTCTGGGGAGGCTTTTACATAATCCGGGAATGGTATTATGCATTTTTTTGTGCATCATAGGCTTCGCGCAATGCCTTGGCAAGCTGATCACCGCAGGAGGTGTTTTTCATGCCGCAGTGAATACCGGAGATACGGCGTTCCACTTCTTCAACAGTCATGCCCTCAACCAGACGGGGAATTGCCTGAAGATTTCCCTGACAGCCGCCGGTGAATTTAACATTTTTAACAATATTTCCGTCCAGCTCCACTTCGATCTGTGTGGAACAGGTGCCTTTTGTTTTGTAAATATAAGACATGGATTGTTACCTTCCTTTCTGTTTCTTCCTTGTGTTTGGAATACAATAATCGTCCTCTTATCATAGCAAGCTGTTTACAAATTTTCAATAGCAGAATCCCGTTCGTTCATAAAAAGTTTATAAAACATTCATGGCCTTTGAGTTGTGTAAATGTGGAGAAAGTGGTACAATACCTATATTCTATGCGAGTTAGGAGCAAAATATATTATGAGTGCATTGACTAAAATTTTTGGTACACACAGTGACAGGGAGTTGAAACGAATTACGCCCCTCGTAGATAAAGTGGAATCTTATCGTGACGGGATGAAGGCACTTTCGGATGAAGAATTACGGGGAAAGACAAAAGAATATAAGGAGCGTCTGGAAAAAGGAGAGACACTTGACGATCTGCTTCCGGAAGCGTATGCGACCGTACGTGAGGCAGCAGGCCGTGTGCTTGGCATGGAGCATTACAGAGTACAGATTATCGGTGGTATTATCCTGCATCAGGGACGTATTGCAGAGATGAAGACAGGTGAAGGTAAGACACTGGTATCTACACTTCCGGCTTATCTGAATGCGCTGGAGGGCAAAGGGGTATATATCGTCACCGTCAATGATTATCTGGCAAAACGAGATTCCGAGTGGATGGGAAAAGTGCATGAATTCCTCGGACTGACCGTTGGTGTTGTATTGAATGATATGAGCAACGATGAGCGCCGCGACGCTTACAATTGCGATATTACATATATTACAAATAACGAACTTGGATTTGATTACCTGCGTGACAACATGGTGATCTACAAGGAGCAGCTGGTACAGAGAGGTCTGCACTATGCGATCATCGATGAGGTCGATTCCGTATTGATCGATGAGGCGCGTACACCTCTTATTATTTCCGGTCAGAGTGGCAAGTCCACCAAATTATATGAAGCATGTGATATTTTAGCGCAGCAGCTGACACGTGGTGAGGATGTACCGGAGTATTCCAAGATGGATGCCATCATGGGAATTGAGCAGGAAGAAACCGGAGACTTTATCGTAAATGAAAAGGACAAACTGGTGAATCTGACACAGCAGGGTGTGGAAAAGGTTGAGAAATTTTTCCATATTGATAACCTGGCAGATCCGGAGAACCTGGAGATCCAGCATAATGTGATCCTTGCGCTCCGTGCACATTATCTGATGTTCCGCGATCAGGATTACGTGGTAAAAGATGATCAGGTTATGATCGTTGACGAGTTTACCGGACGTATCATGCCGGGCCGCCGTTATTCCGATGGTCTGCATCAGGCAATCGAGGCAAAGGAGCATGTAAAGGTTAAGAGAGAGAGCAAGACACTTGCAACCATTACATTCCAGAACTTCTTCAATAAATTTGAGAAGAAAGCCGGTATGACCGGTACGGCTCTGACGGAGGAAAAAGAGTTCCGTGATATTTACGGCATGGACGTTATTGAGATTCCTACCAACCGTCCGATTGCACGTATCGATCATCAGGATGCGGTATATAAGACGAAGAAAGAAAAATTCAAAGCAGTTGTTGAGGAAGTCAAGGAAGCACATGAGAAGGGACAGCCGGTTCTGGTTGGTACCATCACGATTGAGACTTCCGAGCTGATCAGCGGAATGTTAAAGCGTGAGGGAATTCCGCATACCGTATTGAATGCAAAATTCCATGAGCAGGAGGCCGAGATCGTTGCACAGGCAGGACAGCACGGAGCGGTTACTATTGCTACGAACATGGCTGGACGTGGTACCGATATCAAGCTGGACGAGGATGCACGTGAAGCCGGAGGTTTAAAGATCATCGGTACCGAGCGTCATGAATCCCGCCGTATCGATAATCAGCTGCGTGGTCGTGCCGGACGTCAGGGAGATCCGGGTGAATCCCAGTTCTTTATTTCTCTGGAAGATGATCTGATGAGACTGTTCGGTTCCGAGCGTCTGATGTCAGTATTTAACGCACTTGGTGTTCCGGAAGGTGAGCAGATTCAGCACAAGATGCTTACTTCTGCCATCGAGAAGGCACAGGAAAAGATCGAGTACAACAACTATGGTATTCGTAAGAATCTGTTAGAGTATGATCAGGTAAACAACGATCAGAGAGAGATCATTTACAAAGAGCGTATGTCCGTATTAAATGGAGACAGCATGCGTGATGCGATTTTTAAGATGATTCAGGAACAGGTGGAGAAATCAGTCGATACCTGTATTTCGAATGAGATTCCGCGCGAAGAGTGGAATTTAAATGAATTAAATGAAATTCTTCTGCCGGTGATTCCTCTTGAACCTGTTACAGAGAAAAATATCGAAGATATCAAGGATGTCAAAGAATTAAAGCAGCATCTGAAAGAACAGGCAGTGCTTTTATATGAAGCTAAAGAGACCGAATTCCCGGAGATCGAGCAGTTCCGTGAGCTGGAGCGTGTCGTATTGCTGAAGGTGATCGACCGCAAGTGGATGGATCATATCGACGATATGGATCAGCTCCGTCAGGGTATCGGATTACAGGCATACGGACAGAGAGATCCGCTGGTTGAGTATAAGATGGCTGGATTTGATATGTTCGATGAAATGATCGCGGGTATTCAGGAGGATACCATTCGTCTTCTCTATCATGTACAGGTAGAGCAGAAGGTAGAGCGTGAGCAGGTCGCAAAAGTAACCGGAACCAATAAGGACGAGAGTGCGGCAAAAGCACCGAAGAAGCGTGAACATGCCAAGGTATATCCGAATGATCCGTGTCCATGTGGCAGTGGTAAGAAATATAAGCAGTGCTGCGGACGTAAGGTTGTATAAAATCGAAGCAGATAACAAAAACGTGGAAACCATCATGGTTTCCGCGTTTTTTTGTAATGACACTATTTTTGTTTCTTTGGAAATTTAGAATAAGATTTGTTCTGTTTCATGCCGCCCCGGCACTCTGCAAGTTCGCTGACAGTGACGAGCTGATATCCGCGTCTGGTAAGTTCCGGAATGATTGTCTGGGAGGCAGTGGCGGTCGCTTTATACAGATCGTGCATCAGTACGATATCTCCATCCTTTACATGGTTCAATACGGCTTTCTGGGTACTTGCGGAATCCCGCGTTTTCCAATCTAAGGTATCGATGGACCAGATGATGGAAGGCATTCCCACCCATGATTTGATGTTGGAACTGGTGGCACCTCCCGGTGGGCGCATCACAACCGGATTTATACCGATTACTTTTTTGACGGCACGATTGGTTTTGGAAACCTGTTTTTGAACTTCCTTTTTTCCAACCCGGGTCAGAATTTTGTGATCATAAGTGTGATTGCCAATCTGACACCCGTTGTCATAAGCCTTCTGTACGGTTTTGGAGTAAGTCGATACGCGGCTGCCCACCACAAAAAATGTGGCAACGGAATCATTTTTCTTCAGGGTTTTTAAAATAGTTGGGGTATAAACCGATGGTCCGTCATCGTAAGTGAGGGCAACCATCTTTTTGTTTTTATCGATTTTCCGTGTCAGAACCCCTTTTTTATTAAAGTAACATAAGTAATGGGAAATATTCTTTTTCCCGGTAACTGCCTGTCCGTTTTTCCCGAAATAGTATTTGTTTTTGCCAACCTTTTTCCACCGGTTTTTCAGCTTTTTTCCATTCTGATAAAAATAGAAATGTCCGTTTTTATCATGGATAAGTCCCTGCAATACCGGTTTGGGATTTTCCGTGGAAGGAACCACCGGTGTTTCCGTTGGAATTTCGGAAGAAATTTCCGTGGAGTCATTTGCGGGCAGTTCTGTATTCAGATCTGCCGCATGGATAGCAATCCGGCCTGAAACTATGGTTAATGTCAGGGTAAATAACAATATTCCAAGGGAAAATAAATGAAATTCTTTTCTTTTTTTCATACAAAATCTCCTTATCTTTTGTGACATGTATTTGCTGTTATCATACACACTTTACAGGCAAAAAGAAAGATGAGAACAAATGTTCTGATTAAGATAGACAAAGTCAGATCTTTGTAGTAAAATTAGCATATATGTGCAGACTATAAAGATATGGATTTTATCTTTTTTTCATGGAATAAAGTTAATTTTACGATAAATTTGAGAAGGGAGAGGGCATTATGGAGTTCAAATTACATGCCCCATATGAGCCAACCGGTGACCAGCCGCAGGCAATTGAAAAATTAGTCAAAGGATTCAAAGAAGGCAACCAGTTTGAAACACTGCTGGGTGTGACCGGTTCGGGAAAGACCTTTACGATGGCAAATGTCATTCAGGCGCTGAATAAGCCGACGCTGATTATTTCCCACAACAAGACACTGGCGGGGCAGCTGTACGGAGAAATGAAAGAATTTTTCCCGGAGAATGCCGTCGAGTATTTTGTCTCATACTATGATTATTATCAGCCGGAAGCGTATGTGCCGCAGTCGGACACTTATATAGCGAAGGATTCCGCGGTAAATGATGAGATTGATAAGCTGCGCCTTTCTGCCACGGCAGCGCTGGCGGAACGAAAAGATGTCATCATCGTGGCATCTGTCTCCTGTATCTATGGCATTGGTAGTCCGGATGACTATATGAACATGATGGTTTCCCTGCGTCCCGGAATGGAGATTGACCGTGATGATGTGATCAAGGGACTCATTGACATGCAGTACACGCGCAACGAGATGGATTTTAAGCGTGGTACGTTTCGTGTGCATGGCGATGTACTGGAGATTTTTCCGGCGAATAATACCGACACGGCGATCCGAGTGGAGTTTTTCGGAGATGAGATCGACCGGATTACGGAGGTGGATGTGCTTACCGGAGAGATCAAATGTATATTAAAGCATGCGGCTGTGTTTCCGGCGTCCCATTATGTGGTGCCACAGGAAAAAATGAACGCAGCGTGTGACCGTATCGAGGCAGAACTGGAAGAGAGGGTCAGGTATTTTAAGGGTGAAGATAAGCTGCTGGAAGCGCAGCGTATCGCGGAGCGCACGAATTTTGATATTGAAATGATGAAGGAAACCGGATTTTGTAGTGGCATCGAAAACTATTCCCGCCATCTGGCAGGACGTGCCGAGGGAGAAATGCCGGAGACACTGATGGATTATTTTCCGGACGACTTTCTTATTATTGTGGATGAGTCCCACATTACGATTCCGCAGGTGCGTGGAATGTATGCGGGGGATCGCTCACGGAAGCAGACACTGGTGGACTATGGATTCCGTCTGCCGTCCGCACTCGATAACCGCCCGCTTAATTTTGAAGAGTTTGAGAGCAAGATTGATCAGATGCTGTTTGTATCAGCTACGCCGAATGTCTATGAGAACGAGCATGAATTGCTGCGTGTGGAGCAGATTATCCGTCCGACCGGACTTCTGGACCCGGAGATTTCCGTGCGACCGGTTGAGGGGCAGATCGATGATCTGATCGGGGAAGTTAACAAAGAGACGAAAAATCACCATAAAGTGCTGATCACGACACTGACCAAGCGTATGGCGGAGGATCTGACACAGTATATGGGCGAACTTGGCATCCGTGTAAAATATCTGCACTCGGATATTGATACCTTAGAGCGTGCAGAGATTATCCGTGACCTGCGTCTGGACGTGTTTGATGTACTTGTCGGTATCAACCTGCTGCGGGAGGGATTGGATATTCCGGAGATTACGCTTGTGGCGATTCTGGATGCGGATAAGGAAGGATTCCTTCGTTCCGAGACTTCACTGATCCAGACCATCGGACGTGCGGCAAGAAACAGTGAGGGACATGTAATCATGTATGCGGATAAGATCACGGATTCCATGCGTGTGGCCATTGATGAGACGGAGCGCCGCCGCAAGCTTCAGCAGGCATACAATGAGGAACATGGAATCACACCGAAGACCATCCAGAAATCTGTGCGTGATCTGATTGCAATCTCCAAAAAAGTGGCAGCAGAGGAGATGGAATTTGATAAAGATCCGGAATCCATGAGCCGCAGGGAATTAGAAAAACTGATCGGGGACATCCAGAAGAAGATGAAGAAAGCTGCCGCAGAACTCAATTTTGAGGCGGCGGCAGAGTATCGTGACAAGATGGTAAAACTGAAAAATATGCTTCGGGATATTGAGGAATAGATAAAAGAGAGGAAACAAAATGCCAAAAAAACAGAGAAAATATATTAAAATACGAGGCGCCAACGAACACAACTTAAAATGCATCGATGTGGACATTCCGAGAGATGAGTTTGTTGTTCTGACCGGACTGTCAGGTTCCGGCAAGTCTTCGCTTGCGTTCGATACGATCTATGCGGAGGGACAGCGGCGCTATATGGAGTCTTTGTCTTCCTATGCAAGACAGTTCTTAGGACAGATGGAAAAACCGGATGTAGAGTCAATTGAGGGACTTCCGCCGGCAATCTCCATTGACCAGAAATCGACGAATCGAAACCCGCGTTCCACCGTCGGAACCGTGACGGAAATTTATGATTATTTTCGACTGCTGTATGCCCGCATAGGAATTCCACATTGTCCGAAGTGTGGACGTGCCATCGAGAAACAGACGATCGATCAGATGGTAGATGCCGTGATGAAACTGCCGGAACGCACACGCATCCAGATCCTTGCGCCGGTTGTGCGCGGGCGTAAGGGCGAACATCAGAAATTATTCGAGAAAGCAAAAAAAAGCGGTTATGTGCGTGTGATCGTGGACGGAAATATGTATGAACTTTCGGAAGAAATTCCGATGGATAAAAACATCAAACACAATATTGATATTGTGGTAGACCGTCTGGTGGTAAAACCCGGAATTGAAAAGCGTCTGACCGATTCCCTGGAAAATGTTTTTGAGCTGACTGAGGGAAATGCGATTGTAGATGTGGTGGACGGGGAAACAATGAATTTTTCCCAGAATTTTGCGTGCCCAGATTGCGGAATCAGTGTGGATGAGGTGGAACCGCGAAGCTTTTCGTTTAATAATCCGTTTGGTGCCTGTCCGGTCTGCTACGGACTCGGTTACAAGATGGAGTTTGATGAAAATCTCATGATTCCGGATAAGACACTGTCTATTTCCGAGGGGGCAATTCAGGTAATGGGCTGGCAGTCCTGCACCGATCCGTCCAGCTATACCTATGCCACCCTAAAAGCGTTGTCGGAAGGATATGGATTTTCTCTCGATACACCATATAAAGATCTGCCAAAAGAAATCCGGCATATGCTCATTCATGGCGGAGATGGCCGGATATTAAAGGTGCATTATAAAGGACAGCGTGGAGAAGGCGTCTATGATCTGAACTGGGAAGGCCTTATTAAAAATGTCGAGCGCCGTTACCGGGAGACGGGATCGGACACGATGAAGCAGGAATATGAGCAGTTTATGCGTATTACACCGTGTGCTGCCTGCCATGGACAGCGTCTGAAGCAGAGTTCTCTTGCAGTTACGGTCGCAGACAAAAATATATTTGAGATGACAGATATGTCGGTAAAGGATCTTGTAAAATATCTGGCAGAAATGCAGCTGACGGAACAGCAGCAGTTCATCGGCAATCAGATTTTAAAGGAGATTCGTGCCCGCGTGGGCTTTTTGCAGGAAGTAGGGCTGGATTACCTGACATTGACACGTGCGACCGGAACCTTGTCCGGAGGAGAGGCGCAGCGCATCCGCCTGGCTACCCAGATCGGTTCCGGACTGGTCGGCGTGGCATATATTCTGGATGAGCCGAGTATTGGACTGCATCAGCGGGACAATGACAAGCTGCTGCATGCACTGATGAATCTTAAGAATCTGGGAAATACGCTGATTGTCGTGGAACATGATGAGGATACCATGCGTGCGGCCGACTACATTGTGGATATTGGTCCGGCAGCCGGCGTCCATGGTGGAGAAGTCGTTGCGGCCGGTACTGCGGCGGATATCATGAAATGCAAAAAATCCATTACCGGCGCTTATCTGAGCGGCCGGATGAAGATTCCGGTACCATCGGAACGGCGCAGACCAACCGGATTTCTTACCATCAAAGGAGCGCGGGAAAATAATCTGAAAAATATTGATGTGCAGGTTCCGCTTGGTATCATGACCTGTATCACCGGAGTATCGGGATCGGGAAAGAGTTCCCTGACCAATGAAATTCTGTATAAGCATCTGGCGCGAACTTTAAACCGGGCACGCTGCATCCCCGGAGATCACGATGATATTCTGGGTGTGGAACAACTGGATAAGATTATCGATATTGATCAGTCACCGATCGGACGCACACCGCGTTCGAATCCGGCAACCTATACCGGTGTGTTTGACATGATCCGTGATCTGTTTGCGGCAACTCCGGATGCAAAGGCACGCGGATATAAGAAGGGACGTTTCAGTTTCAACGTCAAAGGCGGACGCTGTGAGGCCTGCAGTGGAGATGGTATCATAAAGATCGAGATGCATTTCCTGCCAGATGTGTATGTGCCGTGTGAAGTCTGCGGTGGCAGGCGCTATAACCGCGAGACACTCGAAGTGCGCTATAAAGGAAAGACGATCTATGACGTGCTGGATATGACGGTGGAAGAGGCATTGGAATTTTTCAAAAATGTACCAACGATCCACCGAAAGATTCAGACACTGTACGATGTCGGACTTTCCTATGTAAAACTGGGACAGCCTTCCACAGAATTATCCGGAGGAGAAGCGCAGCGTATCAAACTTGCCACAGAACTGAGCAAACGAGGAACGGGAAAAACCATTTATGTACTGGATGAGCCAACCACCGGACTGCATTTTGCGGATGTACACAAGCTGGTGGAGATTCTCAGAAAGCTTTCGGACGGCGGAAATACCGTTGTCGTCATCGAGCATAATCTGGACGTCATCAAGACGGCTGACTATATCATTGATATGGGACCGGAAGGTGGTGACGGTGGTGGAACCGTGATTGCACAGGGGACTCCGGAGGAAATCTGCAAAGTTCCGGAATCGTATACCGGTCAGTTTTTAAAACCGTATCTGGAATCGAAGAACGTATAAAATAGCGAAAATGCACAGATTTTTGTCCCGGGAACAGAGAGATTCCTTAAAATTTAATTAAAATGCTTTAACCTATAAAAAAATGTTTGAAAAATGGGATGAATTGTATATAATGTTACTGTATGCATAAAAATATGATTAACTGCAGATTTGCGCCATAAACGCAGATCAGATTTTGATAAAGAAAGATAAAAAGAAAATAGGAAGGGGCATTCGGGATGATCGGATCAGATATCGGAATTGATTTAGGTACTGCGAGTATTTTAGTATATATTAAAGGAAAAGGTGTTGTATTAAAAGAGCCTTCCGTTGTTGCATTTGACAGAGATACCAATAAAATTAAAGCAATCGGTGAGGAAGCAAGACTGATGCTTGGAAGAACACCGGGAAACATTGTGGCAGTCCGTCCTCTTCGCCAGGGTGTGATTTCAGATTATACCGTCACAGAGAAGATGATCAAGTATTTCATCCAGAAGGCACTTGGAAAGAAGAGCTTTCGTAAGCCGCGCATCAGCGTCTGCGTACCGAGTGGTGTTACAGAGGTTGAAAAGAAAGCCGTAGAGGATGCAACTTATCAGGCAGGAGCCCGCGAAGTAGAGATTATTGAGGAACCAATTGCAGCAGCAATCGGTGCCGGTATTGATATTTCCAGACCATGCGGAAACATGATCGTAGATATCGGAGGAGGTACTTCGGATATCGCAGTCATTTCTCTGGGTGGTTCTGTTGTGAGCACTTCCGTGAAAATTGCAGGAGATGATTTTGACGAAGCCCTGGTCCGCTATATGAGAAAGAAACATAATCTTTTGATCGGTGAGCGTACCGCAGAAGATATCAAGATCAAAATTGGTACATGCTACCCACTGGCACAGAATGAGACGATGGATGTCCGTGGCCGTAATCTGGTAACCGGTCTGCCAAGAACCATTACGGTAAGCTCTGAGGAGACAGAGGAAGCTCTGCGTGAGGCAACATTACAGATTGTGGAAGCTGTACATTCCGTACTGGAGAAAACTCCACCGGAACTGGCAGCAGACGTTGCAGACAGGGGAATTGTCCTGACAGGTGGCGGCTCCTTGCTTCGCGGTCTGGAGGAACTGATTGAAGAACGTACCGGAATCAACACGATGACGGCAGAGCATCCTATGACCTGTGTAGCAATCGGAACCGGAAAATATGTAGAATTCCTTGCAGGAAAAAGAGACGAGGATTAATGCATAAAGTGCGCGTTTATGCGCACTTTTTATCGCATGTCTATAAAGCTTGTGAGGGCATTTGCCGATATAAATTAAAACTGTGAAAATTGAGGTGTCATAAATGGTAAAAGGATTGTATACCGCCCATACGGGAATGGTAAACGAAATGAAGCGTCTGGATATTCTGGCAAATAATCTGGCAAACGCAGACACAACAGCATATAAAAAAGAAGGAACGACGAGTCGTACTTTTGCCGATGAGATGTCTTTGCGCATTAAGGATTCTTCTAACATGGGGATTCCGAAAAAGCTTGGAGATATTACATATGGGGTTCACCTTGGGCAGGTATATACGGATTATTCCACGGGAAATTTCAAGGTGACAGATAACACCACAGATTTTGCGATTGAAGGAAATGGCTTTTTTGCCGTGGCATTCACGGACAAGCAGGGAAATACTTCCGTGAAGTATACGCGGGATGGAGCCTTTACTGTAAATAAAGAGGGGTATCTGGTGACGAAGGATGGCGATTATGTTTTAAATGCCACTGGTGCAATGAATGGCGATCCGGGTCAGAATAATTATATACGTCTGGATCCAAATGCTGCGATTACCGTGAATAAACTGGGATACGTCATGCAGAATAACCAGATTGTCGGAACGATCGGCATGGTGGATGTGGATAATTATGACTATCTTGAAAAATACGGTGAGAATCTGTATAACCTTCTTCCGGGAGGAAACCGGATTGCAACAGATGCCAATATAGAGCAGGGCACACTGGAGACTTCCAATGTAAATGTTGTAAATGAGATGGTAAATATGATTACAATTCAGAGAGCCTATGAGGCAGGACAGAAGGTAATCACTTCCATAGATGGAACACTTGACCGGGCAGTTAACAATGTCGGTAAAGTATAATAGTCGCTGAAAGACCGCAAGGAGGAAATAGAAGCGTATGATGAGATCACTTTATACTGCGGCAACCGGAATGATTGCGCAGCAGACAAATCTGGATACAATTTCAAATAACCTGTCCAATGTGAATACGACAGGTTATAAGACGGAACGTACCGAGTTTAAATCTTTACTGTACCAGACACTGCAGACAAAGACAACGACGGCAAATGGTGCCAATAAACCGGTAGGTGCACAGGTAGGACTCGGAACCAGAGTGGCAGCGACCATGTCCAACTATACGCAGGGGGCGCGTGAAGAGACAGAGATTCCGACCGATTTTGCACTGGAAGGAAAGGGATTCTTTGCCGTGCGGGGTGTGGATGGACAGACATATTACACCAGAAACGGTAACTTCTCCTGGAGTCAGGATTCGAATGGAAACACAATTCTGGCAACCTCAGAGGGGCTTCCGGTATTGGATTCCAGAGGAAATACCATTCGTGTGCCGAGAGGCGTATCTTCGGAAAGCATGGTATTTTCGAGCAATGGAACGATTGGCTATAAAGATGCAACCGGCAATGTAGTGTCATTAAACCAGTCTTTTGGAATCTATCAGTTTAACAATCCGGCAGGACTGGAGAAAATGTCAGGAAGCAAACTTGCAGCGACTGCAGCTTCGGGAAATCCGATGCTGGAGGGACAAAATGCAGGGCTGACGAAAACCGGTGTATATCAGGGCTACATCGAAGCTTCAAATGTACAGGTTGCTGATGAGATGGTAAATATGATCATTGCACAGCGCGCATATGAATTAAATTCCAAGGCAATCACGACCTCGGATTCCATGCTGGAGACAGCAAATAATCTGAAACGATAGGCAGCAGTTCCGAATTACTTACATAAGAGGGATATACTATGGATATTTCATCAATCAGTACAAATTATACGGTTGCAAATGCAAACAAAAGTGCAGAGCAGAGCAATTCTCTTCAGAGTTCATTAAAGAATATTTCATCGGACTCTTCAGAGGAACAATTAAAAGGTGTCATCAAAGATTTTGAATCTTATTTTGTGGAGCAGGTCATCAAACAGATGAAAGATACATTTACCTCGGATGATGACGAGGATTCTACGATGTCACAGTACAAAGATCTGTATATGGATCAGGCAATTGAAACGGTGGCAGATGAAATGGTGGATCAGATCGGAGAAAGCTATACACAGACACTGTATGAGCAGATGAAACGTAATATTGGCCAGTAGTAACATCAGCACAAAGAAAAGAGGAGAGACTGTTTACAACAGTCTCTTTTTTAGAGAATGGGGAACATATTTTGGAAGAGAATCTTGAGAGCATTGAAGGATATGTAGATCACATCATCTATCGAAATGCAGACAACGGATATACCGTACTTGTTCTGGTGTGTAAAGAAGAAGAAGAGACTTGTGTGGGGGTATTTTCGGATATTGCCGAGGGAGAAAACATTAAGGCAAAGGGAAGTTATACAGAACATCCGACTTACGGCAGACAGTTTCAGGTAAAGAGTTTCGAAGAAAAGGCACCACAGGATGAGGTGGCAATTGAGCGGTATCTGGGATCAGGGGCGATCAAAGGGATCGGAATTGCCTTAGCGGCAAGGATTGTGCGAAGATTCAAGGCAGATACCTTCCGTATCATTGAAGAAGAACCGGAGCGGCTGGCGGAGATCAAAGGCATCAGCCAGAGAAAGGCGATGGAAATCGCGGATCAGGTGAATCAGAAAAAAGATCTCCGGCAGGCAATGATTTTTTTGCAGCAATACGGGATCAATACCACACTTGCGGTGAAAATATATAAAACATACGGGCAGGAAATATACGGAATACTGAAAGAAAATCCATATCGTATGGCAGATGATGTGGAAGGGGTCGGATTCCGCACGGCAGATGAGATAGCATCCCGTGTGGGAATCCGCACCGATTCCGATTTCCGGATTCGAAGCGGTATCCAGTATGTGCTGCTGCAGGCTGCCGGAGAGGGGCATACCTATCTGCCGATGCAGGAACTGACGCAGCGGGCAAGCCGGCTTCTTGAGGTAGACCCGGAGCACATCGAGCAGCATTACATGAATTTGGCGATGGATCGCAAGATCATTATGCGCCAGGTGGAAGACAGTACGCAGATCTATGCGGCAACCTATTTTTATATGGAGGCAAATACCGCTACCCGTCTGACACAGCTGAATGCTGTGTTTGATGTTCCGGATATCGAAATTGAGGACAGAATCCGAAAGATTGAAAAGAAGACGGGAATGGATCTTGATGAGCATCAGGTAGAAGCGGTAAAGGAAGCCGTAAGAAACGGTGTTCTCGTGATTACCGGAGGTCCCGGAACGGGAAAAACAACAACGATCAATACAATCATCCAGTATTTTGAATTATCCGGAGAAGACATTATGCTGGCGGCACCGACCGGACGGGCAGCAAAGCGCATGAGCGAAACCACCGGGTATGAGGCGCGGACGATTCACCGGATGCTCGAACTGAATGGCGGAATGGAAGGAAATGCCGGATTTGAGCGCAATGAACAAAATCCGCTGGAGACCAATCTCATCATTATTGATGAGATGTCGATGGTGGATATTTCCCTGATGAATTCCCTTCTGAAAGCAATTCTACCGGGCACGCGTCTGATCCTGGTGGGAGATGTGAATCAGCTGCCGAGTGTAGGGGCGGGAAGTGTGCTGAAGGACATTATTGATTCGAAGATGTTTCCTACGGTAATGCTGACAAAAATTTTCCGACAGGCAAGCACCAGTGATATTATTGTCAATGCGCATAAGATTAACCGGGGAGAAAAAGTCAGCCTGGATAATAAGAGCATGGATTTCTTTTTCCTGAAGCGTTATGAGGCAGATAAAATTATCAACGTTACGCTGCAGCTGATCAAGCAGAAACTTCCGAAATTTGTGGGGGCAAGCGAATACGATATCCAGGTGCTTACGCCTATGCGGAAAGGGCTGCTCGGAGTAGAACGTCTCAATACGATTCTGCAGATGTATCTGAACCCGCCATCGGACAGAAAAAAGGAGAAAGAGCATGGGGCGATCGTTTTCCGGGAAGGCGATAAAGTCATGCAGATCAAAAATAATTATCAGCTGGAATGGGAGATCCGCAGCAAATATGGACTCTGCATAGACAAAGGAACCGGGGTGTTTAACGGAGATACCGGAATTATTGAAGAGATCAATGATTTTGCAGAGACCATCACGGTAAATTTCGATGAAGGGCGTATGGTGGAATATTCGTACAAACTGCTGGATGAGCTGGAACTTGCGTATGCTGTGACGATCCATAAATCACAGGGATCGGAGTATCCGGCCGTTGTCATTCCGCTTCTTTCCGGCCCCCGCATGCTTATGAACCGGAATTTATTGTACACAGCGGTTACAAGAGCAAAGAAATGTGTTACGATAGTAGGAGATGATACAACATTTGAACAAATGATTGAGAATAATTCCCAACAGAGACGTTACAGCGGTCTGAAGGACCGGCTGTTGGAAAACAAGGAGGAAGCGTAAATGAAAGCACAGATTTTAACGGAAGATCAGATTCCGGAAGCGCTCAGTATTGCAAGGGGTGTCTTTGATTACTGTCTGCGTGCGCGGATCACGGATCTGGAAATGATTCATATATTTCTGCAATATACGGAAAACACAAACATCCGGAACATGATTGCAGAAGGAACTCTCACCATGTGGGGAATTTTTGAACAGGGACATATGATCGCCATGTCAGGAATGCAGAAAGAGGGACATATTACCATGCTGTATGTGCTTCCGGTATTCCAGCGCAGAGGATGTGGCAGATGTCTGTTGGAAGAAATGAAGGCGTATGCGGCAAATCAATATCAGTTACAGAGGGTGACGTTATCGGCAATGCCGGCATGGACAGCGGATTATTTTACCAAACGCCGGTTTCATCCAATGGAGGTAACACAGCCGTGTTCATTTGTTCCGATGCAGGCAAAAACCGTGGCACGCGCGATATATGAAAAGAAAGAAATTCCATCCGGCGTGATCCTCGGAACCAGCATTGGCGGTCTGGCAGTCTGTGCGGCAGTTGCTGTCGGGTTCATGGTATTGTGGATGCATGGAATTGTATAATATGTATATTTATTCATAAAATATGTCACTTTTTTCTCTTGCAAAAAAGGTTGAAAAAAGTGACGATTTGTGATAAAATTTTTACAATTTAGGTAAAGCTAACTCAAGGTAAAAAAAAGAGATTCTCTCTTTTTTTTTGCCAAGATGCAAGAAAGGCAGGGCAAAGAATGAAAGCTTTTTTGATACTGGAAGACGGAACCGTGTTTACAGGTACAAGCATTGGTTCTACACGCGAAATCATCAGTGAGATCGTATTTAATACCTCAATGACCGGATATTTAGAGGTACTTACAGATCCGTCCTATGCAGGACAGGCGGTTGTGATGACGTATCCGCTGATCGGAAACTACGGAATTACACCGGATATGGAATCCGCCAGACCGTGGCCGGACGGATATATTGTAAGAGAGCTTTCACGTATGCCGAGCAATTTCCGCTGTCAGGGAAGCATTCAGGATTTCCTGACAAAGCACGACATTCCGGGAATTGCAGGAATTGATACCCGTGCGCTTACCAAGATTCTCCGCGAAAAGGGAACCATGAACGGAATGATCACGACAAACGAAAATTATAATCTGGATGAAATTCTTCCAAAACTGAAAGAATATACAACCGGAAATGTTGTGGATAAAGTTACCTGCAGCGAGAAGAACGTATTAAAGGGAAGCGGAAAGAAAGTTGCACTGATGGATTTCGGTGCGAAGAACAACATCGCAAAATCGTTAAATGCCCGTGGCTGTGAGGTGACGATTTATCCGGCACACACATCGGCGGAGGAAATTCTCGGAGCCAATCCGGATGGCATTATGCTCAGCAACGGACCTGGAGATCCGAAAGAGTGCACAGCGATTATTGAAGAATTAAAGAAACTGTATGCAAGTGACGTACCGATCTTTGCCATCTGTCTCGGTCATCAGCTCATGGCACTGGCAAACGGAGCGGATACACACAAGATGAAATACGGACACCGTGGTGGAAACCATCCGGTGAAAGATTTGTCAACCGGTCGTGTTTACATTTCTTCCCAGAACCATGGGTATGTGGTAGATACCGATACCCTTGATCCGAAGGTTGCAAAGCCTGCATTCGTCAATGTCAATGACGGAACCAACGAGGGCTTAGAGTATGTCGGAAAGAATATTTTCACCGTGCAGTTCCATCCGGAAGCATGCCCGGGACCACAGGACTCTTCGTACCTGTTTGACCGCTTTATTCAGATGATGGGAGGGAATCAGTAATGCCAAGAAATAAAGACATCAAAAAAGTATTAGTAATCGGTTCGGGACCAATCGTCATCGGACAGGCAGCCGAGTTTGACTACGCAGGAACACAGGCATGCCGTTCCTTAAAGGAAGAAGGCGTGGAGGTATGTCTGGTAAACTCCAACCCTGCCACCATCATGACCGACAAGCAGATTGCAGATCAGGTATACATTGAGCCTCTGACACTTCCGGTTCTTGAAAAAATTATTTTAAAGGAAAAACCGGACAGCATACTTCCGACACTCGGTGGACAGGCTGGATTAAATCTGGGTATGGAACTGGCAGAGTCCGGCTTCTTAGAAGAGCACGGAGTAAAACTGATCGGTACGACCGCAGAAACCATCTTTAAGGCAGAGGACCGTCAGGCATTTAAGGATACCATGGAAAAGATTGGTGAGCCTTGTGCAGCTTCCCAGGTTGTAAATACCGTAGAAGACGGTATCAAGTTTACTAATACGATCGGATATCCGGTTGTGCTCCGTCCGGCATTCACCCTCGGCGGAAGTGGCGGCGGTATCGCCCACAATGAGCAGGAGCTGGTCGATATTTTAAGCAACGGACTCCGTTTAAGCCGTGTCGGTGAGGTACTGGTTGAGCGCTGTATCGCAGGATGGAAGGAAGTCGAGTACGAAGTAATGCGTGATGCGAACGGAAACTGCATCACCGTATGTAACATGGAGAATATCGATCCGGTTGGTGTGCATACCGGAGATTCCATTGTAGTGGCACCTTCCCAGACACTCGGGGATAAAGAGTACCAGATGCTTCGTAGTTCTGCATTAAACATCATCAATGAGTTAAAGATCACCGGTGGATGTAACGTGCAGTATGCATTGAATCCGGATTCTTTTGAGTACTGTGTCATCGAGGTAAACCCTCGTGTATCCCGTTCTTCCGCTCTTGCCTCCAAGGCAACCGGATACCCGATCGCAAAGGTTACCGCAAAGATTGCATTAGGCTACACACTTGATGAGATCAAGAACGCCATCACACAGAAGACCTATGCAAGTTTCGAGCCAATGCTTGACTACTGTGTAGTGAAGATCCCGAGACTTCCGTTTGATAAATTCCTTACTGCAAAGAGAACGTTAAGTACACAGATGAAAGCAACCGGAGAGGTTATGAGTATCTGTGATAACTTCGAGGGCGCACTGATGAAAGCCATCCGTTCCCTGGAACAGCATGTGGACAGCCTTATGTCCTATGATTTTACCGGACTGTCCGATGAAGAGTTAGAGGCACAGCTTCATGTGGTCGATGACCGCAGAATCTGGGTGATTGCAGAGGCACTGCGCCGCGGCGTTTCCTATGATCATATTTATGAAATTACCAAGATCGACCGCTGGTTTATCGACAAGCTGGCAATTCTGGTAGAGATGGAGCAGCACTTAAAGAGCGAAGAACTGACGGTAGATCTGTTAAAAGAAGCAAAGAGAATCGAGTTCCCGGACAACGTCATCGCAGAGCTTACCGGAAAGACTGAGGAAGAGATTAAACAGATGCGTTATGCAAACGGTATCGTTGCAGCATATAAGATGGTGGATACCTGTGCCGCAGAGTTTGCTGCAGAGACACCGTATTACTACAGTGTTTACGGAAGTGAGAACGAGGCGGCAGAGACCACACCGCAGAAAAAGGTTCTGGTTCTTGGTTCCGGTCCGATCCGTATCGGTCAGGGTATCGAGTTTGATTTCTGTTCCGTACACTGTACCTGGGCATTTGCCAAGGAAGGCTGGGAGACCGTCATTATCAACAACAACCCGGAGACCGTTTCCACCGACTTTGATATTGCAGACAAGCTGTATTTTGAGCCGTTGACCGCAGAGGATGTCGAGTCCATCGTAAATATTGAGAAACCGGACGGAGCTGTGGTACAGTTCGGTGGACAGACAGCGATCAAACTGACAGAGGCGCTTATGAAGATGGGCGTTCCGATTCTTGGAACCAAGGCAGAGGATGTCGATGCCGCAGAGGATCGTGAGCTTTTTGATGAGATTCTGGAGAAGACTCATATTCCGAGAGCAGCCGGTGGAACCGTATTCACCGCAGAGGAAGCCAAAGAAGTTGCAAACCGTCTTGGTTATCCGGTTCTTGTCCGTCCTTCCTATGTACTTGGCGGACAGGGAATGAAGATTGCGTTTAACGATGAGGAAATCGAGGAGTTCATCGGAATCATCAACCGTATTGCACAGGATCATCCAATTCTCGTAGACAAGTATTTACAGGGTAAGGAGATCGAGGTCGATGCCGTATGTGACGGAACCGACATTCTCATTCCTGGTATTATGGAACATATCGAGCGTACCGGAGTCCATTCCGGAGACAGTATTTCCGTATATCCGGCTCCAACGATCAGTGATAAGGTAAAGGATACCATCGTAGAGTATACAAAGCGTCTGGCACAGGCACTGCATGTGGTCGGTCTGATCAATATCCAGTTCATCGCCATGAATGAGGAAGTATATGTCATCGAGGTAAATCCGCGTTCCTCCAGAACCGTGCCGTACATCAGTAAGGTTACCGGTATTCCGATTGTAGATTTGGCAACCAAGGTGATCATCGGTAACACGATCCGCGGTCTGGGCTATGAGCCGGGACTTGCACCAGTTGCCGATTATATCGCAATCAAGATGCCGGTATTCTCCTTTGAGAAACTGCGTGGGGCAGAGATCAGCCTTGGACCGGAGATGAAATCTACCGGTGAGTGTCTGGGTATCGCAAAGACATTCAATGAGGCACTGTACAAAGCATTCCTTGGAGCAGGTGTACAGCTTCCGAAATACAAGCAGATGATTATGACGGTAAAGGATGCCGATAAGCCGGAGGCTGTCGGTGTGGCAAAGCGTTTTGAGGCACTCGGCTACAAAATCTACGCAACACGAAGCACTGCAAAGTATCTGCAGGAGCACGGTGTCAATGCACTGCGTGTCAATAAGATTTCGCAGGAGTCACCAAATGTAATGGATCTGATCCTTGGCCACAAGATCGACCTTGTCATCGATACACCAACACAGGGTAACGGTGATAAGACAAGAGACGGATTCTTAATCCGCCGTAATGCGATTGAGACCGGTGTGTACTGTATCACCGCTATGGATACCGCAAATGCGTTGGCACGTTCTTTAGAGACCGCTCACGGGGAGCTTACTCCAGTGGATATTGCAACGGTTAAGAATATGTAAGATAAAATAAAAACAGTCCCTTACCAATAGGTACAGGGGCTGTTTTTACATATAAAATTTTATTTGTCCAGATGCTGTTCGATAAGAACCAGAATCACATAGGCAATCAGGGAATAGAGAACAAATAAGACACATTGGTTTACGAAAGAACCAATATCAGCCGGATCACGGAACTGATGAATAAACTGGTTTATCCCTAACAGAGGACAGATACATCCGACAGGTACCACAATTTTCCGGAGAAAGTGAATGATTTCCTGTTTATGGCGCTTTCCGCTCAATAAAACAAGGGAACAACAGATTCCGATGTAAATGAGGAGTGTTGGAAAATTCCAAAGATCCAGCATATCCGGTAAAAGCACATGCGTAAATATTGCAAACAGTCCGGTAAGGATCAATAAAACGATACCCACTGCACAGGGAAAGAGTGTAAAGCACTGTTGTTTTTGATTGTCTTCCAAAAGGTTCATCATATTTTCCTCCGCTTTCATAGAATAAATTTCCGGTGTTAATTTTTCACCGGAGAGAAGTTCATTGACATTGATATCGAGAGTAGCACAAAGTTCGTTCAGAATCGAAGTGTCAGGAATACTGTTTCCCGTTTCCCTTAATTAAAGATATTGTTGGGTAAAAAAGAAAGGTCAATCGATTTTGCCGATAAAGCGGTAGTAGATTTCTACTTCCTGCTCACGACTTCCATCCTCGCCCTTGACAGCTTCGTGGACGGTTATTTTTTCAATTAGAGTGTTCAGAA
>OAUC01000180.1_pt1 | contig 52431 bp, 50 predicted proteins | sample 1495091 | NCBI WGS metagenome assembly OAUC01 (sample SAMEA2579997, study PRJEB22360) | human gut metagenome | biome: human gut; feature: human-associated habitat; material: faeces | place: Denmark | collected 2008/2010
TGGCTCTGAACTACCAGGGGGCTTTCCCCCCCCTGTGCGGAGCCGATATGCGGCTCCATGTCTGCATAGTAGATGTCCCCTCTGAGATATCTCCAATTGTTCGGTAACATAAAAATCAACCTCCTTTTTATGTAAGAAACAGCCGCCGCAGACGGATACCACGACGGCTGTTGTTCAGGAGGTAAAACGAAATTGTCAGTTTTTCAGCGGCAGGCTGAAGTATCATTATCTGGAAGTACCTGAAGCTGCATATTCAATTTTCAAGGTCCGCCCGGCTGCGGCTCCCGCTCCCTTTCGGAGCTGGGCCGCTGCCGTGACAATAGTGTATCGTACTTTCGAGTAAAAGTTTATGGACTCGTAGTCCAAGTCACCCACCCTCTCAGTCCATATATTGTATACAACAGTCCCAAAAATCAAAAAAATCCCGCCTGAAGAGCAAAACCTTCGCTTTGCCCTCAGACGGGATGTCTTTCGACACGACTGTTATAAATTCAAAAAAGCTCTTGACCTGAAGTCAACTTTAAGGATTATACTGAACCTGTCAGAAAAATTTTTGCCGTTCTTATGCGGCAGGCATGATGACAAAGGAGAATTTACCACTTCCAAGTGGTAAGTTACGGTGTTCGTAACCCACCACAGAGTGACCATATTACAGAAATTTGGTGAGACTCGACAAAATGTCAAGTCGAGGTCAAACGTAACACGAACAGTATCCATGTAGACAATTTGTCCACACGGATACAAACCAGAGAGAATAACCTCATGTGCTCATTTTGAACACATGAGGTTGGATGTGCCGCTCTCCCTGCATGGATTTCCTGTCCCCTTCCGGCGGCGTTTTCCGGCTCTCCTCTTGTGCTTAGCCAATTTTTGCGGCGCGCTGTTCGCTTGCTTGCAAAAATTGGAGCACTGCGCCAGCACTTCCTCCTTGCTTCGCCTGTTGGCGCAGTCGTCAGTGCTGCCCTTGTGGGGTCATCGCCGTGTATCCCATGCAGACGGTCTTTCGATTTTCAAGGTGCGGTGCAGGATCTGGCAATAAAAAATCGCCACACAACAACCTGAACCTGACCATCCCTTCCGGGATAGCCTTGGTTCGGGTTTGCTATGTAGCGATAAGAGAGCCAAAAACTTGCTCCGGCTCCTTTGGACGTCGAACGGAAATACTAAGTGTTTATGTCATATTAAATTGTTGGAATACACTGCCACAGAAATCGAACTGTGTCAACAAAAGTTTTGAAAGCACGCCACTTTCGGCTGCTTGCAAGAAAAAATGAGGGAAACCTTGGCAAAAAGAGAGAGGACCGGACGCTGCCAGCCCTCTTGATATACGCAAAAGCATAAAAAACCGTATAACAGCTGTACAGCCGCCATACGGTTCAAAAAGATTGCTTTACTTCTTGATTTTAATAAGCTTTGCGTTCAGGCTCTCGATGAAGCCGTCCGGCATGATGGAGATCATGCCGGCCATGACCTCAGGGGTCATCTTCTTCATCATGCCCCACATGCCCTCGCCGGGCTTGATGTCAAAGTTGGTGGCCAGCTTCACGGCCTTGGCGGTAACAGCAAAAGCTTCCTCGTTCTTAGCCAGCTCTTCCAGACTGTCCTTGATGCTGTAATAGCCCTCGGGGAACTCCATGGGAGCGGTCAGGTCCATGCTGCCCATCTGCTTGAACCAGTTGGCCACGCCCTCCTGACGCTCGTTGAACTCCGGCAGGGTGTAGCAGGCAGGCTCAGTTTCCACCTTTTCCAGCGTGATGCTGTCCTTCACGGTGTCGGCCACAGCCATCAGCACATTGAAGCCCTCGTCCAGCGCCACATCGAACTTGAACACGCGGTGTGCGGTCTGGGTGCCGACCTCCTTGCCGTTGCAGTACAGGGTCACGGTGTCCTGATTGGAGTACACCTTCACCTCGGTGGTCTCACCGGCGCGCTGTGCGTGGCGGCGGCCTGCGATGTGCACCATGGGATCCTTTGCCCAGTAAGCCTGATAGACATAGAAGCTGTCCTTGCGGGTCTTGCGGTCGATGGTGACCAGACCCTTGTTGTTGCGACCCTTCACGCCGCCCTCGCTGCGGGCAGCGCAGCCAAAGTCGAACATATTCCAGACGTGGCTTGCCCAGATCCACGGGCGATCCTCAAAGGCCTGTGCCATGTACTCGTGGTACAGTGCCTGATACTCCTCAGAGTAGTCCTTGCACTGGGGGGTGTTGCTGTGCCAGTTGATGATGCCCTCGCAGCCGTACTCGGAGATGCCAAGGCAGATATCCGGGTTCTCGGCGTGGAACTTGTCCAGCCAGGGGCCGTTCTGCTCGATCTTGCCGCCGTACCAGCCAAAGTAGTGGTTGTAGCTCTCCACATCGGTGATGCGGTGCATGGGGCCGGAGGTGGGGGTGTGAGAAACATGGGCAATGGTGGTCAGACGGGTGGGGTCCAGCTCCTTGCACAGCTTCTGCAGGTCGTGGTGGGTATCCACCAGCTCCTGGCTGATGCCGCCAATGAGGATCTCGTTGGAGATGCCCCAGAACAGGATGGAGGGGTGGTTGTAGTTCTGGATGATGAGCTCCTTCATCTCCTCCATCACATGGGTGTGGGCGTCCTTGCCGGACTTGAACACGCTGATAAAGGGGATCTCGGCCCAGACGGCAAAGCCCAGCTCATCGCAGGCATCGTAGAAATCCTGACTATGCTGATAGTGTGCCAGACGGATGGTGTTGGCACCCAGTTCCTTGATGATCTGTGCGTCCTGATAGTGGTCCTCCACGGTCAGGGCGTTGCCCTTGTACAGCTTATCCTGATGGCGGGAGACACCGCGCAGCGGGGTGGCCTCGCCGTTGATGGAGAAGCCGCCGTCCGGGGTAACGGTGTAGCTGCGCACGCCTACGTTGGCGTAGATCTCGTCAAAGGCCTCGTTGTTGCGCTGCAGACGTGCCACCACGGTGTAGAGGTTCGGCTCGTCCATGCTCCACAGCTCAGCGTCCGGGACGTAAATCGAAATGGCAGTATTGTCAGACGGACGAACAGCGGAAGCCACTTCGCATCCGTAGGGGTCCTCGATGCTGTACATCACGGTAAAGCTGTCGTCGGGGTTGGTGACGAAGCTCTTGATTTCAAAGGTAGCGCCGCCGTCTGCGGTGGGCTTGGGGGTGACCATGATGCCGGGGCCGCCGTAGTAGTCCAGATCAAAGTGTGCGTTGGGCACGCTGATCAGGTTCACGCCCCGGTACAATCCGCCGTAGAAGGTAAAGTCCGCAGAGGCGGGGTACATGGAGGGGGTGTCCTCGTTGCTGACCTCGATGGTCAGCTCGTTGTCGCCGTCACGGCACAGGTCGGTGATGTCGGCGCGGAAGATGGAGAAGCCGCCCTCGTGGGTGGTGGCAACAGTGCCGTTCACCTTGACGGTGGCATCCAGCGCAGCTGCCAGCACCTCCACATACACGCGGCCGCCGGTCAGCGGCTGCACGGGCTTTTTAAAGGTGCGGCTGTACACGCCGGTGGTGCGCAGATAGCTGCCGTTGCCGTCCATGCCGTCCACGGCGTTCCAGGTGTGGGGCAGGGTGACGGTCTCGGCGGCGCGCTCGCCCTTGGGGAAGCGCAGGGTCCAGCCTTCGTTCAGGGAAATGATCTCTCGCATGATGAATTCTCCTGTCTTATTTCTTGTTTTGTTTCTATCGTTCAGGGTTTGGTATCTTCTTTTACTGATGCTATTCTAGCATGGAAAACGCTGGGAGAGGTAGAACATTTTCGTGCCGGAATCGTAGATTTTTTTACTTTTTCCGGTTTTCCCGGCGGTAGCGGGTGGGGGTCATGCCGAAGGTGCGCTTAAAAATTTTGGCAAAGTAATTTACGTCCAGAATGCCCATTTCTTCCGCCACCTCGGAGATGGAGCGGTCGGTGGTGGTCAGCTGCTGTGCGGCACGTTTGACCCGCTGGGTGTTGATATAGTCGATCAGGGTACTGCCGGTCTCCTGCTTGAACAGGGAGGAAAGATACGACGGGCTGATGTGGCACAGCGCCGCAAGGCTTTTCAGGGTGTGCGGCTCCGAGAGATTCAGATTGATATGGTTGATCACCTTCTGCACCGTAGGGGAGTAGCCTTTCAGGGAGTAGCGGCGGGCGTAGGCACAGTAGTCCCGCAGCATTTGCTGCAGCGTGGCCTGCACGTCCTCCACCGTATCCAGCGTCTCGATGCGGCGGGCGTAGCTGGAGGAAATTTTATCCACATAAAAGGGGTGCACCGCGTTCTGCTCAATGGCCTTGCGCAGCAGGGTGTTCATAATAATGAACTGGCTCTTTTCCCGGTAAAGCGTCCCGATGAACCGGTCACCCAGCGAAAAGCGGCCGAACTGGTGGATGCTGAGGATCGCGGCATTCTCATCGCCCCGGGTCACAGCCTCCAGCATCTCGTTTTCGATCTGATAGCGCTGCTCGATCATGGCAACGGGGATGTCCCGCTCAAAGGTGGGTTCGGTGAAGTAGCGGATATCCGGCTGGAACATGAAGGGCAGAAACTCCTTCACTTCCTGTGTGCGCAGTTCCTCCTGCCCCAGCATAACAGACACCACGGCGTAGATGGCGGTGGCAAAGTCATCGCCGGAAAGAGTGTGGACGCCGTTGTAGTATTCCTGAACAGCTTCGTCCCCGGCTTTACCGAGATTTTTCTGCGCCCACCGGCGGGAATCCTCGCTGCGGGGGCCATCCGTCCACGGGCCGATCATGAACACGGTGTCCTTTTCGTCCGGCACGCGGAACAGGGCAAACTTCAACTCAAAGGTGCCCTCGGCGATCAGCAGCGTCTGCTCCGGGGTGTGCTTCAGCAGGGTATAGCCGAACTCCTGCCAGTCAAACTCCGGGTCCAGCGCCTTGCGCAGACCGTAATCGAAATTTTCCAGCCCGGCAAAGGGCGGGGTCACCCGGCAGGCGGGGATATTGTAAACAGCAGCAAGTTTGCTGAGCACCTGTAAGGGGTCTACGTTCATGGGTCTGCTCCTTTCCCGTGCGGCGATTCGTACAGGCTCAGTATACAGCCTTTTTTCACTGAGAACAAGCACCCCGTCGGGCACATTTTCTGTGCTCCGGCAGAGTGCCTGCTCTGCGCAACGGAGGTAAATGATAAGGAAGGGAAAATAGCTTAGTTTTCCTTGCCCTCACGGCGTGCAGCCAGCGTAGCGATGTTCTGTTCCACGCGGGTCTTGCTCAGCGGATAGAGGAAAACAAGGATCAGTGCCAGTGCCACAAAGCCTGCAAAGGGTGCAAGACAGGACAGATTGAAGATCTTGCCGGTGACGGCGGGGTCGAAGGCAGTAGCCTCGGAGTAGCCGATCATGGTCAACAGAGCGCCGATGAGGCCGGAGGAAATGGCCTGACCCAGCTTGCGGGCAAAGGAGTAGACAGAGTACACAGTGCCGTCCTCACGCACGCCGGTGCGCACCTCGGTGTCGTCGATAACGTCGGTGATCATAGCCCAGACCACAGTGTTGAAGTAGCCCATGCTGACGGTAGCCACAGCAGCAAAGGCAACATAGACGAAGGGGTTAGAAGGACGCAGGAGGAAGCACAGCAGGTAGGCAACTGCGCCCACAATGGCACCGGCGGTAGCCAGCTCCTTTTTACCAAACTTCTGGGAGAGCTTGACGGCGGTGGGGGCGCAGATGAGCAGTGTGCCGAGCATGCCCACCAGACTTGCCAGAGACTGTGCGGCGGCGCTGCCGTAGTAGTTGGGGTACACATAGCTGCTCATGCCGCTCATGGTCAGCTGAGAGAGCAGCAGCATCAGGGCGGCGGCGATGATGCCCATCAGGGAGCGGTTGGTTGCAATGCTCTTGACCAGCTTGCCGAAGTCCATCTTCTCGCTCTTGGTGGTCAGCTGCACGCGCTCCTGCACCATCTTGAAGCACAGCAGGTAGCAGATAATAGCCATCACGGAGAACACACCGGCGATGATGGTCATGCGGGAGCCGGAGAGCATGGTCTTGCCGTCCACGGTAACGTAGGCGATCATCGGGGTGCCCACGCCGATGACAAGGCTTGCAAGACTGGCTCCGATGGTGCGCCAGGTGGACAGCTCGGCACGGTCCTTGGACTCGGGAGAAACGGCAGAAGCCATGGAGCCGTAGGGGATGTTGATGGAGGTATAGAAGATGGAGCCCCACAGGATGTAGGTGACTGCCAGCCAGGCCACCTTGAAGCCGTAAGGCATCCCGGCCAGACCGGACTGGAAGATCAGGAAGGAGGCAATGGCCACAGGGCCGCACATCCGCTTGAGCCACGGGCGGAACTTGCCGTCCTTGGTGGGCTTGCAGCGGTCCACGATCTGACCCATGGTGATATCGGTAAAGGCGTCCACGATGCGGGCCGCCATCATCACGATGCCCACCACACCGGCGGAAACGCCCATCACGTCGGTGTAGAATTTCATCAGGAACAGGGACGAGAGGATGAAGGTGAAGTCGTTGCCGAAGTCACCGAACATATAGCCCAACTTGTCCTTCATGCCGAAGGGACGCAGGGCACTCTTGCTTTCAGATGCCATAAAAATCTCCTTTTCTTCTTTGCGTTTGCTTTGCCCCGCAGGCCGTGCGGAGCCGAAGTCAGTATGTGTTTGTCATGCATTTATCATACTGGTTTTGCCGCAGAAGGGGTTAGAAGATTTTCAAGGTAAAAACGGTCATTTTTGCGATTTTGTACGATTGCGTCTGCACCGCATCCGGGAGATATCGTGCTTGTTGACCAGCTAAAAGCGTAAAACAATCCCATTTTATAATAAGAATGTTCTGGCAAAGACTGTCCGTTTCTGTTATACTCTAGCCAATGAATACAGCTGTAACAGGAGGATGTTATGGAAAAGAATGTACTGAACACCGATCTTACCGGCAAGGTGGCCGTTGTCACCGGCGCAAGCGGCACGCTGTGCTCCATTTTTGCCAAGGCGCTGGCACGGGCGGGTGCAAAGGTGGCGCTGCTGGGCCGCAACATGGATAAGCTCAAGGAGCTGGCAGATGAGATCGAGGCCGAGGGCGGCATTGCCAAGGGATACACCTGCAACGTGATGAACAAGGCCAACTGTCTGCAGGTAGCCGAGGATGTACTGGCAGACCTTGGCTTGCGTGAACAGAATTAGCTAAATCAACCAATAAAGGCCTCCGAATCTCTTTCTTATTAGGAAAAGATTCGGAGGCCTCTGTTTTACGATTTTTTCGGAATAGCGGCTTTCACCAGCAGCATCATGGGACGGCGCAGTTCATCCTTCATGCCGTAAACACTCAGCATCTCTGCAGAGGTTCTTTGTCATATTCGCTGGTATGGAGTGGTTTCACTGGCTGCATTGAGCTTCTGATAACATCCAAAATGGTCTGATCCGCCGGGAGCCACGGAACGGAATCAAACTCCTCCTTCGTCAGCCACCGCGCAGCTTCCGCTTCTTTCAGAACAAGATCGCCGGAAACCACTTCACACCAGAAGCAGTCCATGGAAAGATGAAACGTCGGATAATCGTACTCGATTGTCCCAATTAAATCCTCCACAGCAATTTCCGTGTCCAGTTCTTCTTCGATTTCCCGCTTCAGAGCCTGCTGCGGGGTTTCGCCCGGCTCGATTTTGCCGCCCGGAAACTCCCACTGGCCTTTATAGTCGCCATAACCGCGGGCAGTGGCGTAGATTTTGCGCCTTGCCTGCATGGAGTCGCAGATCACAGCGGCCACAACACGAATCGTTTTCATAACGTTCTCCTTTTGGATTCATTATAATGGCCGACCGTCAGAAGTCCCACCGACACAATAGAACACCCTGTTTCCTGCTTTTCTTGCAGTAAGCAGCCCCATCTCATGGAATTTCATCACAAACGTCCGAATGGTTGCATACGCAGCGTTTCGGAAATCCTTTTCCAGCTGCTTTGTGGTAAACTCCTCTGCACCATAAGCAGACAGAACATACTCCCAGAGCAGCCGTTCTTTTTCTGTGATTTTTCCTTCCGCAAGAGCAGTTTGATATATCTCAAGATCAGTTTTCGGCGGGACTGCATCCACCTGCAGACGGTTATAGACCTCATTGCAGAAGTAGAACAGAAAGGGAGTCACATCCGTATAGCCGGAAATCAGAGCATTTCTCTCCACGCGTTCGTAGGCTTTGTAATATGCGCCCTTGTTTTCAGCGATGTATCGGGAAAACGGCGTGAACAGTGCCGCAGGATAGCCCTGCTGAACAAGATACCAGAGGTGGAATAGCCGTGCAGTGCGTCCATTCCCGTCAAAATAGGGGTGGTAGTACGCAAAGGCAAAGTGCAGAATGGCAGCCTTCTGCAGTTCATTGATGCCGTCATTGGCATTCGCAAAATCGACAAGACATTTCATGGCACCGGGAAGCCGCTCTGCCGGAAGTCCCGGTCTGGGTTCTTCACCGCCCACAACAAAAACCTCGCCATGCCGATAAAAGTGGTTTGGCAGTAATCGATCTTCATCCGGGAGATAATCCCCTGTGCTGATCTGATATAGGTGATGCAGATTCTCCTCGGTGATCGCATTCTGACGATTCGCGATAAACTCCAGTCCGCGCTTCATACCATAGATGCGGGCTTCTTGTTCATCACGAGGGGCATAGCCATCGAGGATATAACGGATACTGCTGCGGGTCGAGCGGATACTTTCAATTTGAAAAGTAGCATAAATTTCCTCGGTCATCGCCGACAAACCGAAGTTTTGTCCACTGACAGGGACAGAGAGCAACTGCTTCATACCATTTGTTGAAATTTGCGCGAGGTTCGGCAGGTAAAACAGCTTATTTCCAGAAAAATCAGTCAACGGCAGAGGCTGCGCAAAGTTTTGCCGCAGCAATTCGGCAAATTCTTTGACGCTGACAGTCGAGTACTTGTATTCCCTCCGATTGAGTTCAAACAAATGCTTATCTGAAAGCATTTTGGCAAACTGTGCCCCATCCATTCTGTCCACCTCACAGTTGATACTTATTGATACTATATAGTATCAATATACCGGTTCTTTATAAAAAAGTCAACCGAAACAGGCCGAACCAACTTTTTTTCCATACTCCCCGTCAAAATTCCCGTGGCACAGCCACGAATCACATCTCCATCGGCTTATTCCCCACTTCGTCCAGATACGCATTCAAAAATTCCGCTGCAAGGCTGTTGGGACGGATTTCGGGCAGTAAGGCACAATGCCCTCTTCTTCCAGTTCTTTTTCAATCAATGCCGTGCCGCATTCAAAGCAATGCTTCTGAATCATTTTTACACTCCAAACACTGTTTTCGTCAGCCGGATACCTGCTGCCGTTTTCATCGCATGTTCCATAAAGGTTCGGATTGCCTGCCGGCTGTACCCGCTTTCGGACGCATTGACGATATAATCCGCCTCAATCAGAATCTGATAGTCAATGCCGTCGATCTGCGCCGGGCTATGGTGGTGCCCTACCAGATAGGCCACCCGGTCGATCTGTTCTGCTGTCATGCCGGTATCCTCCAAGAACTCCCGCACCAGCGGGGCACCCTCCTGCTCCTGATATTTACCATTGGTGTTGCCGTACTTTTTGCGGCAGAGCGGGCAGGCGATATCGTGGGTGATGGCCGCCACCTCCAGAATAAACTGCGTGTCTGCGTCCAGCCCCTCCAGCTCACCAATGGTTTTGGCATAGGTCCACACGCAGCTCAGGTGCGTGATGTCATGGATATTCCCTTCGGAAAAGGCGATCATCTTTTCCATGATCTGTGCAATGGTCATCATTTGTTTCACTCCCGTTTTTAATACTTAAATGTTCACCTTGATAAACGCGAACTTGTCGGGGCGAGGCCCCTCCATCTTGCTGCCGCAAGACCGTTCTGTCACTTAAAAGCCCCACTGGGGCTTTCATTGTTCCGCTTCGCTCCACAAACGCGAATTTGTTATTCTCCTATGGAGGTACCGCTATCGTCTTTAAGACCACAAATCGCAACTATACCATTATTTTTATAACTCACAACGAGAATGGTATCATTTCCTATTTTCCAACATGCTGTGCCGTTTTCACTGGTATCAGGCTTCCCCCATACCTCTCTAAGCTGGTCAATATGATACCCAGGCAAAAGGCTATTAACATCGGCTTCACTCATTTCTGCGATTGCCGCCAGAGTGGGAAGATTGTCGTTGCTTTTGTGATTGTAGTATCCATAAAACCACGCCGATACACATATCGCAAGAACCAAGATGATTACAGCTATAACAGCTAGCTTCTTTTTCATACAATCACACTCCTCGTCAAGTTCCGATTCATAAAATCCCCGTCAGCGCCACTGCAACCAGAAGGGACGGCAGCAGGTTTGCCACCTTGATGGTTCTTGGCCACACCAGATTGATGCCCACACAAAAAAATCAGAATATCCCCGCATTTTCGTTTTTCCTTTGCTTACTGATTCCTGTATTTGTTTAAGACTTCATCCGGGATATGACAGTAGCTGCAGTCTTCCGGGTACCGCTCCAGATGATGCTGATGCTCCTCTGCACTCCGGACGTAATTCGTCAGCGGCAGCACTTCCACAACGATTTTATCCCGGTCCTTCCGGCTGTCAATAAAGGCTCTTGCTTCTTCCAGATGTCCGGGATTTGTGCTGTAAAGCCCCGTGCGATACTTTTTTCCAATATCAACGCCCTGTTTGTTCAGGCTGTACGGGTCGATGATTTCAAACAGATGCTCCATAAGCTCTGTAACACTGGTACATTTCTCATCAAAGACCACTTTAACGCACTCTGCGTATCCATCATACGGGCCGTCCAGCGTGTTTGTTGTTCCGTTGGCTCTCCCGGCTTCGGTCGTCCGTACACCGGGCACCGTGTCAAAAAAATGCTGGACGCCCCAAAGGCACCCGCCTGCAATGTATACCGTTTCCATACTCTTGACTTTCCTTCTTTTACTGGTACAGTTTGCATCCATGCTCTGTACTCCTTACGGTTTCCTTGCCAGCTGCAAATCGATCCATCATAATGCCGTTTTTCTCCGCATAGGCAGTACACTCACGAATCTGCCCTTCGATGGATTCCTCGCGCTGGTTATCGCTGGAATAGCGGGCGTAGATTACGACGGTCATGCAAACACCCCTTTCACTTCATTCTCCGCAGGCGGCGCACAAGGTCAGATGCACTGTACAGCACACGGGCCACCGACACGGCATCCTCGCCCACAATGCAGAGCACCGAGTAGTTATCCACCAGCATCTGTCGCAGCCCTTGGGTGCGCTTCGGCTCGCTTTCCGCCAGCGCACAGCGTTCCGGCAGGATGTTCAGCGACTGGATGGCTTCTGCAATGTGGTTATACTGCCCCATAGCCGTGTCAGGCTCCAGCAGACGGTCGGCAATGTAGCTATAAATCTGCTCCATATCGCTAAGGGCTGCATGGGAAATTTTCACGTCATACTGCTTCATCTGTGCTGTTCTCTGAACTGTGCGAATGCGCTTGCAGCATCCACGGTATCACCGTTCTGAATCTCCTTGATGCCCATCTGCAAGGCTGCATGAAGCTGGTCATCGGTCATGGTGTCAGCGTTCAGAGCCGCAGGAGCCTTCGGAAGGGACAGCGAGAAGGGAATGCCGCCAGTCATGGTAATCTGGCGCAGGTACATATCAATGGCGGTCGCCATCGGGATGCCAAGCTGCTTCAGCACATCTTCGGCCTGCTGCTTGACGGTAGGGTTGACACGAATATTGAGCGTCATCGTTTTTTCCATGGTTATCACCTCAACTTTATTGTAACGCATTTTACGTTATTTTGCAATGGAACTTATTGATTTCTGCGGGCTGCACAAGATTTGCTGAAAAATTTTGCTACTTGCCCAGATGGGCATCGTTCACCCCTTTATTTTAACACCTTATTCAGCAATTCCTGATACTGTTCATGTTGTAGTTGGTTCATGACAGTTTCAGCTTACAACAAAAAATGAGATAGGCAACCCCTTTCGGGGAAGTCTATCTCATTTTTTCGTTGGGGCTATTTTGCAACAGCCCCTTTTTCATTTACTGTTTTACTTTGCCCTCGCCGTCCAGAGCTTCTTCCAGCGTGTGCCATGCCAGCACCGCACACTTGACCCGGGCGGGGACATGGGCAATGCCCTGCAGGGCAGCCGCGTCCTCCAGTTCGTCCAGCTCCTCGGGCGTGATTTTATCCTTGATCATCTTAAAATACAGTCCCAGCAGCCGCCGCGCGTCCTCCACGGTGCGGCCCTTGACCAGATCAATCATCAGGGAGGCCGATGCCTGCGAGATGGCGCACCCGCTGCCGATGAAACCAGCATCCTCGATCACGCCATTCTTTACGCGCAGCTGCAGGGTGATATCATCGCCGCAGCTGGGGTTCACACCCTCCAGGCTGTGGGTGGCCCCCTCAACGGGGTGGCGGTTCTCCTTGCTGCGGCTGTTTTCCGTGATGACCTGGGTATAAAGCTCGTTCAGATTCATAGACCCATCACCTTTCGTACATTTTCCAGATTATTCAGCAGGGCGTCCACATCTTCTTCCGTGTTGTAGAGGGCAAGACTTGCCCGGCAGCAGGACCCGATGCCCAGATACTCCATCAGGGGCTGGGCACAGTGGTGACCAGCCCGGATAGCCACGCCGCCCGCGTCCAGAATGGTGGCCACATCGTGGGGGTGAACCTCCTTGACATTGAAGGATACCACGCCGAATCGCCCGTCGGCCACCGGTTCACCATAAACGGTCAGCCACGGCAGAGCCGCCATGCCCTTGAGCATCCGGCCCAGCAGGGCGTGCTCGTGCTGCATCATGGCATCCCAGCCAATGTGATTCATGTAGTCCAGTGCGGCGGCAAAGCCGACCTCACCGCCCACATTGCGGGTACCGGCCTCGAACTTGCGGGGGCCCTCAGCCCAGGTGGCACTCTGCTCATGCACGGTGCTGATCATATCGCCGCCGCTCAGGAAGGGCGGCATTTTTTCCAGCAGCTCTGCCCGGGCGTACAGCGCGCCCATGCCCATGGGGGCATAGAGCTTGTGTGCCGAGCAGGCGGCAAAGTCCACGTCCAGCCGCTTTACATCCACGGGCATGTGGGGGGCGGCCTGAGCGCAGTCCAGCACCACCACCGCGCCCACGGCATGGGCGCGGGTTACGATCTCTTCCACGGGAGCGCGCAGGCCCAGCACGTTGGAGACCATGGCAATGGCGACCAGTCTGGTCTTAGCAGTGATCTTTTTGTCCAGCTCGTCGGTGGTCAGGCGGCCGTCCGGGCCGGGGTACAGGTAGACCAGCTTTGCACCGGTGGCCTGTGCCACTCGCTGCCAGGGCACCAGATTGGAGTGGTGCTCGGCAACAGAGAGGACGATCTCGTCCCCCGCGTGCAGGAAGTGCAGGCCGTAGCTGTACGCCACAAGATTCAGAGATTCGGTGGTGTTCTGAGTGAACACGATCTCATCATCCTCGGCATGGAAGAACTGCGCCACCCGGTGGCGGGCACCCTCGTGGGCATCAGTGGCACGCATGGCCAGCTCATACACGCCCCGGTGGGGGTTGGCGTTGTCGTTTTTGTAGTAATTGGTCACGGCATCCAGCACCTGCACCGGGTGCTGGGTGGTGGCGGCACTGTCCAGATAGACCAGCCGCTGGCCGTTTTCGTCAGCCGCAAGGATGGGAAAATCCCTGCGCCAGGTATCGTTGAATTCATTCGGCATCGTTGTCCAGCCTCCTTGCAGCTTCCGCACGTACCTCGTCCCGCAGGGTTTCCAGCGGGATCTTGTCCAGTGCCGGGGCGAAGCGGGCATCCACCATCAGGCGGCGTGCCTGAGCCTCGCTCAGGCCGCGGGAGCGCAGATAATACAGTTTTTCCTCGTCCAGGCGACCGATGGAGGCGGCGTGCTGGCCTTCAACCTCTTCCTCGCCGCACAGGATCAGCGGTGCAGTGCGGTTGCGGGCATCGGTGCTGAACAGGAGCACGTCCTCACTCTCGTGGCCAACGCCCCGCTTGGCACCCCGCCTGAAATCGATGGTGCCGCGCAGGATCTTGTCTGCATGGCCGGTCAGGACACCGGCGGTGTGCATCTCACACATGGTGTCCTTGGCGGTGTGAACGGACACATCGTTGTAATCCAGCAGGGCACTGCCGCTGCCAAAGTACACGGCATCCAGATCATATTCGCTCTTGGCGGCGCTCAGCGCAGCGCGGGTGCCGCAGGCAGAAAGGATACCACCCAGCTCAATGCGCACCTGCTCGACCCGGGCGTTCCGGCCCTCCTCTACGGCAGCTGCATTCCAGCGGCGGGCATTATCGCCCAGCAGCTGAATTTGCACCAGCCGGACTTGGGCGTTCTCGCCCGCACGGATGCGGGTGAGGGAAGCGGCGGCACCGTGTTCGGCATCGCCCCGCAGCACCTGCACGATGGTCAGGCTGCTGCCCGCTTTTGCATCCACCGAAAGGCTGGTCAGGGCTGTGGGATGGGCGGCATCCAGTGTCACCTCCAAGATCACAGGCTCCGCCACGGACACACCCTCAGCCACGGTCAGTGCGTGACGGACCGTGGCGTTTTCGGCGATATAAGCGTCTGTTTCAGCACCCATGCCGCTCTCGGCAAAGGCGGAAAAGTCGCTCTCGGTTTCCCCCACCCCTGCGGGCAGGATATAGGTGAAGTTGACCTCGCCCCAGAAATTCCCGGAAAGCTCCGGCAGCGCCGCTGCTTTGGGGGCGCTGTTCACGCCGCACTGGTTCCAAGTTGCAACCGGCAAGCGGTTCATGTTCAGATCATTCATAAAACGTCCGGCCCTCCTCTCAGCCGATGCTGCCCTTCATTTCCAGGTGGATCAGATTGTTCATCTCCACGGCGTATTCCACGGGCAGTTCCTTGGCAATGGGCTCGGCAAAGCCGCCCACGATCAGGGCACGGGCATCCTCTTCCGAAAGGCCACGGCTCATCAGGTAGAACACGGCCTCCTCGCTGATGCGCCCGATCTTTGCCTCGTGGCCCACATCCACAGCGTCACAGCGGATGTCCATCTCAGGGATGGTGTCAGAGCGGGAACGATCATCCAGCATCAGGCTCTCGCAGGAGACGGCAGATTTGGAATTCTTCGCGTTGGGCAGGACCGTGACGGAGCTGCGGAAGTTGGAGATACCACCATCCCGGGCAATGGACTTGGTGGTGATGTGGGAACTGGTGTTGGGGGCAGCGTGCACCACCTTGGCACCGGTGTCCAGATCCTGACCGGCACCTGCAAAGGTGATGCCGGTGAATTCCATCCGGGCACCCTCGCCCGCCAGGATGCTCATGGGATACAGGCAGGAGGTGTGGGAGCCAAAGGAACCGGACACCCATTCGATGGTGCCGCCCTTTTCCACCCGGGCACGCTTGGTGTTCAGGTTGTACATGTTCTTCGACCAGTTCTCAATGGTGGAGTAGCGCACCCGGGCGTTCTCGCCGACGTAGATCTCCACACAGCCTGCGTGCAGGTTGGCAACGTTGTACTTGGGGGCAGAGCAGCCCTCAATGAAGTGGAGGTAAGCACCCTTGTCCACAATGATGAGGGTGTGCTCAAACTGACCGGCACCGGGGGCGTTCAGACGGAAGTAAGATTGCAGCGGGATCTCCACATGCACCCCGGCGGGCACATATACAAAGGAGCCGCCGCTCCACACGGCACCATGCAGGGCTGCAAACTTGTGGTCGGTGGGGGGCACCAGCCGCATAAAATGTTTGCGCACCATCTCGGCATAGGGGCCGGTAAGGGCACTCTCCATATCGGTGTACACTACGCCCTGTGCGGCTACCTCGGCCTTGACATTGTGGTATACCACCTCGGAGTCGTACTGCGCGCCCACGCCGGCCAGCGAAGCACGCTCGGCCTTGGGGATGCCCAGACGCTCAAAGGTGTTCTTGATGTCCTCGGGCACATCGCTCCACTTGCCCCGCATCTCGGTGTTGGGGCGGACATAGGTGACGATGTTGTTCATATCCAGCCCGGCAATGGAAGGACCCCAGTTCTGCACCGGCATTTTGTTGTAGGTCTCCAGTGCTTTCAGGCGGAAAATGCGCATCCACTCGGGATCGTGCTTCTCCTCAGAGATCTTTTCCACGATCTCGCTGGTCAGGCCGGAGCTCACCTCAAAGGCAGCGTTGCTGCCGTCCCGGATATCGTAGATGCTGCGGTCAACCTCAGCAACATCGGTCTTTTCGGATTCAAAAGCTCTCATTCTGCTTTGTCCTCCTTCACTGCGTGGAAGCCCTCCTCAATGATCTCATTCACCAGCTCATCACCGCCGGTGCGCACGATATGGGCATCGTCCAGCACATGGACATAGTCCACCTTCAGGCCCTCCAGGATCTTGGCGTTGTGGGTGATGATGATCAGGGCATTTTCGGCGTTGTGGTAGGCGCGCACGCCCTGTGCCACCGTTTTGACGGCATCCACATCCAGGCCGGAATCGGTCTCATCCAGCAGAGCCAGCCTGGGCTTGAGCATCAGCAGCTGCAGGATCTCGCTCTTCTTCTTCTCGCCGCCGGAGAAGCCCACGTTCAGGTAACGGTCCGCATAGCTGGGGTCCATGCCCAGCGCATCCATCTGCTGTGCCAGCTCCTTGCGGAAGGCGAATACCTTGACCGGCTTGCCGGTGATGGCACTCTGGGCCGTGCGCAGGAAGTTTTCCAGCGTGATGCCGGGAATCTCCTCCGGGGTCTGGAAGGAGAGGAACATGCCAAGCCGGGCACGCACATCGGCGGGCTCGTGGGTCACGTCCTGCCCGCGGAAAAGGATCTGGCCGCGGGTCACAGTATAACGGGGGTCGCCCATCAGGGCGCTCATCAGGGTGGATTTGCCGGCACCGTTGTGGCCCATCAGAACATGGGTCTCGCCGGGGCAGACGGTTAGATTCAAGCCGTTCAGCAGGATCTTCTGTTCCTCACCAACGGCAACTTGTAAGTCTTTTACTTCCAGCAGAGGACTGCTCATATTGAATACCTCCAGATAACAGCCGTGCCTGGCTCAGTTAATCCCGAGTGGTACGGCAGGATTACTCTCTGCCTGTATACTATACCGATTTACTGGGAATTACAAGCCCTGTCAAAAAAGATTAACACTCTTTGGCAGATAAAACAATTGACATGTTGTATACCATACTCGAATTTGTGCACTGTGGCGAAACAAAAAGGGGCTGTTGCATCGTACTTCATACTCGTGTCCTCCTGAAATCATGTTGTGGTTTATATCGGTCAATCTATGATTTCGGATTTCATCTTCCACGGGCACCTGCATGGAACTTGTCGGGGCGAGGCCCCTCCATCTGCTAACGCAGACCGTTCCGTCGCTTAAAAGCCCCACTGGGGCTTTCATTGTTCCGTTTCGCTCCACAAACGCGAAGTTGTTACTCTGATTTCCGCCAGAACAATCCTTCTGAAGCTGCAATTTTCTCAAACAACATACACATTTCTTCATCTGGATTATAAATGTTTATATTTAAGCAATCCCATCCAAACTGGAGAAGCACATCTTTACTTGTAAATAATATATTTACATCACCAGAATGGCTTTCCAGTATAGTATCAATGATTTTTGTTACTTGTTCGGGGGTTGGCTGTTCAATCCATTTGCCCCATTGAACAGATACAGGATAATAACACATCGCTTTCAAAATAACGCCAATAAATCTATCTCTTAACCCACAGCAATCATAGTGGTTGAGTAGATAAGTTTCTACTTCAAAAAACTGTCCACTACAATTCATGGGTACTTGTTTAGGGAGGAAATCCATTATATAGCACGGGGTTTCCAAGAGTTTGTCAATTATATTCACTTAATCACGCTCCTTTAACAAATTCCGATTTATCAAATAAGAATTTCCGTCAATTTTTCTCTTGATGCGGCTCGCTTCTAAGAGTAGGAACGAACTGTTCTGTTGCCGGAGACGGACCATTCGGGTCGGTCTCCGGCAGTATTTTTGTTATCGCGTATTAAAAAACAGCCGGAACGACTTTCTGCTGCGCTACATCGATGATGCCGTATGTATTCAGTCTGAGTTTGGGAATGACCGGAAGGCTGACGAAGGCGAGGGTCATAAAGATGCCGATGTCTTCCGCCACGCCATGTGCCTTGAGGGCATCGTTCAGCGCCTGCATTTTCGCCGCAACGCTCTCTGTGCTTTCGGTGCTCATCAATCCGGCCACCGGAAGCGCAAGTTCTGCCACGACCTGTCCATCTGCCACAAACGCAAGTCCGCCTTTGTTTTTCCGCACGGTATTGCCGGCCAGCATCATATCGGTATCGTTGTCCCCTGCCACGATCAGGTTATGGGAATCATGTGCGATGCTCGATGCAACGGCTCCGCATTTCAGGCTGAAGTTTCCTAAAAAGCCAATGCCCACATGGCCGGAGTAATGATGCCGCTCAAAAACGGCCAGTTTTACGATGTTGTGTTCCGGGTCCACACCGGGAGCTTTGCCCGGATGCCGTTGGAACGGGATGATTTTTTCCTCCGTAAGCAGCTCGCCCCGGTTCAGGCAGATGACACGCTCCTGCTCCCCGCTTTCCCGAAGTTCCAGGTCCTGCAGTGTGATCTCATCCAGATCAAAGGAATCCATAACGTGGGAAAATCTCACACGGTCGATGTCAAGCGGTGCGGGTTTCAGCGTTTTTCCGTGCTCGGCCACCAGCGTGCCGTTCTTGTAAACCTGTTCGACCGTAAAGGATTCCAGATTGGAAACCACAACCAGATCTGCCCGGTACCCCGGTGCTACGGCACCGCGCTGCTTGAACCCAAAATACTGTGCCGGGACCAGCGTTGCCATTTTGATGGCCACTGCCGGGTCCGCCCCCAACCGGATCGCTTTACGGATGTTGGAATCGATGTGGCCGCTGTCCAGCAGGTCACCGGGGTGCTTATCATCCGTCACCAGCATACAGCGGCTGCAATAGGGCTCCCGGAACAGCGGCATCAGGGCCTCCATATTTTTGGCAGCCGTTCCTTCCCGGATCATGATGTATTGTCCGCGCCGGAGTTTTTCCATGGCTTCCTCGATGTTGGAGCACTCGTGATCGGACTGAACGCCTGCCGCAATATAAGCATTCAGGTCCTTATCGCTCAAGAGCGGCGCATGGCCATCCACGATCTTTCCCGCTTCGGTGCAGTCGCTGATCTTCTGCAGGATCTTCGGGTCACAGCGCACCGTCCCGTAGGCATTCATCAGTTCCGCAAGCCCCAGCACACGGGGATCGCCGTAGTAAGGACGGAGCTGTTCTGCGTTCAGCACCGCACCGGATTCATCCAGATCCGTGGCCGGAACACAGGAGGGCAGCATGAAATAAACCGAAAGGGTCAGATTTTTTGTCGTTTCCAGCATAAAATCCAAGCCTTCCAGCCCCGCAACGTTCGAGATCTCGTGTGGGTCTGTGACCACCGCAGTGGTACCGTGGGGCAGCACTGCCTGCTCGAAAGCCGGGCCACAGAGCATGGAGCTTTCGATGTGGATATGCCCATCGATCAGGCCCGGGCAGACATATTTGCCGTGCAGATCAACTTCTTTCCGGCCGTGATATGCACCCACGCCCACAATACAGTTTCCGCTGATGGCAATATCAGCGGTGTCGACCTCATCGGTAAACACATTGACGATTCTTGCATTTTTCAAAACCAGATCGGCCAAAGCATCTCCTCTGCCTGGCGAGATCCGGCGTTTCAGCTCATCAGACTGCATAGAAACATCTCCTCTCTCTGAAGTTCGATTTTCTCACCTGTGGATCGGTTCTGCCATTATTCTACCACGTCCTGCCGCTGCGGAAAAGATGTCAGGAACAAAAATGGCCCCGGAGGGCTTGTTACAGCTCTCCGGGGCCACCTTATGTGCGTTGTGCCTTGGCGCACACGACCGGCGTTTTACTCGATTGCAATCAGATTCGGGTTCTCAGGCAGAGCCTTCGTCTGCTGAGGAGCGGGCAGTTCAACGTGCAGGACGCCATCCTCGAACTTTGCGTGGATGTTTCAAAGTCTCGTCCCGAAGTTCCTGCGGCATCCCGTAAAAAGCTTCGGCAATGCCGCCGGTGATGCAGGCAAGGGTGTCGCTGTCGCCGCCGAGGGAGACCGCATTGCGGAGCGCATCCTCAAAGATGACAAAGATGACCTTTTCGGCACGTTCGTCCTCCGGCAGATGGCGCTGAATGTTCGCCATCTTCTCCACGCCGTAACCAATGGCATCCAGCAGGGCCGTGCAGCCACGGACGTAATAGTCCTTTTCGGTCAGCGGTGCAACAGCCTTCAGCGGGAAGCGGTCGTGCAGCAGCTGCACCTCATGGTCGAACAGGATGGTGGTCACGTTGGCCTCGCCCTCCTGCTCCTTCTGCCGGGTCAGCATAGCATTGAACCCGCCGATGGTATCCTGCTCCAGCCCGCCCATGGAACCGCTGCGGTCCAGAATGAAAACAAGCTCGGTAAGATTTCCCTTCATAATAAATGCCCTCCGTTTTGTAGTGTATCGCTTTCGTTGGCAAAAGGATACCACAAACCGGAGGGCAAAAGGTCAACGGGCAGGCGACAAATCACGCACCCAGCTGTTCCTGATCGTATTCAAACAGCAGCGTATTGACCTGATTGATGTTATAGATTTTATTCTCCAGACAGTACCGCACGATCCAGTCCCGCTTGGAGCCATCCGAAAAGGCATAGCCCGCGCTCTTGAGCAGGTCAATGGTCTCATCTTCAGACAGGTGCAGGCCCACCGCAAAGGCCAGCACGGTTTTCTTTTTAGGGTTGTACTCGCGGTTGCACTGAATTTTGGAGAAATGCTGCCGGGAGATGTTGGACTGCTTGTACACGGTGGAATCCTTCAGCCCCCGCTCGTCAATGAGCCGCAGCAGCCGGGTGGTGAAGCTCTCGCCAAGGTTGTCCATCAGGCTTTCCAGACTGCGGGCTGTCCTGGGTTCCGTGGCGGGTGCCGGAACTGCACCCAGCATCGGCACGGCGGCATCTTCTTCCAGAAGCCTCCGCCGCTCTGACAATTCCCTGCGCCGACGGCCAAATCCGTAGCTTTCATCGTTCTGTGCTACATAGTGGTCGTCGATGTACTCCTCCACCGAGGCGAACAGCTTCCGGCTCACGGCCAGCGAGTCCCGGTCGTAAAGCACCAGATACACGGTCAGGTCGTGCTCCATGACGTACTGTGTGATGGTGTCCACCGCAATGCGGAAGGCCTGTTCTTTGGGGTAGCCATAGTTCCCGCTGGACAGCAGCGGGAAAGCCACGCTCTCGCAGTGGTACTCTGCGGCTAATTCCAATGCGGAGTGGTATGCACCGGCTAATTGTTCAGCTTCGCCGAACCCGCCGCCGTGCCACGCCGGGCAGACTGCATGGAAAATATATTTTGCGGGCAGACCAAACGCCGGGGTACACACGGCCCTGCCCAAATCGCAGCGGCCGATGGCTTCACAGGAAGCGGCCAGCTCCTGCTCCCCTGCCGCCTGATAGATGGCACGGCTGGTGCCGCTGCCCTGCAAAAGGTTCCGGTTGGCCGGGTTGACAACGGCATCCGCCGCCACTTTGGTGATGTCATTGCGGATCATCAGAAACGGCATGGTAGTTCCTCCCTCACATGGTTTTCTTCATCCTATCACATCCGGCGGGGCGGTGCAAGGGGTGCTCTTGTTTCCTGTCCGAGCAGCTATTATAATAATAGGTACCGAAAGAAGGTGAGCTTCCTGCACGACATCTGGAATCCATGGCACGGCTGCGTCAAGTGCAGCGAGGGCTGCCAGAACTGCTACATGTATTTTCTCGACCGGATGCGGGACCAGAACGGAGCCGAGATCTACAAAACGAAAAGCGGCTTTTCCTATCCGCTCCAGAAAAACCGCACCGGACACTACAAAATCCAGAGTGGTGAGCAGATCCGGGTCTGCATGACCTCGGATTTCTTCTTGGAAGAAGCCGACCCGTGGCGGGCTGAGGCGTGGGACATCATGCGCCAGCGCAGCGATGTGGTGTTTTTTCTGCTCACAAAGCGGCCGCAGCGGGTGCGGGAGTGTCTGCCGCCGGACTGGGGCAGCGGATGGGACAACATCTTTTTCAACGTCACCTGCGAGAATCAGCGCCGCGCCGATGAGCGCATTCCCATTCTGTTTGACCTGCCCTTCAAGCACAAGGGCATCATGTGCGCGCCCTTCATCGGGCCAGTAAGCATCCGGCAGTACCTTTCCGCCGGGCAGATCGAGCAGGTCATCTGCGGCGGCGAAAACTATGATGGTGCCCGCCCCTGCAATTTCGATTGGGTCAAGTCTCTCCGGCAGGAATGCGTGGATGCCAACGTGACCTTCTGCTTTATCGAGACCGGCACCGTGTTCATCAAGGACGGCAGGCGCTACCACCTGCCAAACAAGCAGCTGCAAAGCCGAATGGCCTGTAAATCCGGCATGAATTTTCAGGGCAGGCCCATTCATTTTGGCCTCGTGGACGACTGGGGCTACCCCATCCCGCAGGAAGATCTCTATGTGCCCCATTTCCGCGCAAACTGCGAGACCTGCGGCAGCAAGTTGATCTGCAACGGCTGCAGTGACTGTGGAAAATGCTTATAAAATAAAGGAGTTCTATGAAGAACCAAAAGAAAAAATCGTTTTTCCGCAGAGCTTTTCTCTGCCTGCTGGCTGTTTTGCTGGCCGTCTGCGTTGCGTTCGGCGTTTACGTCAGCGACTACTACCACGCCGACCTGACCGACAGCGGCCTGCGGGTCTATGCCGCCTACGGCAGCGAGGACGGCGTACTGAACCGCGAAAAATACGAAGCCGACCGCACGAACCTCCCACAGGACACCACCGAAACTGTCATTGACGGCGGCTGTCATGCCGGATTCGGCAGCTACGGTGCCCAGAAGGGCGACGGCGCGCCTGTTATCTCCGCCGAGGAACAGCAACAGCAGACAGCGGATGCACTGGCGGCGTGGATGAATCTTCAATAAAAAGCAAAATATCCCGGCCATTCTCCTGTGATTTGCAGGAAAATGGCCGGGACTTTCTTTCGTATTCCGTAAATCAGGAATCAATACAAATGAAATTTATGGCTGATCTGGTGTGCAATTTCATCCGGCAGCGGGCGGAAACCGATGCAGGTCAGGGTCATGCCTTCTCCGTTTTCATCAAATTCTTCCGGCTCCAGCTCGGTGTGGCAGGCATCCCGGATAAGGAAGAAGTCTTTGTTTTCCACAAGGCCCAATTCCTCGGCAATTGTCTTTGCTTTCAGCAGTTGATTGCGGTTCTTTGCCCCGCAGATAGTTTTAGTAAAAGAGCCATCGAACCACTCTTCGTAAGTTGCCTTATCCAACATGATTTCTGCCCGATAGCCGGTAACTTCTCCGTCTTTCTCGATGGGTTCCACGCCCTGTCCCATGCCGATGGGGTCGGTGAGGAATGCCAGCGAAGCGTGGCAGCACTGTGCCGCCAGCTTACCGGGAGACATCTGCAGGTCTTTTCGGGCAATGATGAGTTGACGCATTTTTTCTCCTTCTTACGACAGCTTGATCTTCAAATCTGCCAGCAGATTCACCGCTTCCGGCAGGGAAAATTTCGCATCCTTCAGGCGGCTGCCCAGAATGTCCACCCTATAACCGGCGGCATCCCGGAAATCCGCCTTGCGCAGGTCACACTGGTAGAATTCCGTTTCGTGAAGTTCCACGCCCTTGAAATTCGCCAACTGCATCTCGCATTTGGCAAACATAGAGCCGACGATCTCGTTTCCGTCTGAAAAGTTGAAGCGGTTGAAGTTCATTTCGGTGAAGGTGTTATATTTCAGACTGCACTCTTTCAGCGTGTGAATGGGGTCTGGGAAGGCACCATTGGACAGCAGCGGTGCCCACTCGATTTCATTCAGGCGGCAGTCCTCAAAATCCAGCGACTGCACCGAGGAATGGGTACTGCGCAGACCTGTGATCTCACATCGCACGAATTTGCACTCGTTCAGCGTGGTATGATCCAGTTCGCATTTGGTAAAGGAGTAATCCACAAACACGCAGTCGGTAAAGTCGCAATCCTCAAAAGCCTCCTCGGTGAACGACAGGTCAGCAAACCGTTCACCCTCACAATAACGCTCTGTCATAAAATTCTCCTGTCAGCGCAGTTCTTCCAGCAGAGCCGTGCAGCTTGTATCGTATCATTTCAAATTTGGAACGTGCGCGTTCCAAATTTACGCTTGCTTCAAGAACTCCCGCAGCACATCCTCTGGGCGGGGTGTATGGTTCGGGTACTTTTCCCGCAGCGGTGCGGCGGCACCATCCATAATGTAGGGCACACCCACAATGTCCAGCATCGACACACCGTTATAATTGTCGCCAAAAGCCATCACATCGGCAAGGTCGATGTCCAGCGTCTTGCAGATGCTGCGCACACCAATGCCCTTGTTGGCAAAAGTGGTGTCGATCCAGTACGGCCCTGCCACAGCGCAGTTCGCCTCTTTCCATCGTAGGACAAATCGTTCCGTGTAAGATTCTACGCCTTCGTGCAGATACACCGATACTTTTGTGATCTCCTCCGGCACCTCGGAAGGGTCATGGATGACCTGATAGCGATTTCCGATGAACTGGATACGCTTGAGCATTCCCAGCCCCCGCTCCATCAGGTATGCAGTATTCTGGCCGGAAAGCATCACTTCGCCCTGCCCGTCGCTGCGGGTCCACAGGTCGTTGGCGATTTCTTCGGCCAGCGCGCGCAGCATCGGGTTCTTGGCGATGCACTGTTCGTCTTTATAGATCACGCCGCCGTTCTCACAAAGAAACACACAGCAGTCTGCCACCGGTGCAAAGAGCTTGCGCAGGCTGGTATACTGCCGGCCGGATGCCGGGCAAAACAGAATGCCGCGCCGATGCAGCTCCCGTATCTGCTCAAAGATCTCGTCTTACAGTTCCTTTTTTCCGTATTGCAGCAGCGTACCGTCAATATCGCTGCAAATCAGTCTGATTGACATTTTCCGTCCTCATTTTTCAAGATAATTTTAGGCAATTCCCCGGCATCCAGAACACGGACGCCTTCGTCCATCAGCATTTTCGCAAAAACGCCCTGTCCGGAGATTTTTGTCCCGGAAAACGTTCCGTCGTAAATTTCCTTCACGCCGCAGCTGGGGCTGCGGGATTGCAGGATGGCAAGCTCCACCCCATTTTCTTTTGCGATGGCAAGGGCTTTCGCTGCACCTGCCCGGAACTCCCGGTCCACATTGATGCCCTCTTTGTTCGTGACAACGCCCTGCACGATTTCCGCCGGGCACCGCGGTGTGGGCAGGCCGCCCAAAACCTCCGGGCAGACCGGAACCACCTGATGCCCCCGCGCAAAATCGCAGACCGCCTGATTGGAATTGTTTCCGCCGCTGTATTTGCAGTTTTCGCCCAGCAGGCAGGCGCTGACCAGAATCTTCATTGTTGCGTGCTCCGTTTTTTCAGATACTGAATCTTTTACCTATTCTACCACGCTTTTGGGCATTGAAAAAGAGGATTCTGCTTTTTCCTATCCCCATACCGGGAGGTCCGCCGTAATCTTTTCTAATTCCTGTGCAAGAAACGTCAGTCTTTCCCTCAGATGGTTGTTATGCGGTGCATCTCCGTTCAGCAGATAGTCCGTTTTTCTACGTTTTTCACAGGTCTCATTTTCACGATTCCACGCAAAAAATCGAACGCTATCAGCGTTTAACAAACGCATATAGTGTGCCTACTCATTTTATCCATCCCATTTATACACAGTTCCGAACCAAAAGTACCGCATAAAGTTCTCATCAAAAAACAGGGAGTGACATCAAATCACTCCCCGTTTGCATTGATTATATCAGAGTTTCGTCATCCAGAGCCCATGCAGATTGCAGTATGCGTAAACGGCCACCGGCTTTTCACTTCCCAGTTCAAACACTGCGTTGGGAGCCTGCCCCGGATTCAGATAGCGGATCTGTCCGCCGTTCTCAGTCTCCAAAAAAATCCACTGAATATAGTGAACATCCGCCATGGGGTGCTCCACCGCGCCCACTGTGACCGTGAGACGACTGCCGGAAAGCTCTGCCACCGGCAGATGCTTCTCGCCGCTGGCTTCCACCGTATTGGGAATCAGCTCTTTCATCTTCTCCCCGCAGCAGACCAGCGGAACGCCTGCGTTATGGATGGCAGTGACGAGGTTGCCACAGTGATTGCAGATGTAAAACTTTGCCTTCATATCGAAATCCTCCACTGGAATGTTATCGGTGTGTTTCTTGTATCTATATGATAACATTTCCTATTTATGATTTCTGTAACTGAATCACGCAAAGCGTTTTTGGGCTCACTTGCAATAAATCTCAATGGCTTTCTGCGCAAATTCTGCGGCACCGGCACCGCCGGCAGCATTGATGTTTTCCGTAAATGCTCCGCCTGCCCCATACATCTGCCCCAGCTGATTCAGGATCACCTTGGAACAGTTGTAGTAGTGCTCTGTGATAAACTCCTGCAGCTTCTTCACCTGTGCCTGCACTTCAGGGTCCGCCGGGTCTTTGCCCTGCATCCCGCCGAATGCCGCCACGATGTCCATCAGTTGACTGTTCATGTCCTTGACTTCTTTCTCGGTCTTATGGGCAGTTTTTTCCTCAAACTCTTTGTATTCCGGCGTTTCGCCCCATTCCTTTTTGGCCTGCTCGGTATACTTTTTGATCTTCTGCGTATCAAATGCGGTAAAGTCCATAACCTTTCCTCCTGTGGTTCGAATTTTCTGCGCAAGGCCGATCAGAACTTCAAGATGCTGCTTTTTCAATGTCAGAAGTGTGATCTGCTGTTCCAGTGCTTTCTGCCGGTCAAAAGCAGGATTCTCCACGATTTTCTGGATATCCTTCAGCGGAAATTCCAGTTCCCGGAACAATAAGATCTGCTGCAAACGTTCCAGCGCGGCATCGTCATACAGCCGATAGCCTGCTTCGGTACGGCCCGCCGCGCGCAGCAGACCGATTTTATCGTAATATTGCAGGGTCCGGATGCTCACTCCGGTCCGCTTGCTCACTTCGTTCACTGTCATCATCTTGCTGTCCTCCCTTGCGACAGCCACAGTATACGCTATGACGCCGCGTCAGGGTCAAGAGGTTTTCTGAAATTTTTTCACCCTTCCCTCTGCTCCACGATTTCCAGACTATCCCGCCCTACACGGCAGAGCAAAAACAGCACCTGCACACCTGCAGCTTTGGCCTCGGCCAGTGCCGTGCCAAACTCCGGCTGTGTGTTGACATTTGGCCGCACCTCGGTGATGCCTTCCATCTGAATCACAAAGGCCACAGCGCACCGATACCCTGCCTGCTGTGCCTGCGCCAGCTCGTGCAGGTGCTTCACACCGCGCTCGGTGGGTGCATCCGGGAAATAGCCGATACCGTCCACTTCCAGTGTGCAGCCCTTGACTTCCATCAGATACTTTTGCTCGCCCTTTTCCATATAAAAGTCGATGCGGGACTTCCCATAGGTGAATTCCGGCTTGATATAGTCGTAGCCCTGTTTTGCAAGCCACTCCCCTACCACCTTATTGGGTGCCTGACTGTCCATATTGACCCAGCCAAGACCTTGCTTGTGTACCGCCACAAGGTCGTATTTCGTTTTGCGTTTCGGGTTATCCGACACTTCCAGCCGAACCGCCGTGCCGGGCAGCAGCAGTTCCCTGCACCGCCCGGTGTTCTTGACATGGACGGTTTCCACTGCTCCATTCACTCCCACATGGGCAATAAAGCGGTTGGGACGGTCAACAAAAATGCCGTCTGCGATTTCTCTGTATTTCAACGTTTTTCTCCATTTTCAGTACAGGATTCGGGAGCTGTGTCCATCCTGCCTGCCAAGATACAGTTCCACGACTATCCTGCCGCTTTCACTGTTGCAGAGTTCTTGCCTGATACACCCGCTCCGTCCGGGCATCGAAGCAGCAGAAAATCGCCTGCATGGCGTAATCCGCGTGATCTTCCAGCCACTGTGCCACTGTTTTGACTGCAATCTCCGTGGCATCTTCCAGCGGGTAGCCATACACGCCGGTCGAAATTGCCGGGAAGGCAATGCTGTGGAGTTCATACTCTTTGGCAAGGTCCAGCGAATTGCGGTAGCAGTCCGCCAGCTGCGCAGCATCCTCTGCTGTGCCGGAGTAAATCGGCCCTACTGTATGAATGATATACTTTGCTTTCAATCGGTAGCCCTTAGTGATTTTTGCTTCTCCGGTGCGGCAGCCGTGCAGCGTGCGGCACTCCGCCAACAGTTCCGGCCCTGCTGCCCGGTGGATGGCACCATCCACACCGCCGCCACCCAGCAGACTCCGATTGGCCGCATTCACGATGCAGTCACAGTCCAGTTTGGTAATATCACCCTGCACCACTTGAATCTGATTTTTTACTTTTTCAGAAATTATTGTAAACACCTCACTTTTTGAGCAGCTCCAGCGCCTTGTCCATGGGCACGCAGTCAGCATAGCGGTCCGGCCAGAGGAATTCATTGTAATAGTGGTAGCTCTGCTCCCCTGTCATGTACTCGTTGTCCTGCGTGGAATTTGCATAGGCAGGAACGATCATGTGCAGGCCATGCTCAAAGCCCGCCTCCACCGTTGCATTGATGCAGAAGTCGGTCATGATGCCGCAGACCATCACACCTTTTTCGCCCTTTTCCGTCAGATATTCCAACAGCCCGCTTTCTTTTTTGAACGCACTCCATACGGTTTTGACGAACCGTTTTTCAGTCAGCAGCGGTGCAAATCCGGAATAGACCTCAAATTCATCGTCTCCGATGGAAAAGCCTGTACCGGGCCCATCGTCATGCTGGACATAGACGACCTCTATTCCCTGTTCGCGGGCAGTCCGGATTAGTTTCCTGATGTTGCTGACAAACGTTTCAAACGCGTATAGGCGTTCATCCACGATACCTTTCTGTGTATCCACAACCAGTAAAACCATGTGTAAGCCCTCCTGTGTATCTTTGGTTCCATGCTACCATAGACCGCCGTTTTCTACAAGCGGATTCAAAAAATCCCCACAGGGAAAACCTGTGTTTCACCTGCAGGGATTGATTCAGCCACCCAAGACGATCAGGATCAGCACCACGACCACTGCAATGGCGATCAGGCAGCCGCACCCGCTGCCGTCCCCGCCGCCACCGCCATTGTTGTTGTGGTTTCCGCCGCCACCACCGCCGCCAGACGAATCGCCGAAGTTGCGGTTGAACGCCGTCATGTACTGGGCATAGCCCGTATCGCCCTTGCCAAAGTAACCATAATCACCGTTTGACATTGTTTTGTCCTCCTCAGAAGTCTGTTGTCGCTTCTTCTGAAGGCATCTTACAAAAAGTGATGTCCAATAAACATCCTTTCTAATTATTTTTTGAACCTCATATAATATTTTTCAAGGCTCCTATCGCAGACATCCACAATATGCAGCCAATCTTCCCGTGTCAGTTTGCGGAAGATGATGGGATTCACTTCAACGGTCTCTACATCTTTGCAGCGCATCAGAAAGCGCATGTCTTCAAAACGCTTGAACGGATTGGACAGAATGTTCTTCTCCACATCCTTCTTAGTGTAGCCACCCTTTTGGTAGATACTGTTGGGCTTTTCCGCAATCATCCCATGCGCCTTGCGGTCTTCATAAAAGTCAATGAAGTAATCCACCACATCCGGCAGGGCAACTCTGCCATTGCTGTCCATGTACTCATAAATTGCTTTGAGCAGGACCAGCTTATAGGAAAAGCTCATATCCATCGTTTCAATGAATTTCATGAACTTATCTGCCATATTTTGCGGCGTGATGAGATCCCAGCCGTACTGCTTGGCAATGTTTCGGACACTTTCCTCGCGGAAATAGTGGAACATCCGCTTGTCGCCAAACGGGACAGAAAGATCCGGCTTGATTTTTCCATCCTTGATATAACGATCTACCGTTTCGGATTGCACATCTACCATCCGAACAAACTCAATCTGCGAGATCATATCCTTGACGCTGTTCTGCCAATTGAACAAGTCGATGATTTCGTAGTCGTCTACATCAATCGGCACATCCAGCCACGCTTCCGGCTTTTCTCCCTTGAACAGCATGTCCTGATCCAGCTTCCGCTTGTTCTCCGGGGCCAGCACATAGGCCATGGGCTGATATTTTGAAATATCCAGCACCCGATGCAGACTGTAGAGCATATTGAACATATTGGCGTTGTCTACAAAATCAATCACCAGCAGGTCATCTTTTCCCGGACAGCGGCGGATGCCACGCCCCAGCTGCTGCATATAGATTGTTTTAGACATTGTGGGCCGTGCCATGAACAGCACTTTGGTGTGAGGACTATCCCAGCCTTCATTCAGCAAGTCACAGGCACAAAGAACATTCGTAGATTCGGTTTCGTAATCTTTCAGGATCTTATTCCGGATTTCTACCCGGTCACGCCCGGAAACAGCCTCTGCTTTCACCCCATTGTCGCGCAGCAGCTTCGCAATCTCCGCCGCATGATCTACACTTGCGCAAAAAATCACAGTCTTCTTGCCATTCACGTACTTCAGATAGGTATCAACAATCAACTGATTGCGCTCCGGAATGAACAGCTTACTTTCCAGATCCTGCGAATTGTATTTGATGCCGTTGATCCGCACATCGGTCAGGTCGATGTTAGTCTTGACCCGGACGCAGCGAATCGGCACCAGAATACCACGCTCTACAGCAGTCTTAAGATCCATTTTGTGGGCGACATTCTGGAACAGCTCCAGCATATCCTCGCCATCGCTGCGTTCCGGTGTTGCAGTCAAGCCCAGAATAAACTTCGGATGGAAGTAGGTAAAGATTTTTTGATAAGTATTAGCCGCTGCATGGTGGCATTCATCCACGATCAAATAATCAAAATCTGTCGGGGAGAATTTTGCCAAATCCTTGGAGATGCTCTGCACCGTGGCAAAAATAACAGTCTGCGAAACATCTTTCTGGCTTCCGGTATATTCCCCCAGTGTAGCCTCCGGCCACACTTTTGCAAACGTATCCTTAGCCTGTGAAGCCAGCTTCAGGGCATTGACCAGAAAGAGCGTTCGTCCGTCCACAGCTTTTGCATCCGTGGCAGCTGTGATTGTTTTTCCAACACCAGTTGCGTGGTGCAGCAGTGCGATGGTTTTACCATCCTCACGCATTCTCTTTAGATTGTCGATGGCTTCCTGCTGATAATCTCGTAGCTCTATCGTCTGTCCCATCTGAACCGGAAGATCTGCTTCAAAAGCCTTGAACATGGGACTGGTGCCCAGAAATGTGATCAGCTCATCCTTGACCTTTTCCGGTTGCTTTTCCAACTGGCTGTAGATCCAACGATATACTTTCCAGTTGTCATAGATCAGACTGTTCTGCTTCAGGAGATCATCAGCATACTTGTTCTCAGACACCTTGCCGGGGTTGTGGTAGGTCTCGCCGTCTATCTCAATCGCAATCTTAGATTCAGGAGATTCCAGCGCAAAGTCGATATAACGGTGCCGACCGTAAATATCCACACAAGGATATTACACTTGTAGATTTTCCGTCTTTTCCGGGCCAAACGCCTCACAGAACAACTGAACAAACCGTTCTTTCGCACGGCTGTTGACACTGGTTGCTTTCATTGGCTCCATGGTGGCCTCCTAAAATTCAGATACGCCCTGTTTTAGTGAATTATAATAGTGCTCCACCAAAATCCTGAATTACAAGATCACTGTCTCGGCCAGAAACAGTCTTTCCTGTAGCTTTCTCAATTTCATTCAAAATGGCAGTCGAACGTTTGATAAAGAAATCATCAAATCGATCTGCGCGGATATCTCCTGTATCGATTAGATGCGTCCTAAGATAGCCATCCAATACACTCGGTGAAACCTGACCTTTCTTTTCAATTTTAGTCAAGTACTGGCTTGGCGCCACTCCACCAATTTCACGGTTAGTAGAATACGTGATAGGTGTCTTGTTCACGACAGAATTCCATTTTGCGCGCGGCAGCCCTTTTTTCTCGCAATAATCTCGCGGGAAGATATGGTGAATGTCTATACTCTCCGCTTTATAAACCGTAAAGTCCATTTCACGACCACTGATAAAATCTTTGCATTGATTTTTCAAGATCCGTGCCATAATGCCTTTATAGGCTGCGCTCAATCTTGACTGCAAAGATAACAGACGCACTGGATTAAAATAAAACTCCTGCACCGTTTTAGGCGTTTTGCTGGCGTCTTCTAGCCACGCCATCACTCCCACTACATCATATACGTAGCGCGTTTCATTTGCACTTCCATACATTTCACCAAAAACGCCGCACCAGTACCATTGCTTTATTTTGTCTTTTACGCTTGTTGTTTTAATGCGATTATGCTCTGCCAGCAGTGTACAAAGAACTGCAAGCGGAATCAATTGCGTTGTATACGGTAAGTCCTTGCTGGAAAAGATCCGTTCTTCCTGCAAAATTTTTTCTGCTTCTACAAATCCATCTGTCAAATCATCTGCATACCGCTGATACTCTGCCAGTGTCAGATTCAAGACATCTTTCTTCTTACAACTTACGGTTCCTCCTTTTTTATACGAAGACAGTAGTGTGCAAGCTGTAAGGAAGTCCGTTGCAGAGGTCACCGAAAGAATCTCATCATTAAAATATATATTCTTTCTCTCTTCCCAGTCCTTACGCAGTTCGAAATTATCCATTGCAAAAATCGCAGTGACTAATTCAAAAACTGTAAGTGATACTCCACCAGTATTTACATTCTCAAAGACCTGGCAAACTGCCTCCTTGGGTGTATCTTTATCCAATGTAATCACTGGAATTGTATACTGCCCCAATGGAACAATTACTTTAGACAGAAAATCCATATACAACTTTGCCGCATTCGGATCATACTGATGATATTGCATATAATCCATCTGCCACTTGCTGTATTTACTGGGATCTAAAATAATGTTCAGAGGAAACATGTTCTGTGCATACTCCTGCGAAACAGAAGAAAGATCCAACTCAATTTTTCTGCCAAAATCTGAAGTTATTTTTCGATCTTTCGGAATAGAGACAATAGAATCCACTCGATCAATCGTACTGTTAACCGCTTTGACCATATCAATATAATAAAATCGCTCTATTTCCTGTCCTTTGTCTGTCCTTGTCCTAACAGCCTTCTCACTAAAAAGCGAAGAGTAAACGGATGTCAATCGTTGCTGTCCATCAAGAATCAGCTCATCTGGTGTTACTTTGTCTGCAGAAGGTGCCCCTTCAACGGCTCGTGATTTGAAATGAATACTCTCATTACCGTATTCCAGAAACATTGCCGCGCCAACAGGATATCCATTTGTGATACTTGCAATCAGTGCTTTTATTCTACTGTCGTCCCATACCCATCCCCTTTGAAAGTCAGGAAGTTGCGTTTTTCCAGTATGGATCGTAGACATCAAATCTGTAATTTTTCTATCGTTTGTTTTCATAGCACGTCCCCTTCTCACTCTACACCCAGTGCTTTGAATACCGCATCCTCTGCGCTACTATAGAAGATCAAATTAAAACTTCCTACCAATTCGGGTGGTACCATTCCAAGATCAGCGGCGCTTGTAATCGGCAGCAGGACTTTCTTTGCTCCGCTGTCAAGACATACCTGCAAGCTGTTTGCAAGCTCGTCTACCTTTAGAATTGTACCACTGATACTAATTTCACCCAGAACAGCAAGGGTACTGACTGTTGGCCGTCCAAGCGCAATACTGCACAGCGCAATCAGCGTAGGCAATGCTAATTTTCCTGTCATGCCAATACCTTGCAGATCCTGATAATTGATGATGTAGTCTTTAGATGCAGTGCTGATGCCTCCGCTGATGCGTTTTCCATTTGCTTTTAGGAAATTGAACGCCGTGTTCGTTGACTCTTTGCAGTCACGGTCACTGCCAAGACCTGTGCGCTCAAACTTTCCGCTACCAGGCAACATCTGACTTTCCAAACGGAATACACCAATCATGCCACTTTTTCCGCGAGATACTGTGTAGACCTGTCCTGGATTGCACATACCGTCTGGAATCAACTTGCCACCGCCCTGTTCAGGAACCGACACATAATGCTCCGACATGTCTTCCAAGTCGATATAGGAGAAATTCACATCGTAGAATTCCATCCCGCCCAGCTTTTTCAACTGTTCTTTTACGCGGCGACGCATCTCCAATGAAATCTGCAGAACTTCTTCCAGTTCAGATTTATCAAACACTCCATCTGGGTACATCAGTTTCAGATAACCATCCACCATACGACGCACGGCAATGGTATCACGCTGATTTAAGTTTTTTCCTAAACGGAAATAATGATCCAACGCATCACCATACTGTTCTTTCCGCAGTTCCCGAATAAATTCTGCCAGATAATCACTGATGAACCCATAGTCATTCGTAAAATGTTCGGGTCGGAATTTCGGAATCTCCCAACCGGGCAGATAGCAGTGAATACGGTCCAAAAATGCGGTGTCCGACCCCATTTCGGGCGGGAATGGATCAAACAGACTAGAAGTTTTTAGCAGCACATCCACGCTCTGATTGATATTACCCACAAAAACCATAGAAGCTGAGGCAGCCTTTTCTTCTTTGCCACGGGCAAAAGAGCCGGATGCCATATAGTCCTTCATAATTTGGATGCCGTCTTTATCCTTAAACTTTGCCCCTGCAACCTCATCAAAAGCCACGCAATCCCAAAGACCAACCAATCCAACCGATTTGCGCCCCATGTTGTAGAACAGGTTTGCAACAGTCGTCTGCCCACCAGAAATCAAAATACTGTTGGGCGAGATTTCTTTATAAAGATGCGATTTTCCCGTGCTGCGGGGACCAAGTTCACAGAGATTGAAATTGTTCTCTACCAGTGGAATCATTCGTGTGAGCAGGAGCCATTTTTCTCGTTTCGTGAATTCATCCGGCTCCATACCGATAGAACGCAGCAAGATATCCAGCCACTCATCCTTTGTAAAAGCTTTACGGCCACGCTTTAGTTCGTCAATATCGATATGCGGCATCTGAATTGGCGTTAGTTTTCGGATGCTGATTGGAGTAAGGTCTTTCTGCTTTTTCTGGCTGGATTGCAACGGTTCACCGCCCAGATCAACAAGGCCAAAATTATTGTCGCCCTCTACCTCATAATCCAGCTGTACAATACACCAGATGCCTCCGCAGAGCAGCCGATCATATTTCTCCGGATACTCATCCGCAATTGGCACCTTATCCAGTCCCAAATTAGAAAAGCTAGCGAAAAAGCAGTTCTTCTTAATATCGAGATTGACCGTGATCATATCAATAACGGTATGGCTTCCCTTTTTTCGCAGCTGTGACAGAATTTTCTGTGCCTCATCCGGACGGACAAAATTGTCCGCTAAGATTCGTTTTACATTTTGTACGCCTTTTTCAATAATGGCTTCGTCATCCGAACTGCAGTACTGGCCCAATAAAAACTCCAGCACATAAACCGGGACATTCGCACCTTCTTTGATCTTTTTGGTCAGGTCCTTGCGAACAATCTTTCCATCAAAATTTTGCCGCAGCTTTGCCTTGATTTCTTCCCTGGTATACTCCATCCCGCCAATATTTTCCATCTTGTTGTCTCCAACCAGTATTTTATCAGCCATTAAAGTCTGCAAATGCCTGAATTAAATTCAATGCGTAATCTTGAGCTTTTTTAAAGCTATACCCCTGTTTTGGATAATCGTTTTCCAGCTCATCCATAATGTTTAAACACACCTCTCTGTAATTTTTACAGATATCAAGAAGAGATTTCTGCTCGTCTCCATTTATTGCAGCAGTTTGAACAACCTGCCAAAACACTGGTAATTTTCCAGGCACAACAGTATATGTCTCTATTACAAAGCTCCCAATTTCTCCACAATTTCCAACATCTTCCATAAATGTTTTAGCAGACAAATCAATTTGAGCATTCATCCTTTGAAATAGTTTTTCCAGTCGTTTTTCTTTCTGCGTTGTTGAAACATTACCCATCATCGTCAGGTCGTATGCTGTTTTTGCCCAGAGATATTGCACCATTAAATCATATTGATTGATTTCAGTTCGAATATTACTTTTCTCCGCAATCTTATCAAATTCTGAATTTGCCTTGTTTACGTTATCTTCCAACGTTCCATTCGCATAAAATGTAAATTTCTTAAGCGGCATAGACTTTATCCGTACAAAATTCGAGTATGCATTTTCCAGCAATTCTTCACATAATGGCTGTGCATTGCTTTCCAAATTTCCACAGTAGCAATAGTTTGCAAGAGCCTTACTCAAATGGTCAAAGATATCATGATATTCTTGCTCAGCATCAGGTAAATGCGCTATAATTTCAAAGACTTTTTGTACACTACTACCGCAATTATCTGCTTCTAAATACCCTCGGGGATAAATCGATTTCAAGCTTTCATTAGTGCTGCATGCCTGCCGAAATTGTGTCGCAGAGATTCCGTCTTTCAAGCTGCTCTCCATCAGCTCTATAACCTTGATCTGCTCGCTTGTCAGACCATTCTTTCTACTAATCATTGTTGCACTATAAAGAAAAGCTTCGCATAAACCTTTTGCTGTATACTCTTTAGGCAACGGATCACTTTCATCGACAATTTTTTGCGATGACTTTAAAATTGCATCTCCAAAATCAGCCACTTCCGTTGCACACTCTTGCATGCATTTTTGATAGAACTTTTTTGTCTTACGTTTTTGCTCATTTTTTTCATGCTGAACATCCCGGATAAAGTTATACACAAGATAATCGAAGAACCCCATATCAAACATCCTCCACTTACTCGGCGATTTCTCTTAGTTAAAAAAATCGAACTCATCAATAGCAAATGCAATATCGATCTGGAACTGTTCCCGCTGCTGCATCTGCTGTCCCTGCTCATCCGCAATCACCAGATAATAGGTTGCTGTATTGCTGAACTTCATCGATTTGAGGTTGAAGTTGCAATGGAACGTACGATCTGCGCCGTTCTCACTGGTTTTGTCCGCAATGATCTTCTGGGTATCGCTGACAGGCTTTCCGTATTCATCCGTAAACCACACCAGATAAGTAGTGGCCTCACGGTTTGCACTTACCGCATCTTTCTGGTAGAAATCCAGTGAGAAGATCATATTGCTGATCTTCCGACTGGAAGAAAGCAAACTCACTGTTACGGGGAGCGTATCATACTTCTGCTTATTGCGCCGATATTCCATAGAGCCGTTGCGCAGATAATGATATTCGATCACCGGAACCGTCATTTCCTGCAGGCTGATACCGCCATGCACAAAATTCAGCCCGCCACCATTCATCTTGATGCGAATACCTTCCCGTGGAGCAAATCCAGTGTATTCCGTTTTTCCGTCCAGGAATTTTACAGGAAGCAAATACTGCGGATCCGCCTCCTTCTGCATGATTGCATAGCGTCTGCCATATTCCACTTCCATATCATGGAAGCTGGTTTTATCCACTTTGTCATCCTCGGTCAGCGGACTGTAAGTGTACAGGAAGCCATGATCTGCCGTAATCAGAATGTTCGCCCCGCCGAAGTCATTGACGATAATGCGTACCATATTCTTCAGTTCACTGATAGCCCTATCGCATGCTGGGAACACAGAGGTGTCCGATGTATGGCTTGCTTCGTCAATGGTATCATGGTAGATATAGACTACATCCATACCCTTGACCAGTGCCGCACGCTCTGCACGTTTCATCCCGATGATGTTCTTATACTGCAACGCCACGCTGGCCGGATTTACACCTTTCAGGACCTTATCCCGGTTCGTGCTTGCGGTAGACTGCCCATCGGCCAGAACATTCAGTACCTCATTTTTCAGTTCAGCCGTCAACGCCTTATGTGGGAGCAGTGCCGCCATGCCAAATTTCGTGATAGACGGGAAGATGCCCTGCATACTGCCGAGTTTCACATTGCTCTGCGTTTCTCTGCGCAGTTCATCTGCCAGTGATGCCGCCACCTCGTAGCGCATAGCATCCGAGATGATCACGAACACGCGGCTGTCTGCCGGACGGATGTGCTCATTGTAGAAATCCGACTGCTGCGGAATTTCCAATACGCGGCCATGCTCTGCCATCTCATCAGCACATACATCCGACCAGTTTTTGCCGAGGCCTCCCAGAAACCAGTAGGAGTACAGCCCCTCTACCTTATCTACAACATGCTTGAACAGGTCGTCCAGTTTGATATTGGAGGTTTCCAGACTTCTCTGGAAGCTCAGATGGAACAGTCGATAATAGGTGTCCATCCTGTAATAGTCCTCCGCATATTCTTTCCAGACCTGCTTTGCGTCCGGGGTATGGAACCCTGCGGAGTGCTCTTTGAAGAACTCCTGCATGTTGGCCACTTGCAACAGACCCTCGTAGAAATTGCGGAAGTACTCGTACCAGACACAGGTGCGACGTTTTTCCACCGTCTTTGTAATCACATCCACATCAATAATATGGTCACTGATCTCCGTCATCAGCTTGCTCAGGATAATCTCGTTGATGCACGGGAAACACTCCGTTGTCGCCAGATCGTCAACCGTCAGTTTTTCCAGCCTCTGCGGCAGATGTGCTTCATCTTCCACATAGCGGGCCACATCATAAAGCTGCTGCAGATCATCACTGTGCAGCCACTCCGACACCAGCTCGTAGCAGTACGCCTGATGCGGAATGGAAAGGAACTTCTCAAGCCCTGCCAGAAATTCCGGGCGCAGTGTGCGCGTAGAAGCTGTCAACAGAAGATGAATTGCCAGCTGCCCAAGATCCGGCTCTTCCTCTGCATAGCCACAGCCCTGCCGAACCATTGCCCAGAAAGCTTCTTCTGCATTATAATCCACAAAACTCTGATAGATTGGATTCTGCGCTTTATCCAGTCCACCACGAAGCACGTTCAGCAAGATTTCATTGGGCTGTGCTTTTTTCATACCGCAGAGTGCCGCCATCACGGCCATGTGCAGCTGTGCCGGAGTGGCAGGTATCTTATCCTGTGCCATGATTTTGGCACGGCGAGCCTGTGCACCAAAAAACTTCCGGTAGTGCTTCACCAGCTTGCGCATAGAGGGATTGTCCAAGATATCCAGTTCCTGCATCCAGTTGGAAACAGCATCCGTCCGGTAGCTTTCGCTGTATAGTTCAATATCCAACAGCCAGTCATCCTCCTGCCGCTCGTAGGAAATGGGGCAGTAGACGACATAGTTGCTCGTCAGGTCATCCACCGACAGCATTTTTTTGACCGCAAAGGTATTGCTGCCGGTCAGTGCAACCAGCTTAGCATTTTCAAGCCGGATCTCATCCAGCTTGTCTGCATACTCCTTTTCTTCATCGTGCCAGAAGATGATCCGGCGCTCATAAAATTCCGGCAGCGGTGCCGCGAACCGGCGGTTGAGGTCTAATACGATTTTATCTGTTTCCACAGTACTTCCTCTTTACTTTACTTGGTTTGCAATTCTAGAAAGTGCAGAATTCATTTCTTTCTGTCGTAGTTTTCTTACTCGAATAGCTTCCCATTCCTCGGCAATCGAAAAAATACACTCTTTAAGTATGGGAAAATAAGAAATGCAGTCTTCCTCTGAGAGTTCGTGGATACCCTTGCTAACAATCCCATAGACAGTTGAATTACCAACAAGAATTTCTGGTAAAGCATCCTTCAACAAGACAATTTGATCTGAGAATCTTACACCTTCAAAATCTTTTGCGGTTAACTTTCCGCTGGTAATTGCTTCAGATTTAGCTGCGACTACCATTCGTTCAATGACACGTCTAAGATAAACATACGAGCCTGCACCAATTCCAGATGCAAACAATCCAATTGCCCGATGTAAATCTTTCATATCTTCTCTTGAGAGAACTTTTTTATACTGATTCAGTTCTGGAAAAGTCAAATCTGCATAAGTCGGATACTGCCCAATCTTAATTAAAGTGTCACCATCCGCTCGAACTATAAAATCAATTTTGTGTGCAGTTGGATCCATTGCACACTCAAATGTTAAAGTTAGAATTCTTGCAAAGTCCATCGGCAAATAGGTGTACCAATGCCATGGCGAGTCTTTTTCACCAGGTACAGCTTTACATGACTGATAAATTTCATAATTATGATATATTTCTTCACCAAGTTTTTGAAGAACCCCGCTATTATTTCTAAAAGTCACAGGTTTCATTGTGAAGACTCGATTTTCTTTGCATTTAGGGCAAAATATACTAATTTTGATTTTTCCGCCCAATAAACTGCAAAAATCCATCACATTGTCTTCCGTGACGGTAATAGTTTCGTATAGACCACCATTCTGTAGAAAGTCAGCGAAAACATTTTCCATTTATTTTACCTCACTTGATCTTCGCCAGCACGTCCTTAAAGATCTCATAGTTATGCTTCACACCATCGTCCAGATCAATCTTAATCATTTGATCCGCCAGCGCGTGAACTTTTTCCTCATACTGATGCAGCTCAGTGTCCTGCGCCTGCACTTTGTTCAGTTGCTTAGTCAGCTTGACACGCTCGCTGGTGCTGGTGGCAGCGGCCACCTGTTTTTCCAAATCTTCGATGGCAGTACGGTAGCGCGCCTGCTGCTCATGCACATAATCGGTGCGGATGCGTGCAATAGTATCCGGCTGGTAGCGGTGCAGGTAGATCAGGCACTTGAAGCCATTTTTCTTACCGCTGTCAAACAGCCAGTAGATGGGCCGCTTCTGGTAAATTTTGCAGTGGTCGGCGTAGAAATCGTTCAGGAAGTAGTTGCGGATGACCTCCTTCGGCTGTCCTTTGCCGCCCAGTGCGTTTGCAATAAAGCGCAGATTATCTTCCAGTGAGCTGTCACCATATACCACCCGCACAAACTCCACAAAACGGCCCACCATGTCATCTTCAAAGTATTCGTCATCGCAAATGGGGATAATACCGTCTGCGTCCGGCTTATAGATATTGTATTTACTATCATCCCATGTACCGCCTGCATACGCAAGACCATCATAGGTGGGAGAGTAGCGGCCAAACATACAGCCCACGGCGTAGGAGATAAAGGAGCGCACATCCCGGCCAAGGTCAGCCCTGCGCACGGTCACATCCTTGTCCTCCACCTCCGGGGTCAATTCATCCTGCAAGCCGTAAATATCAATAAAAATGCGGTTCAGCTCTTCCTCGTTGTCTTTCAGCTTCTCAAAGCGTTCTTCGCATTCACCAGCCCAAATGTCGTAGCACTCAGCAAGGTAAATGTTTCCAATATCCATCATGTTGGGGTATTTAGTAATGGCCTTGATAAAGGGGTGGCGGGTAAAGTCCCAAGAAGTTTCAAAGGAGTCCCAGTCTTCTTTGCACAATTTGATATTGTCTTCCACTATCGGAGACACCTTTTCAGTCATCGCCAAATCCGTAAAAGGTAGTTTTTTTACGCCCATAGGCGTGACATTAAGTGTCGGATTAAGCAAGGCTATCAATTCCTCAGCAACCTTACTATTCAAAAAGGCCAATGTAAGGAATATGTTTTGTTTTTTCTTTGAGAACAGACCTAAACCAGCAGAATCAAATGTAAAGCCGTTTTCAAAATATCTAAAACTTGATTTTCCTGAAGTAATTTTACTCCATCCAATATGCTCTTTAAAATAGTATTCTTTTCCATCATGTCTAAAGCCAGCATTTGGTTCCATGAGCTTCAACGCCTTATCGTTGTATTTTAGAACAAGATCACGGTTCCCATACCAACGGCGGTATTCACCGCCTTTATTATGTGCAGTGTATAAGTATTTCTTCGGAGAATAAATATTTGTCAGTGTATAGTCTACCTCTTGCCAGTACAAAATAAAAACCGCATTTTCTCCAGTACATATGCCTGCTTTAACGTCATAATATTGACCAATCGATTTTCCTGAAAATAAAGCAAGCACTTTATCATTTACCCAATACGCCACTGGGCTTCCCGGAATTTTTGCAAAGTTATCCTGATTTGCAGTATGGCGATTTTCGCCCGTAAGGAACATATCCTCCTTGCCCTGCTGGGTGGTGGGCTCAATCAGGCGGCAATAAACGCCTTTATAATTGTCAATATGTGCCCGGACACGAACAAAAGAAGTCGTCTGTACCACTTCGCCGCCAATTTCCTCAAATGCTCTTGCACCGAGATGTGCCATATTGACGCTTTCAGTCAGCATCATCTTTTCCCGCAGCCTTTCAAAGCTGGACAGGAACATCCATGCGTGCTGGGTAATCATTGCCTGATAGCCATTCTGCTTTGCCATGCGGGAACAAACTTCAATAAACACAGCAAACAGATCGCTCTTGCTGTCCGGATAATTCTTTTTGACATACTCTGCCAGCTTTGCACCCATGCCAGAGCTGCCCATATACGGCGGATTGGTGACGACCACATCGTATTTCTGCGCCAACGTCTGTGCCACCCGCACCAATGGGAGTAATTTTTTGCGAATACTCTCTCGATGGAACGAGGATTCATCGGCCACCTCGTCAAACCGGGCATAGAGGGCATCCCAGTCCTGCGGGGTGATGGTGAGAATGGAGCCATACTCCTTGGCATCATACAGCTGGGTGAGGATAGTGTGCATAGCATCGTTCAGTTCCGGCTTGCCGTTGCAGAAATACTCCACATCCGGCTTTTCGATGCGGTTGCTCTCCTCAATGGCATACACATGAGGCTGGGTGGTGTGGCTGAAAAAGCGGCGGTCGTACCGGCGGGCCTTCATCATCACCGCAAAATAGGCCAGCTGCGCGGCGCGGTCGTCAATATCCAGACCATAGAGGTTGTTCTGCAAAATGCTGGTCACGGCATCACGGGGCGTGTAGCCGTAGTTCTCGTAGATTTGCATCAGCACATCAAACAGATACGCCAGAATATGGCCGCTGCCGCAGCAAGGGTCGATGACCTTGATCTGTTCCGGGATCAGGTCGGCATACTGTTTGCTGATCTCGGACAGTTGGGCCTGTACCTGCGGCTCCTGCTGGGCTTCCTCCAGATAATAGTGCCACTTGGTGTCCTCCGGGTCACGGTTCCCGGCAGTATAAGCTGCTTGCTCCTCCGGTGTGGGTAGCAGCTGTGCTTTTGCGTCCGGGTGACCCTCCACCCACAGGCGTCCAAGGCTGTTTTCCACCATGTACCGCACGATCCAGTCTGGGGTAAACAGCTGGGTCGCCGCCGGGATATTCTCCTTGGTGATCTTGACATTTTTCTTGAGGGCGGCAAACACGTCGTCCTTTTTCTCGCTGTTGTAGTACTGATACAGCCATCCAATGATCTGGACGGCATCCTGCCAGTTGTCCTCCGGGATCTGGGAGATCATCTGCTCGATGACGCTGCCCTCCCGGAGCAGGTTGTCCGGCAGAAGCAGCTCCGTGTAGTCCGCAATGGTCTGGAACATTCCGGGCAGAATGCTGTTCAGCGCGTTGCATTGCACGATGAGCAGGTATTTGTACAGTTCTTCGGTCTGCTCGGTCTCTTTCAGGGCGTAGACCTTGTCCTTATCCAGCTTATCCAATTCCAGATGTAAAGCTTCGGCCAGAATCTGGGGCTTGAACGCATTGTTTTCATCCGTAAACACGCGCACATGGCTGGGCAAATAGCCGTTGACCTCCATGAACCGCAGTGCCGAGAAGCGGTTGAACCATGTATACGCCACCTCTTCCATGACCTGCTGGTAGCCTTTTTCGTTGATCTGTGCGATCAGTGCCCTGCGCTGCTGCATCTCTTCTGCAGACAACACTTTGCCGTTGACGCTATCAGCACCGGCGTCCACCATTTCCGTTTCCGTAATGCCGTACTGCTGGGCTTTCTGCGCCACGCGGGAGATCAGTTCTTTCCGCGCCCAGACCGCATATTTCTTGATGGCGTTTTTATCCATGATGGTTCTCCTTAATTCAACGAGCCAATTTCTTCAAGTTTAACAACATCCAAAATTGCTGGTGCGAATTCCCAGCATCCAGAATATCGCATCTGCGCATTTTTATCACTAACACATTTGGACAGTATTTTCTTTAATTCTTCTATAGTTTGAACATCAAAGAGATCAAACATTTTTTTACAGTACTTTCTTGACTTGATTTTCGTCCACTCTGTCGGATTCTTTTTTGCATAAACATATAGATTAGGAAACCAATATGGAGCAACCCACGCTTTTTCCGATTGTATTAGTTGAAAAGCGTTTCGAATCTGGTACAAAAACAAATCAGCCTCTGCAAGTGCCTCAGAGGAATATATCGGCAGCTTTTCTCGTTGTGAGCAAATAGTGTCTCCCAATAAAGTATATTTTCGTGCATATTGTGTTTGAGGTTTATAGTTTTCTTCTATCAAACTACTGTAATGCCGAAACACACAGTAGTTCTTCTCTGTGACGTTCCGATCCAAACAGCTGTTTCTTAAAAAATACGTATATGTTATCATAGCATTGATTTCTGCATATTCCCCAACATGACGTAAATAAGCAATGATTGCAATGAATAATTCCCATATAAAGATATGATATACCTCATAATCCCAATCAGACGCTTGACAGGAACCAGATTCAAACCCATAAGCACTGGTCAATTCATTGTACATTTTTTCGAGAGCAGGGCAGATTACTTCTGAAATTGAAATTTCAGCCTCATCAAGTGCTGGTAAAAAGTCTAAAAAAATGTCTCTGATACTTTTTGTCTCTAAAAACTGGTTATAAACTTCTTCTCCAGCATTTTTTATTGGTCTATAATAAGCTTTTAACGCTTCGATATACGCATCGATGAACCTATTTGCACAACTATGCTTCTTTTTATCGCTTGTTGCACCTTTTATTTGACGAATCAGATCAGTCAGAGGAGACAAATCACTCTTTTCTTCATCAAGCCATTCAGGCTGTTTTCCTAGTTTTGGCTTTCTATATAATGGTTTATTGTAAATATTCCGAACCAGTTTCTCATACTCTTCTTCAAATATGTCCGAATTTGAAAAGTCTATGTAGATTCTTGCTTTTATATATGCAGGAACATACTCCTTTCCTTCTTCATCTCGCTCCGTTATAATCGGAATGAACTTTTCTTGAGTTACTTTTCCATACACTTCGCTTGAAATAATAACCGTTTCATCGCCAACACCACCCGTCCGATTGTTGGCTTTTTCCGTATACGTTTTATCACAGAAAATCAAAACCTTCGTTATATCAGAATTATTAACGCACTGCTCCATGAAGACGTATTTATCTTGTCCTTCTTTTAAATCCCATTTGTCAAGAACAACCTCGACGCCATGCGACATTAGTCTGTTAGCAACTTGGAGAACCAAATCGCTCTTAGTCCATGAATACGATATAAAAACTTTTGGGATAACATTCTCCACCATCTTTTTCTCCCGCTGTAATTCAGCTTGATTTCACTTTAGAGTTATTAATTGCATAGAGGATAGCGTTTTTATGATACTACGACATTAAGCCTTTTGTACCAAGGGAAAGGTAAGACTTTACGTGCCAAAACTCGCATTTTATTAATCCTTGCTATCTTGATGGCATCGCTGCGTGTAGATTTGAACGAATGTAAAAAAGCGGCACTGAAAGCGTAGATTTGATTTGCTTTCCATCAATACCATGCGCTTCAACATCGCAGGTTTTAAAATGCGCCTGATTGCAGTGCCATTGCAGCGCATCAGCTTCCTGTTCAGTCAGCGTGTAGATTACGCTCTGATATGGTGCAATTACTTGCTGAGAGTCTTCGATAAAACAGTCAACAAGTATTTTATCTTTGTATGTGAGAGTGAAATCATTGAGGATTACAGGCTTTTCGCCAATATTAAACACCTCAATTCCAGACTCTGACAAGCTAGTTTTTGTGCGATACTCTTTGTCCGTCAATTCATTTGTAGGGGTTGACACCATTCGGAAGCACAGCTTTGGCTTTTTATGAAGCGAATCCGTGATTTCGTTAAGCGCCCAACCCACAACAACACCTATAATTGCAGCGAAAATTTCAATCATATTCGACATGTCCATTTAGTTCAACTTGATCTCGTCGCAGCCGTCTAGTAGATTCTGAAGCTGGCAGCGAATCTTCTCCACATAGGCATCGATATCCGCATCATCCCGCAGGGTCTTGGCAGGGAAAAGAATCTGGCGGCTGTAAGATTTCACCTTTTTCTGCCTTGGTGCCGGAGTAACAACATCCTTCTTTTCTGCGGCCGGCTTTGGTGCTGGTGGCATCAGTGCAATCTCAATGCTGCTAACAGCATCATCCTTGTACTTGCTCAGCGGGATAATCATACCGTCCAGCAGTGCAATGCTCTTGCACTCGTTGATCTTCGTCTTGTACCCGTCAAAGTAGGTGTCAGATTTGCGGATAATGTCCATCGCCTTGGGATCGCCGTCGGCGGCGGTGTGGGTGGCTTCCATACACTGACGTACAGTTTCTAGAATCTCAGCGCGTTTTTCATCCAGCATCTTGTCATGGGCTGTACACACCGTTTGCATCAACCCATTCAGCTCCGGAATGCGCTTATAGTTGAACTTCTGCCCAAAAGATGGCACTGTGATGATAAGCCGAATCTTGTTCAGGGCCTCGTATGCCGCCGCATCCTGCGCAATGCGGTCCAGATCCGCCTGCATCTCGTGTTCCAGCCGTGCAGCATCATCAAAGGTGCCGACCTGACTCTTGAAGAAGGTCTCTACATTACCCATGGCATCCTTCTGATCAAAGAGGTCGTCCCCTTTCTTGAGCAGATAGTCGATCAGCGCGATGTTGTCCTTCTTCTGGTTCAACACTTCCTGCGTTGCAGTAATAGCGTTGTGCACTATTGTCTGATCCGGATACTTGTGGGTATCATCGTACTTCTCGTTCAGTTTGTTATAATGCTGCAGCTGGTTTCCGAACTCATCGGCAATAAATTTAACCAAACCATCTTCGTCCGCAGGAACATCCATGACATCGAAATAATCCCGCAGAAGGTCCCGCACAGCCTTCATTTTGGTTGCCGATACCACCACGCGTTTGCTAATGGATGTTTTACCCACCTCACTCTTTTTGCGGAGCATGTCAGGTAATTTGGCGTTATCCGGCTGGATGGTAGTGCCTGCATATTTGATGGTTACCTTCTGATTCACGATCAAACGCGCCACCACATAAGCAATGTCGATTTCCTTCCAGCCATAGGGTATACTGCTGAACTTGCTCTGTACATCCGCCATCGAGGTAGGCAAATGCTTCATCGCCTGCATTTCAAGATATTCTTCCACAGCTGCTTCCGCATCTCGGTTGGGATCAGCTTCTGCAAAAACGATATCTGCACCAGAAAGCACCGCCATAATTTCGGCATCGGTATCTGCGTTTTTCCCAATCAGGTCCAACTTGCTGTAAACATGCGAGACCAGATACTCCATCGTCTGGTCAATTTTGGCCTTAGCATTGCCGCTCTTAATGTCCAGATGTTCACCATCGGCGTAAAATTTTGCGTTTTCAATAGCCTCTACCAGAGCTTTGCTGGCTTCAGCTTCATACTTGGTTGCTTCTTCCTGTTGGCCGCGGATAATATCCTGAGCACTCTTGGGCATCTGGCTGACATTCCGCTGTTTGACATATTTGCGGATCTTCATGGATGCTTCCAGTGATTCATAATACGGCGTATCGCCCAAAACTACAATCGCCTCGCTGCCTTTGGAGCTGTTCATCAGGCGAAATTCCGTTTTTTCCGTTGCATCAGAAGCTGCCGTCAAAAAGCGCAGGCGCATGCCGCCTGTGGCGATGCCGTACATAGTGTTATCCACCATCTGATCAAATGGGAAGTCACACTTGCCGTAACGGAACTTTTTTGCATCATAAATTATGCCAAAAATAATCTTTGCTATATCCCCAACAATAGCGCCCGTATCCACCTGTGTAAGGTTGATTTCTTTCTGGATGTCCTGCTCTTCATCCGTCAGGAAGTTGTAGGTATCACCAGTACGTCCGATGTAATTCTGCCCAATCAGTCGATTCAAACTGCCGCGCAGCTTTTTGCGCATCGCGACCTTTTCCAGACGGATGTCGTCTGCCATCAAAATCACAAGGTTGTCCAGATTGGCCGGCATGTCCTCGTTGACATATCGAATGAGATAGAGAAGCTTCAGAACATCCACATCCATCGGCTCCAGACCATCGTGATTTTCTACGGCTTTGCTGCAGCGATCAATCACATTGCGAATGGAACCATCCAAGAAAGAATGTACAGTATCATAGAAGCGGAACAGCGGCACCAACGCAAACTCGTTCTGCTTTTCCACTTTTTGTGCTGCTTCCTGAAATCCGCTCAGCATGGAACGCTCGCCGCCGGAGAAGTGTTTACCTGCATTGCCGTGTTTGCGGATCTCCACAAAAATTTTCTGCATGATGAGAAACTGGTATGGAACGAACGGAAAGTCCTCTGCAAATTGTGCCGGACCAGAGAAGCCCTTGATGTCCGGCATTGCATTTGTAAAGCTGAACAAGTTGCGCATCCCGGAGCTTTCTTTCTCATAGACCGCATCCAGCGTTCTTTCTGCTTCCGGAGTCTTTTTCAGAATACGCTTCTGAATTACTTCGTCTACGGAAGAAGAAGAAAGGCTCAGACGAGTTTTGAAACGAGCCTGAATTCGAGAAAATTCATCTGCTCGTACTTTGATAATCTCATCAATAGCTTCCTGTCCGGTGCAGACCACCCAGACTTTTCCTCTGCATTCGCTGCCGATTTTTTCCACCAAAGACTGCAGATTCAGCAGCATATCCGTGTCCGTGCCAACATACTGCCCCGCCTCGTCCACCATGAACAGAAGGCGGAAGTTTGCAGGTTTTGTGCTGACGTATGCATTGATGTCTTCTACAAGCTGTGAAACAGAGAGTTCCGTTGCACTCTTATCGTTAAACCAGTTGTTTGCATCCTCTTCACTGATATCCAATGCTTCCGCCAGTGCAGGCTTAATGAATTTTCCATTAAATGCAAATGCTTTCCGCACTTCAGTCCAAGGTTTGCCCTTCTTTTCTTCAATCAGACGGCAAAATTCATCCATTTTGTCCTGCTGTGTAATGTACTGTTCCAGCATAGCAACTTTGAGATTGCTGCCAAAGAATCCCAGATGATTATAGAACACCTTAGCAAAAACACGTAAAACGGCTGTTTTGTCCTTATTGATAGAGCCTTCATAATCGATATTAAACAGAATCGTCTCGGTTTCACCTTTGGTTGCACGATCCACCTGCATAAAGGTTCCAGGGTCATCCTCAAATTTCTTGCGGAAGCGCTCCACCGTACGAATGCCATTAACCTCTTTGTTTTCCAACAAGTATGACAACATTTTCAAGAAGTGAGATTTACCGCTGCCAAAAAAACCGGAGATCCAGACTCCTGTATCTGCCGTTGGTTCGTCAAATGCTTCTGCATAGGTATTGAAAAAGTCTGCAAAATGCCGCTTCAGCTCTCGTGTAATAACGTACTCGTTCAGTTCCTGTTCCAGGACCTTGTTCTCGTCCTCGTCAACCTTGACAACACCGTTAATTTTACGGTTGATATCTTCTACAAACATATTCTGTATAACCAAAGCTCTATTTCCCCCTTCACACAACGTTAAATGCACGATAGTAATTGTTCGGCTTCAGACAGTTGAACAGCCGCAGCTGCTGGTCGTTAAATGTTCCCGGGTAAAACACAAGCACCGGCCTCTCTGCAAACAATGATGCCTCCAGTAACGTATGAATTCGCATAAATGGAAACGCTTCTCCAACGCCAGTCAAAACCAGTACTTCTCCCGGCTGGAACGGCTCGCTCTGAATTTTCTGTACAATTTCATCGACTCCAATTGTCGATTGAAGCTGTTCCAACAGATAATCATGGCCGTCCTCTTCTTCCATATCGGGGATTGCATCTAAAATATCCATGCCTTCACAAATCCCTAGGAAGATTTGATATAAATTACAGATCCGCAACTGACAGCCCAGTGTCATATCTGTAGATAGCTGTTCAATGAAATGTCGAACCGCCATTTCATCTCTCGGTTCATAGCAGAAGATACGAATATTCACTTCATTGCTAAGACCTTTTCCTTCCAGAAAGTCCTGACTCTGAATCATCTGCCGAACCTTATCAAGACGTTTTTGTATGTCACCCATCAAAGTTTCCTCACTCCAAACGGTTAAATGCTGCCAATGCCACCTGATCCCCATTTGTACGAATCACATTTTCCAGTTCAGGATAAAGCCAAATTGGATTCAAATGATCTGCTTTTATATCATTCAGGTAATCATTTTCCCTTAAAATTCGGTTCAGAACCGATTTTAACTTTTTAACTGTAGATTCACCCCAACCCGCGATGGCTTCATTCTGTTCCTGTAGTCTTGTGAAAAAGCTTGTCAGATCAAGTTTTCCATAGCTGAAATCCTGGTTTCGATATTTTCCCCCAATAACTGTTACCATAAAATCCCAGACAAGCCTATTATCTTTCATAATCGCATAAAGACAAATTTGTTTTGCCTCTTCAACTGGATGCTCTGCAACAATCCGAATCAGTCGTTCACTGCTCAAAAGATTCAGCCGTCGATAGCACGCCCGTACCATACCAACTGTCATACGTTCAGTTGGGTACTGAAAGAGGTTATCTTTTGTAATTATGTCCGTTATTTCTGATTCATTTTTTTCATCTACCATAAATTTAGCGACAATACGCATTTCGTGGAACAGAAACTGCTCTCGTGTCAGAGAAGCCTTGTAAGAACTGTCCAAAGGGCATATCATACCGGGGAACCTCCTGAAATCCGTGAATAACCGATGTCTTTGTATTAAGCAAGTACAAAAATCCATTATGATATCATCATATATATTTTACACTTGTAATCAGTTAAAATCAATGAAAGAATACCAAAGACTACAGCGACATTGTTGCGGCAAGCAGGGCGTCTGTCTATACAAACGCCCTTTTTGCTTCGCAAAATGCTTGTTGGGAATTCCCAAACCCTTTGTGATCTGCATCGTGCCGCTGCAGGCTGCGCGTTCCTGCCGAACGCTTTTTGATGGAGTTCATGGTTCAGTGATATATCCGCCGGGCGCAGACCCACTTAAAAAAAGTGCCGACAATGATTTTGTCAGCACCCACTATGATTTGTTCACTTTTCTTTGATGTACGGTATGTTATCGATATATGCGTTCAAAATATCGGTTGCAGCTTTCTTCTGCCCCGATGTAAGACGGCTCAACTTCCGGTTCAGCTCATCATCCGCCACATAAGATGCTGGGGCTGCGGAGTCCCGGATTAGCACATCTGCGGGAACATCCAATGCTTCAACAATCCGGATGAAAGTGTCCAGATTGGGCATCTTCACCCCACGTTCCAAATCACCCACATAGTTTACAGACAGATCTGCTTTCTCGGCCAGTTTATCCATTGTCCAGCCTTTTTTCCTGCGTTGTTCTCTGATTTGTTGGCCTAAAAGTGTTTTCATAACATCCTCGCATTCTATTGGCGTTAGTTACACACCACTAGAATAAAGGCCGTGTATTTCTTTATACATAATCAATTGGCGTTTGTTCAACTCTATTAGCGTTTGTTTCGGACAGAAAATTCTAGAGCATTTCTTTGTTCAAATCATCAATGGCCTTTTTGAACCGGGCATGCTACATTTGCCGGAAGCAGGATTTCATTGTGGACGATACCACGCTTTTCCGGGTAGTGCTTCACTTGCCGGTCGTATTCACAGAACAGCTTTTCGCCGCTCTGGTAGGCAGCGGCGGCAACCGCAGACTGCTGTTGGCTTCGCTGCACAATCGAGATTTCGTTGTGTGGACAGGGCATTTCGTGTCCCTCCTTTCGGTAATTGGTGGATGGGGTGGCGTTTTACCACCTCATTTTGGGCAGAAAAAAGCAGGAGACCTTTTTCAGATTTCCTGCTCGGTGTGCCACTGTGTGAGCGGCGGGTATTTAGTTGTAAAAGTTTGGGACAAGTTGACCCGATGTGTGGGTGGCAAACTGGAATTAATCAGTTTCTTGTAACCTTTCGAATAGTTGGCTATCAATTTTATAAATTCCTTGATAAGGCTGTTCAATATAGTATTTACCACTATCCTCATATGCAAAGATAGTACTTGTTCCTGTCTCAAACTGGAAGTCAATTTTGATATAACTTTCCTCTTGTGGACAGTCTTGAACACTTTCCTTCTTAGTCGGTTCAGAACTGGAAATATCGGCGATTATTTCACTTATCCAAGTTTTGTCTGAATGACTTACTGTATTTTCCCCAAAAGTTATATCAATAGATGTAATCTCGTCGGTTTGAGGTAACGTAATAGGAGCTACCTTTTTTCCACACGCAACTAAAGTCAGCACACAAGTAAGACACAAAAACAAAGAAAAAAAATTTTTTCATAAGCATATTACCTCCAAATTCCGATTAGTCGTTGACTTCATTATACTTTATTCGACCGTCAAAGTATAGAGAGATTTTGTAAAACTTGTCGGCTGGGAACAACTTGCAACGCAAGGTGTCCCCAGATGGCAAGTCCACAAAAGGGTAGCTGGCGGCAGCCAGCGCAGGGGGAAGCGTAGCGTCCCCTGTTTGATTTGGAGCAGACCATGACTGCGGAAAATCACAGCCCTCCGGCGAGGAGCCTT
>OAUC01000223.1_pt1 | contig 44761 bp, 45 predicted proteins | sample 1495091 | NCBI WGS metagenome assembly OAUC01 (sample SAMEA2579997, study PRJEB22360) | human gut metagenome | biome: human gut; feature: human-associated habitat; material: faeces | place: Denmark | collected 2008/2010
CATTATAATTCGTTTGTTACTATAATTACCTGCTAATGCTTATGTCTAGTTGGCAGAGCCGTTAGCTGCGGAATCAGACGTATCAGAGTTGGAAGAATCTGATTCGCTGCTGCCTGGTAAGCTGCTCTGAGTATCGGACTGATCATCGGCACTGTTATTCAGTGAAGAATCATCAGCAGAGTTGTCTGTTGTGCCGGCATCTGAAGAATCTGCATCACTGTTCAGAGAATCATTCTGTGTGTCGTCAGACTGATCATCATCAGTATCTTTGCTGTCCTCTGTATTGGCATCGTTTTTGCTCTTATCTGAATTGTCTTTTTTAGAATCGCTTCCGCCGAACAGATCCTTGAAGAATTTCTTGATCTTGCCCCAGAATCCGCTGTCATCGCTGTTGTCATCCGAACTGCTGTCGGAAGAATTATCTGCGCTGTCGGAATTGTTCGAAGAAGAGTTGTCGGAAGAATCCAGTGTGCTGTTACTTACGACATCATCGCCGAGTGCACTGTCATCCGTATTGTTGATGATTCCGCCATCAGAGCTGTCACTGCCGCCGAAGATTCCTTTGATGGAATTCCAGAGGTTGGAGAAGAATCCCTCGCTCTTTCCGTCGATGTTGTTCAGTGTATTCTTCAGTGCTTTGACATCATAGTCATACTGGGAAATGTTCTTTAACAGTTCAGTGATCTTGTCGATCTGTTCCTGTGTCAGAGTGACATCGTTATTCTTGGCAGCATCTTCCACTGCATCCTGAATATCGTTTTCATCTTTTAAGCCGTCTTCAATAACGCTTTCTTTGGCATCATTCATGACATCTTCGGCTTTGTCCTGTCCGATATCATTTGCCAGATCTCCTGTTGTGACAAGTTCGTCGGTTGCGGCAGCCTTCTGATCTTCGTTCAGAGTTGTTCCGGTGGCTTTCTCATAAGCCATCATGATTCCTGTCAGTGCGCCTGTTCCGGATACTTCGATCGGAGAAGCAGCGATAACGTTACAGTTCTCGACACCGGATGTAAGAAGTGTACTGGAGATCATAGAACTTGTAACATAAGTTAAGTTGGAAACCTTTACTTGGATTCCGCCGCTTGTGGTCGGCTCTACATATGAACAGCTGTAGGTACGGGTACCGATCTGTTCTTCCGGAGCGACCCCTTCGAGATATTTTCTTTCATCTGCATTGGTAACTTCGATGACATCTGCTTTGTCAGAAGAGGTACCAAAGTACTCATACATGGAATTCTTCTGTGAATCTGACAGGTTGGCTCCAAGTGTTACAACTTTAGATGAATCTGCCTTTACGACCAATGGTGCCGCAGTAGAACCAAGTACAACTGCCATGGCAACTGGTAATGCTCTTTTTAAATTTTTCATAATGCGTGGTGTGTTCACCATGCCCCCTTTTTATTAAATATATTTATCCCTGTTACTTCTTAAATATAGCATAAAAAACTATGTTTTCCTAGGAAATATAAATTAACTATTTCTAAAGATTTTCTGTAGACGTGCGTCAAAATCGTTCTGTGATATCATCCCCTGCATGACAGCGATCAGTTCCTGGTCTTTGAAAAAGAGAAATGTCGGAAGAAGATCTGTCTGATACTCAGCTGCGAGAAGTCCGGATTCTGTGGTCTCTACTTCAAAAAAGCGAATGCTGCCGGAATATTTTTTCTGATATTTTTTTTCGAGATCTTCTATAATGGGACGCATCATTGCACATTTTCCACACCAGACGGCGTAGAACATGACTACGGCAAACACGGGATGGTCCGTGCTTTCACCCGCCGGTGCATCGGAAGAAAGCTGCCAGTGACAGGCCCTGAAGCTTTCAAAGTTTTGTGTCGTCAGATGTAACATAAGCTTCCACCCTTTCACAGGATTACAGGAGCATAAGATATGCTCTCTATTAATATATGAAAGGAAAGGGAAGAGGTTCCTTTATCTGCGTTTTGCGATCAGTTTGCAGATCGGATTGCCCATGGAAGAGAATTTTGCTTCATATTCGGTCATAATATTTCCCTGGTTCATCTTACTGTCATTATGAAGATCATAGGAAAGCTGATCCAGAACGAACAGTTCGGAAGTCTTAAGTTCTTCTACGGAAAAGTCGAAGAGCGGACGGTTGTCTGTCTTGAATTCTACGGTTCCGTCTGCAGTCAGGACTTTGTCATAAAGCTTGAAAAATTCGTTGGATGTCAGTCTTCTTCTTGCATGGCGGGCCTTTGGCCATGGATCGGAGAAGTTCAGGTAGATACGGGATACTTCCGCCGGGGCGAATACCGTCGGCAGGTCATTCGCATCCATACAGATGAATCGGATGTTGGCAGGAGCTTTTCCTTCGGCTTCCAGTTTCTGGAATTTCTCAACGGCACGTAATAAGACGCTGGAATAGCGTTCGATGCCGACGTAGTTGATCTGTGGGTTTTCGGCTGCAAGAGTCAGAAGAAACTGACCTTTTCCCATACCGATCTCGATGTGCAGCGGTCGTTCATTTTGGAACTCCTGATTCCAGTGTCCGCATAAGCTTTCCGGATTCTTAACAACTTCTTTGCAGGCTTCGAGAACGCTCTCTGCACGTGGTATATTTCTAAGACGCATATGTGTGTTCCTCCTTATAATCAATGGATTTGCAAGGATTTTCTGACATTTTGCAAATCGTTCTTAGTTTAGCGTCTGTGCAGGAAAAAGTCAATGGAAGTGGAAATTGTCAGAAGAATTGAGAAAAATAATACAATATATACAAAATGATAGTGGTAATTTTAGAAAATAGGTGTATTATTATAACATGGATAAAAAAGTAACAATTATTCGTTGTGAAATGTGCAAAAAGGAGGGCGGCTTATGAACTCTGTTATTGAGAAATTGGCTGAAGTGGAAGAAACGGCGGAGGCGATCGTAGAGCATGCCAGACAGCAGAAAAGTGAAATTGAAAAACAGATACAGGAAGAAAGGAATCAATTTGACCGGGACCTGGAAGAAGAGACACAGAAAAAACTGGAGAAGATAAAAGCAAAGTCGCAGCAGGAAGTAGAGAAAGTTCTGGACCGGGAACGGAAGAAGGACCAGAAGGCGATTGATGATCTGAAGAGGGAATACGAAGAAAATCATGACATTTATGCAGAGGAAATCGTAAGACATATGATCGAGGTGTAGCGTATGGGAAATGTGATGGCTTACAGCGGGATCACGACAAAGGTACGTGCGATGTCGGCGAAGCTTCTGAAAGAGAAAGATTATGATACGATCGCAGGTCTTGGTACAGTGACAGAAGCAATCGAATATCTGAAAGACAAGACGGCGTATGCACCATATGTGGAGCGGATGGATGTTTCCTTATATCATAGGGGAAATGTGGAGAAGATCCTGTATCAGTCGTTGTTCGATGATTATTCGAGGATCTTCCGGTTTGCCGGGATGGAGCAGAAGACGTTCTTAAAATTATACTGGAAACGGTATGAAGTCGATCTGATCAACTACTGTTTGAGGATCGTGTTCAATCATTATGAGAAACCATTTGATCTGGAATACAAGAAAGAGTTTTTCAACAGATATTCACAAATTTCCATAGACCGGTTGATAACTTCGAAAAATATCGACGAGCTTGTAGATAACTTACGGGATACGGAATATTATGGTGCGCTTGCCAGAATCAGAGATTCCGGAGCGGGAACGCTGTTTGATTATGATCTGGCATTGGATCTGTATTATTTTTCTACGATGTGGAAAAAGGGAAAACGGGTTCTGAAAGGACATGAGCAGAAGATATTCTTAAAGGACTATGGAATGAAGATCGATCTTCTGAATCTTCAGTGGATCTACCGTGCGAAGAAGTATTATCATATGCTTCCGCCGGATATCTATTCGATGACGATCCCGATCCACTATCGGATAAAAGTAGAAGAATTCAAGACACTGGTGGAGACGCCGACACTGGAACAGTTTGAAGCAGAAGTGGAAAAGACGTACTATGCAGGAAAATATAATTATATGCAGACGGATAAAACACTGGAACAGATGTACCGCGACTGCCTGCGGAAGTTGTACCTGACTGATAAAAGGAATGATCCGTATTCGATCGCGATCGTCAATACGTATCTGTTCCTGAAAGAAGAAGAAATCTATAAACTAACGACAGCCCTTGAGTGTATCCGTTACGGTTTGACGAAGGGAGAGACATTAGGATACTTAGGAGGTGTGAATCAATGATTGTTAAGATGAAGTTCTTAAGCATCAGCGGACCGAAGAATGATATCGACCGTGTCTGCGAGGTGTATCTGTCGAAATACGAGATGCAGCTTGAGAATGCGGCGGCGGAGCTTAAGACGACCGACAACCTGCAGCCTTTTGTGGAAGTCAATCCATACAAAGAGCCGCTTGCGAAGGCAGAACAGTTCAGCGCACTGTTAGCGGATGAAGACCAGAGGATCGATGTATCGATGAATCAGGAGGATATGCTGAACCTGATCCGGGATGTCAATCATGACTATCTGGATCTGCTGGAGAAGAAAGAGTTAACGAAGAAGCAGGTAGATGAATACAAAGAAAAGCTTCTGATCATGGAGCCGTTCCGGACACTGGAACTGGATATGCAGAAATCATTAAAGTATAAATATATGAAAGTCCGGTTCGGACGGGTAGATGTGAATTATTACAAACGTCTGGAAAAATATTTATTTGATGATCTGAATGCGGTATTTATCGAAGGTACGAGGAATGAAAATTATGTATATGGATGTTATTTCGTATCGAATGCGGATTCCAGTAAGGTGGATTCGGTATTCAATTCCTTACATTTTGAAAGGATTGCAATTCCATCCGAATACATAGGAACGCCGGCGCAGGCCTGTGAAGAGCTTGAAAAAGAAATTGAAGAAAAACAGAAAGAGATTGCTGGGATTAAAAAACAGATCAGTGAGCTGATGGCAAAGAATGCCGCAAAGCTCCGAGGTGCGAAGACGCGTCTGGAAGAACTGGCTACGAACTTTGATGTCCGCAAGCTGGCGGCAAGGATTGAAGAGGGAGATAATAAAGAAGACTATTACATCCTGTGCGGATGGATGGGCGAAGATGATGTGAACAAATTCCTGGCGGAATCGAAGAATGATGATAAGGTATTCGTTGTTGTAGAAGAAGACAAGGAGAAATTCTTCGGAGAGCCGCCGACGAAGCTTAAGAATCCAAGGTTCTTCAAGCCGTTCGAGATGTTCATCCGGATGTACGGGCTTCCGGCAAATGATGAGATGGATCCGACGATGTTCGTGGCACTGACGTATACATTTATCTTTGGTGCGATGTTTGGGGATGTCGGCCAGGGCTTATGCCTGTTTGTATTCGGCGGGCTTTTGTACCTGATTAAGAAGATCAACCTGGCTGGGATCATATCCATTGCGGGACTGTTCTCAACATTCTTTGGATTCATGTTCGGAAGTATCTTCGGATTCGAAGATGTGATACAGGCACACTGGTTAAGGCCGGTGGATGCGATGACGAACCTGCCGTTTATCGGACAGCTCAACACAGTATTTGTGGTTGCCATTGCATTTGGCATGGGACTGAATATCCTGGTGATGATCTTTAACGTGATTAATTCGATCAAGAGTCATGATGTGGAAAATATGTTATTTTCCCATAATGGAATCGCGGGACTGGTGTTCTACGGATTCCTGGTGCTGACGATCGTGCTTTACATGACGGGACATAAGGTTCCGGGCAATATCCTGATGGTGATCTTCCTGGGAGTTCCGGTGATCTTGTTCGTATTCAAGGAACCGCTGGGAAATCTGGTGACAAAGCAGCATAAGAAGATGGAAGAGGGCAAGGTAATGTTCTTCGTGCAGGCGTTCTTCGAACTGTTCGAGACGATGCTGAGTTATTTTTCCAATACCATTTCTTATGTGCGTATCGGTGCATTTGCCGTCAGCCATGCGGCGATGATGGAGGTTGTGCTGATGTTATCCGGCGCAAGTGCGGGACACACGAACTGGATCGTGTTCGTGCTTGGAAATGTGCTGGTGTGCGGACTGGAAGGTCTGGTCGTCGGTATCCAGGTACTGCGTCTGGAATATTATGAGATGTTCAGCAGGTTCTATAAGGGAACCGGACGGGAGTTCAAGCCGTTTCACAGCCAGCGTGACGAAAAGTAAAGAAACGATTTAAGTGATTTTGTGATCCAGAGGATAAATCGCCATGCGTTCGAAAGAAGCTGCCAGTGGCAGGTTCTGTAGAGGAAAAATAATAAGACAGAATTCAGAGATATATTTACAGGAGGACAAAAATATGAGCCTGACAGTTAGATTATTGTTAATTGCAACATTGTTACTTAGCATTGTAATTCCATTCGGATATTTCCTGATCGGACAGAGGACGAAGAAGCGTTATAAAAGAGCCATCGGCACGAATGTATTTTTCTTCTTTAGTACTGTCCTGATCGCGGGAATCATGCTCTTTGCGGGAGATCCGGTACAGGCAGCAGAAGCAGCCGGCAATACGGCATCGAACGCAACCGGATTCGGATACCTAGCAGCAGCACTTTCAACCGGTCTTTCCTGCGTCGGTGGTGGTATCGCCGTTGCAAGTGCAGCAAGTGCGGCTCTTGGGGCAATCAGCGAGGATTCCAGTGCACTTGGTAAGTCGCTGATCTTCGTAGGTCTTGCAGAAGGTGTGTGTCTGTACGGACTGATCATCTCCTTCATGATCTTAGGTAAATTGTAAGATGAAGATGTATCTGATCAGTGATAATATCGATACTCTGACAGGAATGCGTCTCGCAGGGGTAGACGGAATCGTGGTACATGAAAGAGAAGAACTCCGGTGTGCGATCGAGAATGCCATGGAGGATAAGGATGTAGGTGTGATTCTGCTGACGGAGAAATTCGGAAGAGAATTCCCGGACCTGATAGACGAGATCAAGCTGGAGCGGACGATGCCGCTTCTGATCGAGATTCCTGACAGACACGGGACCGGACGTAAGAAAGATTTTATCACGTCGTATGTAAATGAAGCGATAGGGTTGAAATTATAGACAGGAAGAAGGTGGCACATTTGACAAACGAAGAGAAGATCACGCATATCCGGACGGCGGCGATGGAAGAAGCAAGAGCGGAGGCGAATGCGATCGTAAAGCAGCATGAGGATGCGCTTCGAAGTGTGTTCGAACAGCATCAGATCGAAGCCAGACGGCAGTCGGAGACGAGAGTGCGTGCAGAGAGTGTGACTGCGAAACAGCAGCTGAACATGGCAATGTCAAAGGCGCAGCTTGAATTAAAACGTGAGATGGGAAAGACGCAGACAGAACTTAAGACGGAACTGTTCGAAGAAGTGCAGTTAAAGCTTCTGGCGTTCATGAGAACGGAAGAGTATAAAGAAGTTCTGATCCGTTATATAGAGAAAGCAGCACAGTTTGCATCGGGGATGGCGATGACGATTTATATCAATCCGTCTGATGCAGACAAGAAGACATATCTGGAAGAACGTACGGGAATGACGCTGACGATCAGCAAAGTGGATTTTATCGGCGGGGTGCGTGCGGTTGTGCCTGAAAAGAATGTCCTGGTGGACTATGCATTCAAAGGTGCACTGGAGAATGAATACCAGAAATTCCAGTTCCGGGGAGGTGTAAAGGGTGAGTAGCGGAAAGACAGAAAAGATATATGGCATCAACGGCCCGGTCATTTACCTGAAAGGGAAGACGGATTTTAAGATGTCGGAAATGGTCCATGTGGGAGAAGAAAAGCTGGTTGGCGAAGTCATTTCCCTGGATAAGGACCGGACGACGGTACAGGTGTATGAGGAGACTTCCGGACTGCATCCGGGAGAACTTGTGGAAGGTACGGGAGCGGCAGTGTCGGTTACGCTGGCACCCGGCATCCTGAATAATATCTTTGACGGTATTGAGAGACCGCTGGAGCGGATCGCTGACAAGGGCGGGGCATTTATCACCCGTGGTGTCAGTGTGGACGCACTGGACCGTCAGAAACTCTGGGAGACGCATATCACAGTGGCTGAAGGCGATATGGTACAGGGTGGAACGATCATTGCGGAAGTGCCGGAGACGCGGGCTATCGTGCACAAATGCATGGTTCCGCCGGGAGTAGAAGGGACTGTTGTATCGGTGGTTCCGGATGGGGAATATACAATTGATGAGACGCTGGTTACGATTGAACTGTTCAATGGAGAAAAACGAGAACTTTCGATGACACAGCACTGGCCGATCCGTGTACCGAGACCGGTGAACCGGAGATTCCCGGCAAGTGTGCCGCTGGTAACAGGACAGCGAATTCTGGATACGATGTTCCCGATTGCAAAAGGTGGAACGGCTGCGATCCCGGGAGGATTCGGAACGGGTAAGACGATGACCCAGCATCAGATTGCAAAATGGTCGGATGCGGATATTATCATATATATCGGATGCGGCGAGCGTGGAAATGAGATGACACAGGTTCTGGAAGAGTTTTCGGAGCTGGTCGATCCGAAATCGGGCAATCCATTGATGGACAGAACGACGCTGATCGCCAATACATCGAACATGCCGGTAGCTGCCCGTGAGGCGTCCATTTATACCGGACTGACACTGGCGGAATATTACCGTGACATGGGGTATGATGTGGCGATCATGGCGGATTCGACATCCAGATGGGCAGAGGCACTGCGAGAGCTTTCGGGACGACTGGAAGAGATGCCGGCGGAGGAAGGATTCCCGGCGTATCTGGCATCGAGACTGTCGGCATTCTATGAAAGAGCCGGTATGATGCAGACGTTAAATGGTGCGACAGGATCGGTCTCTATCATCGGAGCGGTATCTCCGCAGGGAGGAGATTTTTCTGAACCGGTTACGCAGAATACGAAGCGTTTCGTGCGCTGTTTCTGGGGACTGGACAAATCACTGGCGTATGCGAGACATTTCCCTGCGATCCACTGGCTGACAAGTTATAGTGAATACCTGAACGACTTAAGCGGCTGGTATTCGGATCATGTATCGCCGAAATTCGTTGATTACCGGAACCGTCTGATGGCGATCCTGAACCAGGAGAGCAGCCTGATGGAGATCGTAAAACTGATCGGCGGGGATGTGCTTCCGGATGACCAGAAGCTGATCCTGGAGATTGCGAAGGTGATTCGTCTGGGATTCCTGCAGCAGAATGCATTTCATAAGGATGATACGTGTGTATCACTTGAGAAGCAGTTCAAGATGATGGATGTTATTCTGTATCTGTATAAGACGAGCCGGAAACTGGTGGCGATGGGGATGCCGATGTCGGTGCTGAAGGCAGAAGGTATATTTGAGAAGGTCATTGCGATCAAGTATGATGTGCCGAATGACAATCTGCAGTTACTGGATCTGTATAAACTGGATATTGATGACTTTTATAACCGCGTCATCGAGAAAAATGCGTAAAGGGAGGGACGTAAGATGGCAATAGAATATCTTGGACTGAGCAGCATTAATGGCCCTCTCGTCGTACTGGAAGGCGTGGAAAATGCATTTTACGATGAGATCGTGGAATTTATTGTAGATCATGATACGAGGAAAATGGGACGTATCGTGGAGCTGGATGAAGATAAGGCCGTGATCCAGGTATTTGAAGGAACGGAAAATATGTCGCTGGATAATACCCACACGAGGCTTACGGGACATCCGATGGAAGTTGCCGTGTCAGAGGAAATGCTGGGCCGTACATTTAACGGGATCGGGGAAGCAATCGATGGCCTTGGACCGATCACAGATGCTGAGAAGCGGGATGTAAACGGACTTCCGCTGAATCCGGTCAGACGGGAATACCCGAGAAACTATATCCGTACCGGAATCTCGGCAATTGACGGACTGACGACACTGATCCGCGGGCAGAAGCTTCCGATATTCTCAGGAAACGGACTTCCGCATGATCAGCTTGCGGCACAGATCGTCAAGCAGGCTTCGCTTGGTGACAATTCGGATGAACAGTTCGCAGTTGTATTCGGAGCAATGGGTGTGAAGCACGATGTGGCGGAATTCTTCCGTAAGACATTCGAGGAAAGCGGTGTGGCAGACCATGTGTGTATGTTCTTGAACCTGGCGAATGACCCGGTGGTGGAGCGTCTGATCACGCCGAAGGTAGCACTGACGGTAGCAGAGTATCTGGCATTTGAGAAAAATATGCATATTTTGGTTATCCTGACGGATATGACTTCCTTTGCAGAAGCCATGCGTGAAGTATCGTCTTCGCGTGGTGAGATTCCATCAAGAAAAGGATATCCGGGATATTTATACAGTGAACTGGCAACGATCTATGAACGTGCCGGTATTGTGGACGGGGCAAATGGTTCCGTAACACAGCTTCCGATCCTGACCATGCCGAATGATGATATTACACATCCGATCCCGGACCTTACCGGATATATCACAGAAGGACAGATCGTACTGGACCGTAATCTTCACGGTCAGGCAGTCTATCCGCCTATCAGTATCCTGCCATCGCTTTCGCGTCTGATGAAGGACGGTATCGGAAAAGGATACACGAGAGAAGATCATCAGGATCTTGCAAACCAGTTATTCTCCGCTTATGCGAAGGTCGGAGAGGCAAGAAACCTTGCTTCCGTTATTGGCGAGGATGAATTGTCGCCGATTGACAAGCAGTATCTGAAGTTCGGTGAAGAATTTGAAAAACGTTATATCGGGCAGGGACCGACGGAGAACCGTACGATGATGGAGACTTTGGATCTTGGATGGGAACTGCTTGGACTTCTGCCGAAGGAAGAACTGGACCGTATTGATACGAAGCTGATTGAGAAGTACTGGAAGGATACGCGGGATACGATGGTGACAGAAGAGTAGGAGGGATGCATATGGATCCGAGAGAATTTCCTACCAAGGGAAATCTGATGCTTGCGAAGAATTCTCTGATGCTTGCGCATCAGGGCTACGATCTGATGGATAAGAAGCGGAATATTCTTCTGAAAGAACTGATGGGACTGATCGATGAGGCAAAAGATATTCAGGAAGAGATCGATGCGACATTTACAAAAGCATACGCCTGCCTGCAGCGTGCCAATATCGAACATGGAATCAGCAAAGTTCAGGAGCTGGCATTTACCGTTCCGATCGAAGACTCTCTGAAGATGCAGACCAGGAGTATCATGGGAACCGAGATTCCGCACATTAAGTACGATGCGAAACAGAATGATCTGACGTATTCGTTCAGCACAACGCATGAGTCGGTGGATATCGCAAGAGAAGCCTTCCGGGAAGTGAAAGAGCTTACGATCAAGCTGGCAGAGGTGGAAAACTCGGCGTACCGCCTGGCGGCAAATATCAAGAAGACACAGAAGCGGGCAAATGCGCTTAAGAATATTACGATACCGATGTATACGAATCTGGTGCATACGATCAGTAATGCGCTGGAGGAGAAGGAAAGAGAAGAATTTACACGGTTGAAGGTGATAAAGAGGATGAAAATGTAGAAAAAATGTAAAATAGGCCGGTAGATTTCTGAAAATCTCCCGGCTTATTTTAACGACAAATTTTGCATAGTAATTCCAGTTATCCCCAACAAAAGAGGAGTTATCCACGGGAAACTGTGGATAACTCCTCTTTTGTCTGATAATTCCGCCGCATTAATCGACATAGAATGACAATGATTATAATGAACGGGATTTTTCTGTACTTACATTGATGCATTCAATTACAGCACCACGCATACCAGCATTTTCGAGAGCTTCGCAGCCTTCGATGGTTGTTCCGCCCGGTGATGTAACCATGTCTTTTAACTCGCCCGGGTGGATTCCTTTTTCGAGAATCATCTTTGCAGTACCAAGGCAGGTCTGTGCTGCAAGGCGGTATGCCGTTGCACGCGGGAGTCCCTGTTTTACACCGCCGTCAGCCATGGCTTCAATGAACATAGCTACATAAGCAGGACCTCCGCCGCTTAAGCCACAGGCTGCATCTAAGAGGTGCTCCGGAATCATTTCTACCACACCGATCGTGCTGTAGATAGATTTTGCTGCTTCTAATTCGTCCTCTGTCAGATCGTTGTCGGAGCAGAGTGCAAATGCACCTTCGAATACCATTGCAGGGGTGTTAGGAAGAAGTCTTAAAATTCTAGGTGTGCCATCGATCATATTCTGGAGTCTCTCGACAGTGACACCGGCTACGATGGACATCAAAGCTTTTCCATCCAGGGCTTTTTTGTTTGGGACGGAAAATTTATAAAAATCCTCCGTCTCCTTATGAACAGAAGCTTTAAGGAGTCAGCTTATGAAGCTCCCACGCTTTCTCAATACTTCCCGGTGTTTCCATCAATAATTTCGTACCTTCTGCCATACATCTTGCAACATAGAGCATACCTTTCTGTCCGATAGTCATACCGGCCTGTTTGGCAGCAGCCCAGTGATGAAGCGGGGTGCCTTTACACATCGTAGCGGCACTTAAGGTGATCAGCGGAACCGTGTGGCTGACCTGTGAAGAATCTGTGCCGATAGCGATCGGAACCGGCTCATCTTCAAGCGGTTCCAGGCCGGAGAATAGTGTCCCGTCATTGATGAGCCCGGCTTCTTCTGTAATCTGCTTTGCGAAATCCAGTTCTTCCGGTGTATAAGTCGGTGTCGGGACTTGGGTCATGGCATCGTAATATAATTCTGTCAGTACCCGGTTAACTTTCATCTCACTGCAGCTTGCAACCAGTTCGATATCGACGGTGGTGTCTGTCATAAGAGCGGCACCTCTTGCGCAGTTGTCTACACGTTCGCTTGCATCTTCGGTGCGGGAACGTAAGTAGGAGCGGATGAAATAATTTGTCTTCGCGATATCCGGAACAACATTTGCCGGAAGGCCGTTATCAATGTAGGCATAATGCATACGGACATCTCCCGGTACGTGCTCACGGAGATAGTTGACGCCTACATTCATAAGTTCAGCGGCGTCGAGGGCACTGCGTCCCTTTTCAGGAGCTTTGGCGGCATGGGAACTGATTCCGTGGAATGTGTAGTTCTTAATGTCCTGTGCCTGCCAGATATCGTTGCTGACACGGTTGCGGTCGAATGGATGCCAGGTAATAGCAACATCGAGGTCATCAAAGACTCCCTGATCGTTCATCACGATCTTGCCGGACATGATCTCTTCGGCCGGGCAGCCGTAGACGCGGATCGTTCCGGCAGCACCGGTTGCTTCCATATCGGCTTTTAATGCGCAGGCCGCTGCGGCAACAGCAGTTCCAAGCAGGTTGTGTCCGCAGGCGTGTCCGACACCTGCCAGAGCATCGTACTCAGCCAGGAATCCAAGGAGTGGTTTTCCACTTCCCCAGACTGCGGTAAATGAGGTGTCGATACCGGCTGTTTTCCATGTTATTTTAAATCCCTGGCTTTCCAGATAATCTGCCAGGCATTTGGAAGAAAGTGTCTCCTGATATGCAAGTTCCGGGTGATGGAAAATGTAATCGGCAGTATGTACAAGTTCTTCCTGATGATCGTCGAGCCAGCTGGCAATAATATTGTCAGGTGTATGTTCGGTTGTTAGTTTATTCAAAATATAGATACCTCCTCATAGAATCGGGTGTTTATCTATCATTTTAGCATAGAAAAACAGGATGTAAATAGATTTCATAGCTTTCTTATATGAAAAGTAAAAAATAATGTCAATAAGCAGCAAATTCTATTCAACCGGATAAAGACCGTTCAGTACATCCAGATATTCCTGTCCAAATGTATCTACATAATCAGCAAGCGCAAGTTTAACTGCCTCTTCCCCTTTTTCACCAAGATTCAGGATTAGAGCCTGACTGACGGTATATTTTAAATGTGCTGTGTGGAAATTAAAATCTTTCATACAGGAAGTCCCAAGTTTGGCCTTTTTCTCAGCCAATTCTTTTACCTCTTCCTGCGAGAGCGGGTGTCCCCAGTCGAATTCGCAACGCTTGCCGCCCCAGCTCATAGATGTGGCAGTCGGTGTACAGACGAAGTCGGAACGGAAACCCTGGTAAACGGCATTATCTACATTGACGCAATAATATTTCCCATATTCGGTAATGTTATGCTTTTTCCATGCTTCACACCATGCACATTTTGCAATGTAAGTCTGAAGTGTCGGTTCGGTGCGAAGCGTTCCGAAGTCCATTTGTCCGGCGTAATCTGGTTTCCATTCACCGTATGCCTGATTGGTCATGGTAGTCAGTTCATCACCGTGTGCGAGTGCATTTGCCGCCATGCGGGCACCCCGCTCATTTCCATAGGTAGTCATTCCGGCAAGGATTGCGTCTTTTCCGGCTTCACCGCATAATTCAATTGCATGTTTGGCGAGAAATGCGAACATCATGGCGTGATGTTCGATTTTGCAGCTGACAGGACAGACTTTATTTTCATTTTCACTCATATTAAAAACTCCTTTCGACATTTGTAAGTGATAATCTATTTATTACAATACTACATTGTAGTGAAAAAGTCTCAAGAAAAGGCTTGATAAAAAGGAAAAAAGCGGTATGATAGTAAAAAAGAAAAAGCAATTACTTAAAAGTGAGAATAAAGTTGAAAATTAAAGAGGAAAAAAGTATGAGCAGGAAAAAGTTAAAAAATAGAAGACGAAAAGATCGTGCACAGAGAAAGATTCTGATTGCAGCAGTCTGCATAGCAGCAGTGATTATAGGTGTGGGAATCGGCGGGCATGTTATAAAAAAGAATGCCGGTAAAACGATGACAACGGCCGAGACGGAAAGTAAAAAGGCAGTATCAAAGAAAAAAGCAACTGCAAAAAAACTTACGATCAATGAGAATGAAACTGATGCATCCAATAAAGAAAATCAAGGCCAAAAAGATCAGGCAGATGACAGAAGTGAATTTGCAGTTCAACCAGGAAGAAAAGTGGGTACAACAGAACAATCGGATGAAAAAGTTGTCTATCTGACGTTGGATGACGGACCGTCTAAGAATACGCAGGCGGTGCTGGACATTTTGGATAAATACAATGCGAAAGCAACGTTTTTTGTTACAGGAGCCATGCCGGAATATAAAGATATGATCAAAAAGGCTTATGATAAGGGACATACGATCGGAATGCATACATATTCTCATGATTACGCAAAGGTGTATGCATCTGTTGATGCATATTTTCAGGATCTTGACCAGATTGGACAGCTTGTAAAAGAAGAGATCGGCTATGTTCCGTGTTTTATCAGATTTCCGGGAGGATCTTCGAATACCATATCTGCAAGTTGCACGAAGGGAATTATGACAACGCTTACGCAGGAGGTTCAGGCAAGAGGATATCAATATTATGACTGGAATGGAAGTTCGGGAGACGGGGCCGTGAGAACAACGGAACAGCTTGTGGATCAGGCAACCAGTTTCCATGACAATAATATCATCCTGCTGTCACATGATTCCGAGACCAAAGATACAACTGTGGAAGCGCTGCCGAAAATTATTGAATATTATCAGTCACAGGGATATGTGTTCAAAGCATTGGATCTTAACAGCTATGTTGCACATCATGGTGTGAATAATTAATTATATATGTAGGGAAATGTGTTGATGGTTGTTGTACTTATGCTGAATAGAATAACGGAAGATCTGGCGGAAAACATGTAAATACAAAGAAGAAAAATGATGTTATCAACCAGAGTGAGACTACAAAGCCAGGTTCTGTCTCGTGAGGAGAACGGGTCTTGCCGGAAATATATTCAGACATTCCAAATGAAAATATTACACTGGAATAAAAAAGCAGGATGTCTAAGATCAGGAAATTCCGGCCGAGAATCCCGGAATATGTGTAAAAAACAGAAACAGTAAAAAACATTCCGAGAAGCACACCCAGATACCGACAGTAAAAGAACGGTAAAACAACCGGATGCAGAGACAGATATTCCCATATGCTTACGAATAAAAAAGGAAAATATAAAAGTTTCAAATGTTCCCACACGGATTCATTAACCGGGCAGAAAAGTGCAACGATTGGAGACTGCCCGGATAAAAAATACAGGAAATGATTCAGTGTTCCGAGAAAGGCAGCGACCAGGACAAAATGCAGAGCTGTGCCTTGAATGCAGGAGATAATCTCTGTACAGACAGTATGAAAGATTTTTTTGAAATTGGTTGTAACATAATGGATAATATGGCTCATAAATTCAACCCCCATATCAATATATGAGAAAAATAAAAAAATATGAAAAAAAGTAAAAAAAGTACTTGCATTTTTAAAAACCTTATTATATAATAAGTCTTGTCGTTACGGAGAACGTAACACAGACAACCAAAGATGCGCGATTAGCTCAGTTGGTAGAGCACCTGACTCTTAATCAGGGTGTCCAGGGTTCGAACCCCTGATCGCGCACTATTAAATCACTGTTTTTGCAGACTGCGAGCTGCGGGGATGGTGATTTTTTTGTTGCTTATTTCCGGGAAAACTGAGGTCAATAATTTCTGATTGAACTTCGGATAAGTCTTGAGCCGGAAATACGTTCGTGTTAGTATAATCATAATTTACAATAGAAGAAAAGAGTGAGAAGATGAGCAGTCATACACTGGAAGGAAAGAAAAAGACACAAAATGGCGTGAAGCGGCTGATGTTCACGGTGCTTTCGATATTATTGGAAGTGGTGTTCCTGATTGGGATATTTAAGGGACTGAATGAATACGCGGTATTCATAGACAATCTGACCAGAATATTTGCCGTCATACTGGTTCTGAAAATATATGGAAGAAATGAGACTTCCTCGATGAAGACACCGTGGATCATCCTGATCCTGACATTTCCGATCCTTGGAGTAGCACTTTATTTTATGATCGGTATGAACGGTGGAACCTGGAAGATGCGGATGCGTTACAAAAGGATTGATGAGAAGCTTCTGCCACTTTTGCCGGAAAATAAGGAAGTGCTGGAACGTCTGAATGTGTCAGATCCGAAGGCGGGAAATGTTTCTAATTATATAGAAAGAAATGCGTGTTATCCGGTGTATCAGAATACGGATGTGACTTATTTTGATGAAGCGGTCAAAGGACTGGAGGCGCAGCTTACGGATCTTGCAAAGGCGGAGCAATTCATTTTCATGGAGTATCATGCAATTGAGGATGAATATGCATGGAGCAGGATACAGACGGTGCTGGAAGAACGGGTGAAAGCAGGAGTAGAGGTCCGGGTGTTCTATGATGACATGGGCTCGATCGGATTCGTAAATCTGAGCTTTGCGAGAAAACTGGAAGCGAAAGGAATTGCCTGCCGGGTATTCAATCCGCTGCTTCCGGGACTTAATATGTTCCTGAATAACCGTGACCACAGAAAGATTACAGTGATTGACGGAAAGGTTGGGTACACAGGCGGTTATAACCTGGCAAATGAGTATTTTAACTATACACATCCATACGGGGAATGGAAGGATACGGGAATCCGGCTGGAAGGAGATGCGGTGGCTTCGCTTACGGCAGCATTTTTGGAAATGTGGGAAGCATCCGGGAAGACTCCGGCCGATGTGGATGTTCTGGATATAGAGGCACAGAAAAAATATCTGGTACAGCATCCGTATCAGGCAAAGCAGACGGGATATATCCAGCCGTATGCGGACTGCCCGTTAGACGGAATCCAGGTTGGAGAGGATGTCTATATCAGTATCGTCAACAAAGCGGACAGATACTGCTGGTTCATGACTCCTTATCTGATCATCACGGATGAGATGACACATGCACTTTCGCTGGCGGCCAGGCGTGGCGTAGATGTGCGGATCATCACACCGGGAATCCCGGATAAGAAGCTGATCTACAGTATTACCAGATCGTTCTATCACAATCTGGTACAGGATGGTGTAAGGATCTATGAGTGGACACCGGGGTTCTGTCATGCGAAGATGAGCGTGGCAGATGATTGCATGGCGACTTGCGGCACGATCAATCTGGATTACCGGAGCCTTTATCATCATTTTGAAAATGGGTGTTTTATGGCAGATTGTGATGCGGTGCTGGATATCCGGCGGGATATGGAGCAGACATTGGAACAGTGCAGGGAAGTGACGGAGAAGTATAAGTCCGGCCGAAGCGCGACTCTGCGGCTGGGACAGTTGTTCCTGCGATTGTTTGCGGAGCTGTTGTAGGAAAGAAGAAGGTAAAGGGACTGGGAATGCAGGTTTGCATTTCTGGTTCTTTTTATTCTTGCATATTGACATATATCGAGATGCGATATATAATAAAACCAAGAAGAAAGCAAATTTTTTTACACTCAACTATCGAAAGCCGATATATAATGAAAGCAAATATAAGAAAGGAGCAATCACTATGAAAGTAAACAAAAATATGGTCTCAGGAAATACCGCAATGTTAATTCTCAAATTGATCTCAGAAAAGGATATGTACGGATATGAAATGATCGATACACTCTCAAAGAGATCGGACAATGTATTCGAATTAAAGGTAGGAACATTGTATCCGCTGCTTCACAGCATGGTACAGTCCGGATATTTGGAAAGTTATAACCAGGAGGCGAACGGGAAACTCAGAAAGTATTACCGGATCACACCTAACGGGAAGAAATATCTGGAGAAAATGATCGAAGAATGGAATGCTTATGCCAATGCAGTTACGAGCATGATCCAGTATTCCGTATAGCACAGGTAAGGCAGTGAAGGTGGCAGAAAAGGAGGGTGTTAGATATGAAGGAAAGAGAATATCTGAAAGAACTTGGGAAGAAGATTACCGATTCGTCTGTAAGAAAAGAGATTGTAAATGAATATGAAGCGCATATAGAAGACTGCAAAGCCGCATTAATGGAATCAGGGATGACGGAAGTTGAAGCAGAGGAAGAAGCAGTCCGCCAGATGGGCGATCCGCAGGAAGCAGGTGAAGCAATGGATAAGATCTATCATAAAGTGTTTGATTCCAATATGTTTCTGTGGATGCTGGCACTGGGATGTATACCGATTGTATGTGTGTGCATTTCTTATCTTATCGCAAGAGATCCGAACGCGTTTTTATGGTTGTGGAATGATGCGCTTGGCCTGAATAAAATCCCGGCAGTTATACACCGGAATATCGGAATCGGATTAGCTGTCTATGGAATCGGATTGAGCTTCTGGGAGAAATACACGGGCAAAGCTTTATTCTATGCAGTCGGAAGAGACTGGGGGCAGGGATGTTACGTTGCAAACAGCGGGCTGGTACTTTTTATCTCGGCATTATGTTTTGCTCCGAGCTTCCCGGTGAAGGGATATGCAGGAATCCTCTGCTGTGTATTTATTGATCGCATGTCTGCTGAATATGGTACTGAGAGGATTTATGAATCTTTTGCAGAGCAGAAGAGAGACCAGACTTTTATGGGAGATCGGAACGGCAGATACCAAAATCAACTGGAAGGGAAAAGGATATCTGTGTGGACATCATATGAAAGTAAGAGTACAGGGATCTGAGAAAGGAACGGAGATCCCGGCAGGAGCACCGGTGATGGTTGTCGGAATGGAGGGATTTAAGCCGGTGGTGGCGCAGGTATAAAGAGAGAGACGTTAGATCTTGGATAGTAAGCGTATAAAGAGAGAGACGTTAGATCTCGGATAATAAGCGTGTATGAAAAATGAGAGGCAAAAGTTATGAATAAGACGGAAAAGCGAATGAAGATATTCACGCTGATCATGCAGGTGATCATCCAGGCAGTGCTATTATTTCCGTGGATGAACATGGGGACATGGAAATGCAATGTGCCGGAATATCTGATAAAATTGGCTGCTTCGGGCGATGGGATGAGTTACATAAAGAAAAGTCTGAAGCCTTTGGGAGTACTGGACGGTGCAGATGAACAGATGATGGTTCAGATACTGATGCTGTTCATCTGTGAACTGGTAATGGTACTGGTAATCCAGGTGATAGGAATTGTGAATCTGATACTGGCTTTAAGCAATCACCATAAACTGCTTCTGGATATCATGTCACTGATCGCAGGATGTATGATATCATTTCTTGGGGCAGATGGGGCAGTATTTTCAGATCCGCTGTCACAGGTGTATCCATTTTTACTGGTAGTGCTTCTGGTGATCAATTTGATCGGTGCGAAGCTGATTGATTCGTGGCAGGAAGAGAAAAAGATACAGGAAGAAGTTAAAGCCAGAGAGAAAAATTACAAAGAAGAAAAGAAAAAGCATCTGGAATTTTCGGGGAAGTATCCGAAAGGATTCTATACGGCCCTGTGGAAGAATTTTAAAAGTTCAAAAAGAGATTTTATTGTTTACGTAAGTATGAACCTGCTTCCGGCGACGCTGATATTTTCCGGAGTCGGAATGGCACAGATGCTGGCACCATTTAATAAAGAAGGAAATATACTGACGGGGCATGGAATCACGGCAATTCTGCTAGAATTCCTGATCGTGAGTCTGATCGCATCGCTGATGCTGATGATCACGAATCTGTTGTCATATTTCAGAAAACGGATGAGAAATTACAGCATATTTTCGACTCTGGGAATGCGGAAGTCTACACTTTATGAAGTGCTTGGAGCAGAGATTGTGGCTGGAATTCTGGGAATGCTGATCGGGGGAGCCTGCATCGGAAGTGTGATCCTGTGTATCATCCGCAGAATCTTCATGGCAAGATCCGGAGTGGGAGCACAGCCGGCGAAGATTACAGGATTCACATATTTGATCGCAAGTCTTATCCTGATCGGAATATCCGGGATTGGACTGATGATCCTGCGGGATTTCTTCCTGTACAGGGAACTAAAAAAAATGCAGCTGGGCGATGTGGAAAAGGAGAAGATGCCGGAAAAACGGATCGGTCTGTGGCTTACAATTGGCCTGGTCATTGTGGTATTTGGAATCGTGAATTTCGGAATGCGGAAGAATGCCGAAGGGTTACGGATACTTTTATTTATCTTCCTGGGCATTTATCTGGCGGAAAAGTTTGGATTTGGATTGTTCCTGAAAGTGCGGAAGCATAAAAAGAGTTATTATGCAAAGTTGATCCCATATAATTCATTTTATTACCGTTTCAAGAGTACATTCCGTTATGTGTACGTGATCAGTCTTATACCGGTACTGATATTGTTCTTATTTGGAAAAGATATGATTTCAGCGAAGATCGCGCAAAAGCCGGAAGGACTGTTCCCGTATGATTTTGTATGTATGGCAACGGAAGCGGATGAGACATTCTGGAAACAGCTGCAGGAAAAATATGACGTGAAATTCCAGGAGTATCCGATGGTACGCGTGACGAATGTGGATAATTCGGAAAAGCTGGATGATGCCAGAGCAGTGATCATGCCGCAGGGACAGCATATAGGCATCTCGGAGACGACGTATAAAGAACTGAATAAGGCACTTGGAAAGAAAAGTGAAAAAATGAATCTATCTGCTGACGGAAAGGAAATCTATATTATTTACCAACAGGATAAGAGTACGAAGGCACATCCACTGGATTACCTGAATTCGAGAAAAGAGCCGTACCTGCACATCGGACAGCCGATAGAATCTTATGGATTTCTTGATCGGGAAAAAATTTATCCGACACGAACCGTAAAGGGTGAAAAGACGGATATTCTGACAGGTGCATTCCGGCAGGGAAGTGAGGAGAATCTGGTCGTATTTTCGGATGAATATTTTGAAAAGGTTCAGGACGACTGGAAGAAATATAATTGGATCACCGGAGATCTGGTTGAGGAGGGTGAAGCAGAAGAAGGAGTGACGATCCATCACTGGCCGACAAAGCTTGTCCTTTTGAATGTGAAAAATGCAGATTATCAGAAGATAGAAAAAGAGCTCCTGGCTTTTCGGAAGGTACATAAAGAGGATGAAAGATTTGACAAGGATGTATTATCCTGCTATTCCAAACGTACAACGATGGAACAGATTGAAAGCGAACGCTTTATGACAACGGTAGTAGATATAATTATCATGGGAGCATTTCTGCTGGGAAGCGTTCTGGTCATTTACTTGAAATATGAATCTGAGATGACGGACAAGAAGAAGCGGAATCATTTCTTAACCTGTATTGGAATGAGCTCGAAAGAAAGAGAAAAGCTGATCCGGACAGAGACGGGAATCTTTTTCTGGATCCCGGCAGCAGTTGCGGTTGTTATGGTGCCGGTGTTAACCGGGGAGATATGGAACATGCGGGAATATACGAAGGCTGACTGTGTACATTATCTGCGATATCTGTTGATCCTTGCAGTTATATATCTTGTAGTGCAGGGCATCGGTGTAAAGGTGATTGAGCAGTATACAATAAGAAAGGTAGAAGGAAAGCATGAAAGAAATATTAAAGGTAAATAACCTGATCAAGAAATTTCCAAAAGCCGGTGGGGAGATTGATGATGCGGATGCGATTTCGGTACTGAAAGGCATTAACTTTGATGTAGAACAGGGAGAGTACGTCGGAATTATGGGAAAATCCGGCTGTGGAAAGACAACACTTCTGAAGATCCTGGGATTTATGGATCAGCAGACGGACGGAGATGTGATCTTTGACGGTGTGAATACGAATGAGCTGTGGAAAGAAGAACTTACGGATATCAGACGTAGAAAGATCGGATTTGTATTTCAGGATTTTAATCTGATGGACAGCCTTTCGGTAAAAGAAAATATCATGCTTCCGGTATTGCTGGATAAAAAGGAACAGAAAGAATGTGAAGAGAAAGCGGAAGCATTGGAAAAGCAGTTTGGGATTGAACATCTTCAGGAAAAGAATCCTTATGAACTGTCCGGCGGTGAGCGGCAGAGAGTGGCAATCTGCAGGGCGCTGATCAATGATCCGAGTATCATATTTGCAGATGAGCCGACGGGAAACCTCGACTCAAAATCCGGAAAAGTTGTTGCGGAGGAATTCCGGAAAATCAATGAGGAGTTAGGGAAGACCCTTCTGATGGTAACGCATGATCCACAGATGGCAAGCCGGTGTAAGAGAGTGATATTTCTGAAAGACGGATATGTGATGAATGATGTGAGAAAAGAGGGCACGGAAGAAGAATTTTACAGAACGATCATTGGGGAGATGGAGAAGTTTTAAGATGAGATAATATATAGATGGTGATATGGGCTATGCGGCGGAAGATAATTCTGCCGCTTTTTTTACGAAAATTAATCTTGTAATCATATGAACAATATGCTATTCTGAATGCACTTCAAAGAGTGACTTCTACAAACTCTTAAGTATTTCTAGGCCAAAAGGCATCAAGTTTCGACCGTTTCACACCTAAAAATGTCTGAAACATATTTCCGACTTGAGAGAACACGAAAATTTTATAATCTATTCAGGAGGACGTGCCTATGACAAACAAACTTCAACAGTATTTCCCGATGATTCGGACAAGGGAGGAGGTGTTGAATGAGATTGAAAGTAAAAGCAGATTAAAAAATTTATTTTATGAGTGGACAGAGGAAAATCAAAATGAATTTCTGGATTTTTGTACCGGAGTAAAAGGGATAAAAATCATGTATGATTTCATGATAAAAGGAATCCTGAATCCAGAGAATACACCGGAGAGGGTAAATGAATTACTCACACTGCTTCTCGGACAAAGAGTGAGAATCGTAGATGTATTACCAAATGACGGAACAAGATTAGCAGATGAATCTACGCTTCTTATTACAGATATGGTAGTGCAACTGGAAGATGGAAGTATTGCGAATCTGGAAATTCAGAAAATCGGATACTATTTTCCGGGAGAAAGAAGTGCCTGTTACTCAGCAGATCTGTTGCTTCGGCAGTATAAGAGAGTGAGAGGAATCAAAGGAAAACGATTCTCTTACAGAGATATCAAGCAGGTATACACGATTGTGTTATTTGAAAAAAGTCCAACAGAATTCCAGAAATTTTCCAATAATTATATCCATCGTTTTATGCAAAAATCTGATACAGGAGTAAATATAAATTTATTACAGGAATATCTGTTCATACCTCTTGACATATTCAAAAAGAATCAGCAAAATGAAAATAGAAGTGTAAAAATAGAAAATCGGCTGGAGGCATGGCTTGCATTTTTCTGCATGGATGATCCGGAGACAATTATAGAAATTATAGAGAAATATCCGGATTTCAAAGAAATGTATGAACAGGCCTATGATGTCTGCCGGAATATCGAAGAGGTGATGCAGATGTTTTCAAAAGAATTGCTGGAGTTAGACAGGAATACAGTAAAGCTGATGATTGATGATATGCAGAAGCAGATAGAGGAGAAGGATGAGGAGATAGGCTGCCAGAGAGAGCAGTTGAGTCAGAAGGATGAGCAGTTGAATCAGAAGGATGAGCAGTTGAATCAGAAGGATGAACAGTTGAATCAGAAGGATGAGCAGTTGAATCAGAAGGATGAGCAGTTGAATCAGAAGGATGAGCAGATAAAACAGAAAGATGAGCAGATAAGAGAGCTGGATGAACAGCTGAGACAGTTGGATGAACAGATAAAACAATCAGAACAAGAAATACAAAAAATGGAGGAAACAGAGAAAAATAATACAGATAAATTATGATGGAAAAGTGTAATACATATAATACAGAGAACTTGCCACCGGCAACTTCTCTTGTATACTTTGGTATAAAAAGCCTGGCTGTCTCAGGAATGTGAAACAGCCAGACCGCTTACCTCAAAGCATGTAATCCAGGGATATTCCATATAATTGATGCTGATATTCCCGTTTACAGTAACCCCATCAGGCAGATAATAGACATTCCCAAGAGGACTGGTCTCGCAGACATACCCCTGTGCGAGCATGTCCTCTTTTTCTTTATCGGTAAATCCTACCGATATCTCCAGACGCGGAGGGGCACATCAACTGGTGATTGTTTCGATGGAAAGTATGATGTTGCGGAATCCGCGTTTATTCATATAGGCAACAGCGTTATTGTTTAGATGTACCATATATTCAGATCCTTTCAAAACTTAATATTGTTAGTCCTGGTAAAATGTTATCTGAAATATAGTGTAACATGAATGGTGAAAAATGTCCGTATTATCTATAATCTTTCAGAATTATCATGTAAATGAATATACTCCGCTACAGACCGGTCAAAAGTCTTGATATGCTGGAACAGCCAGTCTACAACATTGCGCTTTACCTGTTCGATAAACTGATCATCAGGCCCTTCATTTTCATTCAGATAATCGTATAATTCCTGAATAGATGTTTTGAATTCTTCATGCTTTGCATGGTGACCGGAAAACTCCGGGTAAGATACCTTTTTCTGAAGTTCCTCTTCTTCCTGAAAATGAAAATTCGTATATTCATCAAGATAATCTAACATTTTGATTGCTTTGATCTTACTGTCACTGGATTCGCATGCTGCAACGAACTGCCGGATGCGGTCGATCAGTTCCTGATGCTGGGAATCGATGGTCTTGTTGCCTGTAATTAAGTTATCGTCAAATGTAATATTCATAGAGAAACCTCCTGTCTTTGATACGCATTGAATCCCAGTCCCGCGTAGTCTATAATGAATCATAGAAATTGTTATCAGCAGAGAAAAGGATTGGATTATGAAGTTACAACAGTTACAGATATTTCAGAACCTGACAGAAGAAGAACTGGAAAAAAGTCTTGTCTGTTCACAGGCTGTAGTAAAGAAATATCCGAAAGGTACCTATATTTTCCGCCAGGGTGATGCACCGTTAAAATTATATTTCATATTGGAAGGAATGGTTGAGCTTGGCAGTATCAACCTGAATGGCAAGATTACTCGAAGCAGTTATGTTACGGTGGGTGAGGAGTTTGGCGAAGTAGAACTATTTCTGCGCCAGTCTGCTTACTCCGGTTATGCAAAAGCAAAAAGTGAAGTGTCGGTTCTGGAGGTTTCACAGAATTTCTTTGGCGGAAGATGCGAAAGAAATTGTGTACATCACAGTAAGGTTGTGTTCAATATGCTTCAGCTTTTTGCGGAAAAAGCAGAGAAATGTAACCGTCAGATAGAGGTTCTTACCAGTGGAAACTTACGTCAGCGTGTAGCGGCGTACCTGTTGGAAAACTGTGATCCGGACTACCGGGTTCGTCTGCATATGAACAGGGAAGATCTGGCAGTATATCTGAATACTACAAGACCATCTCTGTCGCGTATGCTGCTTACTTTACAGGATGAAGGTATCATCCGTCTTGTAGGCCGTAAGGTAATTGAGATCACGGATTATGAAAGGCTGCAGGAAGAAGAGTAATCAATAGTAATTAATCTTCTGCAACAAATACCTCTTTTCCTAATCCACAGATTGGACATACCCAGTCATCCGGAATATCTTCAAAGGCTGTGCCCGGTGCGATTCCGTTATCCGGGTCTCCTACAGCTGGGTCATATTCGTAGCCACATGGTTCACATACATATTTTTTCATAATTAAAATCTCCTTTTTATTAAAACTTAGTTGGTGTTAACTGGTGTTGTACAACTTATGTTGTGATTAGAGTATATAGCTTTTATAGGAAATGGTTTGTAACAAATGTTACGAAACAACAAAAAATGATAATTTGTTATATGGATTAAGATTGACAGAGATTAATTTTATAAATGAAGAAATATCGGCACAACAACTTCATATTATCAGTATCTTTGAATGCAAAAATCAATACAGGGAATGCGTCTTAAGTATTCTTAACTATGTGCCACACTTTACCCGTCACAAAATTAAAAATGCAACAGATTTCGTAAAAAAATATCACCAAAATTTAGACCACATTTCAAACATTTATTTTAACAAAATTACCTCTTTCATTTTCGCCTGTTATAGAGTATCATATTACTTGCACAATATCTTGTGCGGAAATGATGTTAAAAAAACAATATTTAGTAGTATTTGAGGGTGAGCACATACTACATCGGCAATAAAAACAAGAGAGGGATAAACATGAACGCAGAAATAAAGACGAACGTAATTAAGAGAAACGGCGAAGAGGTAGCCTTCGACCTGGAGAAGATCATTAATGCGATCAAAGGTGCAAACAAGGACGTCGACAAACTGCATCGGATGAATGAATATCAGATTATGGCAGTGGCGGACAACGTTGCAAAGAAAATTGAGGAATCCACTCATGCTGTCAATGTAGAAGATATACAGGATATGGTAGAGACCGGAATTATGGAACTGCGCGGCTATGAAGTCGCACAGAAATATGTGCGCTATCGTTATAAAAGAGAACTGATGAGAAAGACGAATACAACAGATAACGGAATTCTTGCACTTCTGGATCATATGAATGAAGAGGTGAATCAGGAGAACTCTAACAAGAATCCTGTGATCAACTCTACACAGCGTGATTATATGGCCGGAGAAGTAAGTAAGGACTTGTCAAAACGTGTTCTTCTTCCGGAAGAGGTTGTACGTGCGCATGAAGCGGGAATCATTCATTTCCATGATTCCGACTATTTCGCACAGAAAGAGCATAACTGTGACCTGATCAATCTTCAGGATATGCTTCAGAACGGAACGGTTATCAGTGAGACCATGATTGAAAAGCCGCACAGCTTCTTTACAGCATGTAATGTAACGACACAGATTGTTGCCCAGGTAGCAAGTAACCAGTACGGTGGACAGTCATTTACACTGGCACATCTGGCACCGTTTGTCGATATCAGCCGTAAGAAGATCCGCAGAAATGTAATCGCAGAGCGTGAAGAATGCGGAGAAGCTTTAGATGAGACAATTATCAATAAGGTGACAGAGCGCCGTTTAAGAGAAGAAGTAAAGAGTGGTATCCAGACAATTCAGTATCAGCTTATCACATTAATGACATGTAACGGTCAGGCACCATTTGTGACGATGTTCATGTATCTGGATGAGGTAGAAGAAGGCAGAACCCGTGATGACCTGGCTATGATCATTGAAGAAGTGATGATTCAGAGAATGCAGGGAGTAAAGAATGAAAAAGGTGTATGGATCACACCGGCATTCCCGAAACTGATCTATGTACTGGATGAGGATAATATTACAGAAGATTCCAAATATTGGCATCTGACAGAACTGGCAGCAAAATGTACCGCAAAACGTATGGTACCGGACTACATCTCTGCCAAGATTATGAAAGAGATGAAGAATGGAGAAGTATATCCTTGTATGGGATGCCGTTCGTTCCTGACGGTAGAAGACAGCCAGAGAAATCCGGACGGAAGCCATAAGTTCTATGGACGTTTTAACCAGGGAGTTGTAACGATCAACTTAGTTGATGTTGCATGTTCATCAGAAGGAGATATGGAGAAATTCTGGAAGATCCTGGATGAGCGTTTGGAATTATGTCACAGAGCACTGAGATGCAGACATGAACGTCTCCTGGGAACGGTTTCCGATGTTGCTCCGATTCTGTGGCAGAACGGTGCACTTGCAAGACTGAAGAAGGGTGAGACGATCGATAAATTATTATTTAATGGTTACTCCACTATTTCGCTTGGATATGCAGGACTTTATGAGATGTGTGTACGTATGCTTGGCAAATCACATACCGATCCCGCAGCAAGACCATTTGCAATGCAGGTAATGCAGAAGTTAAATGATAAATGTGAAGAGTGGAAAAAAGCAGAGAATATCAGCTATTCTGTATACGGAACACCGATGGAATCTACCACATACAAATTTGCAAAATGTCTGCAGAAGCGTTTTGGAATCATCAAGGGTGTAACAGATAAGAATTATATTACGAACAGCTATCATGTACATGTATCAGAGAAGATTGATGCATTCAAGAAACTGAAATTCGAAGCCGATTTCCAGAAGCTTTCACCGGGTGGAGCAATCAGTTACATCGAAGTACCGAATATGCAGAACAATATTCCGGCAGTACTTTCTGTTATGCAGTATATTTACAATAACATTATGTATGCAGAGCTGAATACAAAGAGTGATTACTGTGAATGCTGTGGATATGACGGAGAGATCCAGATTAAAGAAGATGAGAATGGAAAGCTGATCTGGGAATGCCCGAACTGTGGTAATCAGGATCAGGATAAGTTATTTGTGGCAAGAAGAACCTGTGGATATATCGGAACACAGTTCTGGAATCAAGGACGTACGCAGGAGATTAAGGACAGGGTATTGCATTTGTAAAACTGCAAGATATAAAGACAGTAAAAAGGCCTTTTAAGAAGTGAGAAAGCTTTTTGAAAGGCCTTTTTATATTGTATAAAGATAGCTTTTCAAAAGGACATGCGTTATAATAAAAAAATATGGGGAAAAGAAAATGTCGACAGGAGGATTAAAAAATGACAAAAGATAATGAAAAGTATCAGGCATATGTTCAGATTTTAAATGAAGAGCTGATTCCTGCAATGGGGTGTACGGAACCGATCGCGCTGGCTTATGCGGCTGCAAAGGCAAGAGAAGTACTGGGATGTCTGCCGGACAGAGTCTGTATCGGAGCAAGCGGAAGTATCATTAAGAATGTAAAGAGTGTAATTGTGCCGAATACAAATCATTTAAAAGGAATACCGGCGGCAGCAGCAGCGGGGATTGTTGCAGGAAACGCAGAAAAAGAACTGGAAGTTATCTCCGAGGTAACAGAAGAAGAGACAAAAGAAATCGCAGAATTTCTTGAACATACAGAGATTACGGTAGAACATATCAATAACGGATGTGTATTTGATATTATTGTGGAGGTATTTCACGGGGAAGATAAGGCAAAAGTAAGAATTGCCAACTATCATACGAATATTGTAAGAATAGAAAAGAATGGAGAGATCCTGCTTAATGTACCGGTCGCAGGAGAAAGCGAAGAAGGACTGACAGACAGAAGTCTTCTGGATATGAAATCTATCTGGGATTTTGCAAATACAGTGGACATAGAAGATATCCGGGAAGTGATCGGACGTCAGATAGAATATAATTCTGCAATTGCGGATGAAGGATTGAAAGGAAATTACGGAGCAAACATCGGAAGTGTTCTTCTGGATACTTATGGAAACGATGTACGTACCAGAGCAAAAGCACGTGCGGCGGCAGGTTCCGATGCGCGTATGAACGGATGTGAGCTTCCGGTTGTGATCAATGCGGGAAGCGGTAATCAGGGAATGACCTGTTCTCTTCCGGTTCTGGAATATGCAGATGAATTACAATCCGGAGAGGAAAAGACATACCGCGCACTGGTCCTTTCGAATCTGGTCGCAATCCACCAGAAGACGGGAATCGGGCGACTGTCGGCATATTGTGGTGCAGTAAGTGCGGGTGCGGCAGCCGGAGCCGGAATAGCATATCTTTGTGGCGGTGGTTATGAAGAAGTGATCCATACAGTGGTAAATGCTCTGGCAATTGTATCCGGTATGGTATGTGATGGTGCAAAAGCATCCTGTGCTGCGAAAATCGCTTCATCTGTAGATGCCGGGATTCTTGGATATAATATGTATTTAAGAGGGCAGCAGTTCTATGCCGGTGACGGAATCGTTACAAAAGGAGTAGAGGCAACGATCCAGAATATTGGTCGTCTCGGAAAAGATGGTATGAAAGAGACTAATGAAGAGATCATTAAGATGATGATCAGTGACTAGGGAGAGTATACAGATTATGAATTACGGAAATATCAAAGAGTGTGATATTGCAGACGGACCCGGCGTAAGAGTCAGTTTGTTCGTATCAGGCTGCAGACATCACTGCAAAGGCTGCTTTAATGAAGAGACATGGGATTTCGGATTCGGCCAGCACTATACAGAAGAGACAGAAGCAGAAATATTAAGATTGCTGGGGGCTGGTTTTGTCCAGGGGTTTACGCTTCTGGGTGGTGAACCGTTCGAACCGGAGAACCAGGTGGAACTGGTAAAGCTCCTTAAGAAGATAAGAGAAACTTATCCGCAGAAAGATATCTGGTGTTACAGTGGGTATCTTTTTGACCGTGATATGGTTCCGGGAGGATGTGTCCATACAGATGTGACAGAGGAGATGCTGTCGTATATTGATGTACTGGTAGACGGAGAATTCAAGGAAGAATTAAAAGATGTAACACTGGTGTTCAGAGGAAGCCAGAATCAGAGAATCATTGATGTACAGGAAAGCCGGAATCAGGGAACGGTTGTGCTTAAGGATTTTTAACAAAATATAGAAATCTACAGGTCCTCTTGCATACTTGGGTATAAAAAGGGCAGGAGATTATTTCTCCTGCCAGATGCGTAACATCTTGATGATCTTTTCTTTTTCTGTTACAGAAAAACCACGGAATACATTCAGCATCTCATCATTTAACTGATGCTCTTTCTCATCCAGAGGAGGAATATCTCTTCCGGCATCCAGAATAGTATCCACGGATACGTTGCAGAGCTTAGAGTAATAAAGAAGAACTCTTAAATTAAGCTTTGCTCGATTGTTTTCGACATTACTGACGAAAGGAACAGTACAGTTCAGATCTTTGGCAACCTGTTCCTGAGTGATTCCACGCTCACTCCTTAATTGTTTCATTTTTAATCCCACTTTTGAAAAATCCACTTCGTTCATTGCAAGGCTCCTTTTAATATGTAATGTATAACGAATTTATATAAGTATATATTATTATAAATCTTGGCAATAATCAATACAGAAAAATTTACTTTTTGAATTAAAGATAGTATAATTAAACCAACTTATACAAAAGACAGGATGATAAGACAGAAAAAAGGAGGCAAAATTATGTTAACATGTATTTATGTAGTCGAGAAGATTGATGGTGATTACGCAGAACTCAGACGTGTCGATGCACTTAAGCATGATCCGGAAGAAACCAAGACGGTGGCAAGAGCATTGTTGCCGGGAGATATCATGGAAGGGAATAAGCTTTTATATGAGAATCTGCAGTACCGGATCATCGCCGATTAAAAGAATAAAATACCAAAGAGAACGGATATATCAATTTTGAATGATGATACATATAAAATTGAGATACAAAATTAAATAACGAAAAAAGGAGTGTAACGGCTAAAAAAAGTTGTTACACTCCTTTTTTGTTGCTATGTGTTCAAAAGAAGTGGCAGGTAGCAGGTTTTCTATACTATAGGTGCATAAAGAGCCGCTATTTACGGAGAATGCAATATACAATTAATATAAAATGTCGTTTTTTGGAGATGAGAAATGAGGACATTTTATCAAGAAGAAAATTGAAGAAAAATATCGTTTTGTAGAAAAAGACGGGAAATGAAAAATAAAAATTGTGCATTTTCCTTGTGAAAAAAAGGACGAAGATTGGAACTACCATTTCGACGTGGAAATTTGATGAGAAAAACGGAAAAATTAAAATAAATAAAAGTAAAAATACACAAAAAAATAATAAAAAATTAAGCAAAATGACCATTAGACAAAATGATTGACATTTTTAAAAAATGGCTGTAAACTAGCAAAAAAATTATGAAGGAAGGGGATAGTACGGAAAAGCTTGTTGAAAGCCTTGTTAAAGAACTTAACTGTGAAACCGTATTTACGATCCCGGTATTTGGAGGAATCGCTGTTGACGAAGGTGTTGTTGTAACTTGGATCATCATGGCGGTTCTTACTATTCTCAGTATAGTATTCGTAAGGAATCTAAGTATAGAGAAACCGGGAAAGGTACAGCTTATGCTGGAATCAGTGATCGGCTGGGCACAGGATTTCTTTGAAGGTATTATAGGAAAAGAAAACAAGGGCTATATTCCATATCTGATGACGGTTGCACTTTATCTGGCAATATCAAATGTCATCGGACTGTTAGGATTCAAGCCTCCGACAAAGGACATGAACGTAACAATCGCACTTGCCGTTATGAGTATGTTCGTGATCGAGTGGTCCGGTATCCATAGAAATGGTCTGGTTCACTGGTGCAAACATTTTGCAAAGCCAGTGCCGATCGTAGCACCAATCATGATACTGGAGATTGTGATCCGTCCGCTGTCGCTTTGTATGCGACTGTTTGGTAATATGTTAGGCGGATTTGTAGTCATGGAACTGATCAAAGAGGTCGTTCCGTTAATCGTGCCGATACCGTTTAGTTTTTATTTTGATATATTTGACGGATTATTACAGGCATATGTATTCGTATTCTTAACTGCATTATTTATGACAGAAGAGATGGAATAAGACGAATCAGACATTTACAACATTTAGTATAAGAAAACTTAAGACAAGAAAAGGAGAACAAATTATGAGTGGAACAATTATCGCAATTGGAGCAGGTATCGCAGTACTTACAGGTATCGGAGCCGGTGTTGGTATCGGAATCGCAACAAGCAAAGCAGTAGATGCTATCGCAAGACAGCCGGAAGCAGACGGAAAGATCAGAACTTCCCTGATCCTTGGTTGTGCACTTGCAGAGGCAACCGCTATTTACGGTTTCATTATCGCACTTCTGATCGTCCTTCTTTTGAAATAATGTTTGCTGACGATAACAGATTAAAAGAAGGGAAAGGCAGGTAGAGATATATGCTGAGAATAGATTTTAATCTGGTACTGACGATCATCAACCTGATCGTTCTGTATCTGATTCTCAGAAAATTCCTGTTTCGCCCGGTCATGGACATTATGGAAAAGCGGGAAAAGATGATTGCAGACGGAATCAGCCACGCGAATGAAGAGCAGGACAAAGCCCATGCTCTGAAGAAACAGTATGAAGATGCACTGAATGGAGCAAAAGAAGAATCCACAAAGATGATCGAACAGGCGAAACTGGATGCAAAACAGGAATACAACCAGATCCTGAACGAGGCTAACGAAAAGGCAGACAAGGTTATGAAGACAGCAAGAGAAAGCCTGAATCAGGAAAGAGAACAGGCCTTTGATGATATGAAGGCACAGGTTGCAGGGCTGGCAATGGATGCTGCGAAGAAGATATTACTTGAGAATGCTGACAACATAAGCGGCGTGAATGCATATGACCAGTTTTTGAAAGATGCAGGTGATTCCCATGACAGCGAAGAATAGAAAAGAAGCAGAGCCGGTATTCTGCCAGGTGGCAGCCCTCCGGTATGCGAAAGTTCTGAATGAACTTGGTATTTCGAAAGAAGCTGTCCTGGAGGCAGGGAATATTTTCGAAAAATCACAGGAATTGAAAGCAGCACTGGTTAATCCAGTGATCACAAAAGAGACAAAACACAATATCATTGATAAAGTATTTTCAGAAGAAATGAGAACATTTCTGAAGGTTGTCTGCGATCATGAAAAGATGACGATCGCAGAACAGATCTTTGCGGCATACGAAGAATTACAGAATCAGGCAGCAGGAGTTAAGACAGTCTATCTTCGTTATACAGCGCTTCCAAGTGAAGAACAAAAGAAACAGATGGGTGACTTTATCAAGAAGAAATACGGTGCCGGAGACATCAAATGGGTTATGGCAGAAGACAAGGCACTGATCGGCGGATTCATCCTGCAGGTTGACGGAAAAGAATATGACTACAGTGTGCAGGGCCGTCTGAACCGCTTAGAGCGGAAATTAACGAATTAACATGGAGGTGAAGGAATTGAGTGCAATCAGCTCAGATGAAATTATCTCTATATTAAAAGAAGAGATAAAGAATTATGATGTAATAAGCAGAGATCAGGAAGTTGGTACCGTTATCTCTGTTGGTGATGGAATCGCCTCCGTATACGGAATCGACCACGCAATGTATGGCGAGATCGTCACATTGGAGACTGGTCTTAAGGGTATGGTACAGGATATCAAGGAAAATGAGATCAGCTGTATCCTGTTCGGAGATGATTCAGAGATCAAACAGGGCACAAAAGTGTGCCGTACAGGTAAAAAAGCAGGTATTCCGGTAGGTGAAGGCTATATCGGAAGAATCGTAGATGCTCTTGGAGCACCAATCGACGGAAAAGGTGAGATCAAAGCCGACGGATATCGTCCGGTAGAGAATGAGGCACCGGGAATCGTTGACCGTAAGTCGGTAAGCGTTCCGCTTGAGACAGGTATCCTTTCAATTGATTCCATGTTCCCGATCGGACGTGGACAGAGAGAGTTGATCATCGGTGACAGACAGACCGGTAAGACATCTATTGCAACCGATACGATCATCAACCAGAAGGGAAAAGATGTCATCTGTATCTATGTAGCCATCGGACAGAAAGCATCAACCGTAGCAAGACTTGTAAATGACTTAAAAGCACATGATGCACTGGATTACACCACGGTATTCTGCTCAACAGCCAGTGAGTGTGCACCGCTTCAGTATATCGTACCTTATTCAGCAACAGCACTTGCAGAGTATTTCATGTATCAGGGAAAAGATGTATTGATCGTATATGATGATCTTTCCAAACATGCGGTAGCTTATCGTGCCATTTCTCTGTTACTTGGACGTTCACCTGGACGAGAAGCTTATCCTGGTGATGTATTCTACTTACATTCAAGACTGCTTGAACGAAGCAGCCGATTAAGCGAGGAAGCAGGCGGTGGTTCTATCACAGCACTTCCGATCATTGAGACACAGGCAGGAGATGTATCTGCATACATTCCTACCAACGTTATCTCCATCACAGACGGACAGATCTTCCTGGAGAGTGACCTGTTCAATGCCGGTATGCGTCCGGCCGTTAACGTTGGTCTTTCTGTATCCCGTGTAGGTGGAGCTGCACAGACAAAGGCTATGAAGAAAGCCAGTGGTAGTGTTCGTATCGACCTGGCACAGGCACGAGAGATGGAATCATTTACCCAGTTCAGTTCAGACCTTGACGAGGCAACAAAGAATCAGCTGAAATACGGAAGTTGTCTGACAGAACTTTTGAAACAGCCTCTGGGACGTCCGTTAAGTCTTCATGAGCAGGTTATCACACTTTGTGTCGCTACTAATAAACTGATGCTTGATATTGACACAAAGAAGATCAAAGAATTCCAGATGGATATGCTTGCATTCTTCGACAGAGAACATAAAGAAATCGGCAAAGCGATCGATGAGAAGAAAGTTCTGGATGATGAACTGAAAGAGCAGATTCTTGCAGCAGCAAAGGAATTCAAGGAAAGAAGATAAGCGGGTGTAGCTATGGCAAATGCAAAAGAGATTAAGGAAAGAATGGCCAGCATCGAAGAGACGAGAAAGATAACAAATGCCATGTATCTGATCTCTTCTTCGAAGATGAAACAGGCCAAGAAAAAGCTTGCTGACACAGAACCTTTCTTCTATGCCATGCAGGCAGAGATCGCCAGAATTTTGCGGCATGTGCCGGATATGCACAGCCAGTTCTTTGATGGCCGTGAGAGTATCCCGGCTGAGGAAAGAAAGATTGGCTATATCGTTGTCACCGCAGATAAAGGACTTGCAGGAGCATATAATCATAACGTGATCAAGACAACGGAAGAACTGTTAAAAAAACCGGGAAAACACAAATTATTCGTACTTGGAGAAGCCGGAAGACAGTACTTTGCCAAGAGGGAAGGAATTGAGATGGATACTCAGTTCCGTTATACCGTCCAGAATCCGACATTACACAGATCGAGAGTCATTTCTTCGGAGATGGTAGAACAGTTCAGAAATGGAGATCTGGACGAGATCCACATCATATACACACGTATGATCAATGCTATGACAGCGGAGACTGAGGAACAGAAGCTCCTTCCTATGAAGAAGACGACCTTCCTTCCGGAAGATATGCCGGCTCTTGTCGGAACCGGACTGTATCAGGAAGATATGGTGTTCTGGCCATCCACGCACAGTGTGATGGCGAACATTGTTCCGAACTACATCAACGGTATCGTATATGGATGCCTGGTAGAGGCCTACTGCAGTGAGCATAATGCCAGAATGCAGGCAATGCAGAATGCAACAGACAGTGCAACAGATATGCTGAACGAATTAAATATTACTTATAACCGTGTCCGTCAGGCAGACATCACACAGGAATTGACAGAGATCATCGGCGGAGCCAATGCGCAGAAACGGAAGTAAGATACAAAGTTCACAAATGGCGGAACTGTATACAGAACAAATAATAACCACGAAATAATAAAAAAGAAAGTGGGCAGCAGTAATATGACAAAAGGAAGAATCGTACAGGTCATGGGACCTGTCGTAGACGTAGAATTTAATAGTAGAGAAGAACTTCCATTTATCAAAGATGCCCTGGAAGTAGACAATGGCGGAAAACGCTGCGTCATGGAAGTAGCCCAGCATGTAGGTAACAACATTGCACGTTGTATCATGCTGGCTTCCAGTGAAGGTCTGCAGAAGGGAATGGAAGTTACCGCTACCGGAGCTGGTATCAAAGTGCCGGTAGGGGAGAAGACTCTGGGACGTCTGTTCAATGTACTTGGAGAGACGATCGATAACGGAGAACCAATTAAAGACAGCGAAGAATGGGTTATCCACAGAAAAGCACCAAGCTTTGAAGAACAGAGCCCGGCTGTTGAAGTATTAGAGACAGGGATTAAGGTCATTGACCTTCTGACACCTTATGCGAAAGGTGGTAAGATCGGTCTGTTCGGTGGTGCCGGTGTAGGTAAGACCGTACTGATCCAGGAACTGATCCATAACATCGCAACAGAACATGGTGGATATTCCATCTTCACCGGTGTCGGAGAGCGTTCCCGTGAAGGTAATGACTTATGGACAGAGATGAGAGAATCAGGTGTACTTGATAAGACAGCTTTGGTATTCGGACAGATGAATGAACCACCTGGATCTCGTATGCGTGTCGCTGAGACAGGACTTACAATGGCAGAATATTTCCGTGATGTAGAGCATCAGAACGTGCTTCTCTTCATCGATAATATCTTCCGTTTCGTACAGGCTGGTTCGGAAGTATCCGCACTTCTCGGACGTATGCCGTCAGCCGTAGGTTATCAGCCGACACTGGCAAATGAAATGGGTGCCCTTCAGGAACGTATCGCTTCTACAAAGAACGGATCTGTAACATCAGTTCAGGCCGTATATGTACCAGCCGATGACTTAACTGACCCGGCTCCTGCAACTACATTCTCACATCTGGATGCGACAACCGTACTTTCCAGAAAGATCGTTGAGCAGGGTATCTACCCAGCCGTAGATCCACTGGATTCTACATCCCGTATCCTGGAGCCTGCAGTTGTAGGTGAGGAGCACTACCAGGTAGCACGTAAGGTACAGGAGATCCTGCAGAAGTACAAAGAGTTACAGGACATCATCGCAATCCTCGGTATGGAAGAATTATCCGAAGAGGATAAGATGACAGTAGCCCGTGCAAGAAAGATCCAGAAATTCCTGTCACAGCCATTCTCAGTAGCTGAGACATTTACCGGTGTTCCTGGAAAATATGTTCCACTGAAAGAAACTGTTCGTGGATTCAAAGCGATCATCGACGGTGAGATGGATGAATATCCGGAAAATGCATTCTTCAATGTAGGTACGATTGAAGACGTGATCGCTAAGGCGAAGGCAGAAGGAGTGGCTTAGTATGAGCACATTTTCATTGAAAATTATATCTACGGATAAGGTCTTCTACGATGGTAAATGTGAGTATCTGGTCATCCCGACGATCGACGGGGAGAAAGGTATTCTGGCTCATCATGAGAACATGGTCATCGCAGTGGAGATCGGAGAACTGCGTTTCCGCAAGCCTGACGGTGAGTGGGTAACAGCGGTTGTATCCAAGGGATTTGCAGAGATCGTGAATAACCGTGCTTCTGTACTGGTTAATACGGCAGAGCGTCCGGAAGACATCGATGTGAAGCGTGCAGAGGAAGCAAAGGAACGTGCCGAAGAACAGCTTCGTCAGAAGCAGAGCATTCAGGAGTATTATCTGTCACAGGCTTCTATGGCCCGTGCCATGACACGACTGAAAGCGTCCAGAAACAGACGCGGGGATATTTAGAATCGCAAAAAAACGAACTATTTTCGTAAATAAAATTATATAAGTAATGAAGAAGTTCTTCTATAATTAGTGTATAATAGCCATTAGCTGTTTACATATTATAGGAGGACTTTTTTTATGAGTGAAACAGGGAATGGAAGAAAAAACTGGACAAGAGTTGTCGTAGCGGTAGGACTTGTATTTCTGGCAGTTGCCATCGCACTTCTGATCGGACTCCTTTTTGGTATTGTTCAGGGATTCCTGGTATCTTATCTTGAAATCCAGCCATTCATCGTATCACTTGCAGGTATGTTCTTTGGACGTGGTATGACATCAATCATCAGTACTGATATGATTTCTATCAAAAATAAGACATTCCTTGCATGGGCTAATTATAAGATTTATCTCCCAATCGGATCATACAGCCGTCGTGGAAAATTCATTCCGGCATACATATATCCGACTGTTATCATCGCAATACTGATCTTTATTGTCGTTCTGGACGGACTGCTTGCAGGATGCGGCGGATTCCTCTTCTGCTTAAACAGCTGTTCCGGATTCGTAGAGCAGGCCAAAGGTCTTGAAATGGATGCGATCTCAGCTTCCGTTATCGGTGTTACACTGTTAAGCGGTGGTGTAGGAACACCATTTGGTACAGTCTTTGGTGTATTGATCAAAGGAACGATCTCAAGTCTTATCACCACACAGGGAACACTTTCCAGCTGGTGGGTACGTATCGCACTTTCCGCATTACTGTGCTTCTTCATTGTATTGCGTGCGTTATCTTGTATGACGTCTGTAACTTGCAGGTGTCTCTTCGTATTTTTCCTGAAATAATTTGTAGAAATATCCCTTGTTATGATATCCTACCGAATCGGCAATCTCTTCGATACTCTTGTCAGTCGACACAAGCAGATGTTCCGCACGTTCCAGCCGGATCTGCTGGACATAAGCGGAATAGGTAAGTCCGGTCTTTCGTTTGATCAGGCGGTTGAAGTAATCCTCCTGATAGTGGAATTCATCCACCAGATCCTGGATGGTGATATCTCTGAAATGTGCCCGGATATAGTCCGAAATCTCTTCGAATACGATCCAGTTCATCGTCTGCTTCTGCTCTTTGGAAAGAGAAAAATCATACTGTGTACTTAAGATCCGGAAGATCCGGAATAACAGACCTTTTGTAATATATCTGGAACCACTGTCCGGCGAATAAGATTCTTTCAAAAGCAACAAAAGACTGTCGTCCAGAGATTCGCTTGCCCCGTCGGATGGTCGGAAATGCAGAAATTGCTGGACATCCTTTTGCTTTAACAATGCAGACTGCAGAAAGGAAAGAATCTTCTGCGGGGTACTGTTCTCATTCATGATCTCCGTAAACATATCGTTGGCAATTCCGATAAAAAGCACGACCCCAGACTGGTCTGTCAGGTAGTCCTGGTGCAGACAGTTTTTGTCGATCAGGCAGAGATCACCTTTCTGAAAGACTACATCTTTATTCAATATCCGTTGGTGAAATTCTCCTTCCACAACATAGGAAAGTTCCAGATAATCATGCGTGTGAAGCTGTGTATATTTCCCTTCCGAATAGGAATAATGATAGCAGAAATTCTCCGGAGACGGCATCATCGTTGCATACAGGTTACCGGGAGAATCGAAGTTCCAGCATAATAAGAAGCTGCGGTCCTGACCGAGTAACGGATACGTCTTGACTTCCTGAACGGATTTGGAATATTCCGGACAGACAAGTCTTGCGCCTAATTTATGGTTTTCCGGAAGAAGCCGTGTATCGGGTCCTGTGATCCGGCGGCAAAAATCGGATAAATTCATATAAAATACCTCCTTGGATTCTCCTTAGATTATATCATAACGGAGGTCGGAATAGGTAACTATTTTCCCAAAAGTGCAGAGTTAAGAAATTGAGAAAACAAGTCCATATTTTTATAATAGAGACATAATGAAGCTGTAAATGAAACAGAAAATTTGAGCGAAAAGGAGTAATTAAACATGTTAAAAACAAAGAATTATCAGTTTTGGTTCTGCACAGGATCACAGGATCTTTATGGAGATGAGTGTCTTGCACACGTAGCAGAGCATTCAAAGATTATCGTAGATGCATTGAACAAATCAGGAAACCTTCCATATGAAGTAGTATGGAAACCAACCATGATCACAAACGAAGTAATCAGAAAGACATTCAACGAAGCTAACACAGACGAGAACTGTGCCGGTGTTATCACATGGATGCATACATTCTCTCCTGCAAAATCATGGATCTTAGGATTACAGGAATACAGAAAACCATTACTTCACTTACATACACAGTTCAACCGTGAAATCCCATACGACACAATCGACATGGACTTCATGAACGAGAACCAGGCAGCACATGGTGACAGAGAGTACGGACACATCTTCAGCCGTCTGAACATGGAACGCAAAGTTGTTGCAGGATACTGGGAAGACGAAGACGTTCAGAAACAGATCGGATCATGGATGCGTACAGCAGTAGGTGTTGTAGAAAGCAGCCACGTCAGAGTTATGCGTGTAGCTGACAACATGAGAAACGTAGCCGTAACAGAAGGCGACAAAGTAGAAGCTCAGATCAAATTCGGATGGGAAGTAGATGCTTATCCTGTAAATGAAGTTGTAGAAGCTGTTAATGCAGTATCTCAGGCTGATATCGACACATTAGTAGAAGAATACTATGACAAATATGACATCCTTCTTGAAGGAAGAGATGAGAAAGAATTCCGTGAGCATGTAGCAGTACAGGCTGGAATCGAACTTGGATTTGAAAGATTCCTGGATGAGAATAACTATCAGGCAGTTGTAACACACTTCGGAGATCTTGGCGGACTGAAACAGCTCCCAGGACTTGCAATGCAGAGACTGATGGAAAAAGGATACGGATTCGGAGCAGAAGGTGACTGGAAGACAGCTGCTATGGTTCGTGTTATGAAGATCATGACTCAGGGAATGAAGGACGCTAAGGGAACTTCATTCATGGAAGATTACACATACAACCTTGTATCAGGTAAAGAAGGCGTTCTGGAATCTCACATGCTGGAAGTTTGCCCGACAATCGCAGATGGCAAGATCAGCATCAAAGAGCAGCCACTTAGCATGGGTAACAGAGAAGATCCTGCAAGACTTGTATTCACATCTAAGACAGGTCCGGCTATCGCAACATCTCTGATCGACCTTGGTGACAGATTCCGTCTGATCATCAACGATGTAGACTGCAAGAAGACAGAGAAACCAATGCCAAAACTTCCAGTAGCAACAGCATTCTGGACACCACAGCCGAACTTAAAGGTTGGAACAGAAGCATGGATCCTGGCAGGAGGAGCTCACCACACAGCATTCTCTTATGATTTAACAGCAGAGCAGATGGGTGACTGGGCAGCATGCATGGGAATCGAAGCTGTATACATTGATAAGGATACAACAATCAGACAGTTCAAGAATGAACTCCTGTGGAACAGCGTTGCATACCGCAAATAATCAAATAAAGAATTACGGGTAAAAGATTATATTTGCAGGGGATATCGAAATAGATATTTCCCTGCAAAAATAGTATAATGGAGATATTAAGAAAACTTAAAATATAATGTTTAGGAGGAAGCGTACAATGAGCAATGTAAAAGAGATCATTGAAAGCGGAAAAGCATATCTTGGAATCGAATTCGGTTCTACAAGAATTAAAGCAGTACTGATCGATGAGGAGCACAATCCGATCGCATCCGGAAGCCATACATGGGAGAACCGTTATGAGAACGGACTGTGGACATACTCTCTGGACGATATCTGGGCAGGTCTTCAGGACAGCTACCGCGATATGGCAGAAAATGTACAGAAAGAATACGGAGTAACGATCAAGAAACTGGGAGCGATCGGATTCAGTGCCATGATGCACGGATATATGGCATTTGACAAAGAAGGAAAGCTTCTTGCACCATTCCAGACATGGAGAAACAGCAATACAGGAAAAGCTTCCGAAGTGCTGGTAGATCTGTTCCAGTATAATATTCCGCTGAGATGGAGTATCGCACATCTGTATCAGTGCATTCTGGATAAAGAAGATCATGTAAAAGATATCGCATTCACGACAACACTTGCAGGATATATCCACTGGCAGATGACAGGTGAGAAGGTTCTTGGTGTAGGAGATGCATCCGGAATGTTCCCAATCGACATGAATACAAAAGACTATGATGAAGAAATGATCCAGAAGTTCGATAAACTCATCGAAGGTGAGAACTATCCATGGAAAATAAAAGAGATTCTTCCTAAAGTTCTGGTAGCAGGAGACGCAGCCGGTATCCTGACAGAAGAAGGAGCAAAGAAACTTGACCCTACAGGTAATCTGGAAGCCGGAATCCCGCTTTGTCCTCCGGAAGGAGATGCAGGAACAGGTATGGTAGCTACAAACAGCGTAGCACAGCGTACAAGCAACATTTCCGCTGGTACTTCATTCTTCTCTATGGTTGTCCTTGAGAAACCTCTGAAAGACTTACATACAGAGATCGACATGGTTACAACACCTGACGGAAGTCTGGTTGCCATGGTACATTCCAATAACGGAACAACAGATCTGAATGCATGGGTAAATCTGTTCAAAGAATTCGCTGATTCTATCGGAGCAGACGTAGACATGAATCAGATGTATGGAACACTTTACAATAAAGCACTGGAAGGCGATGCTGACTGTGGTGGAATCCTTTCTTATGGTAACTACGCAGGCGAGCCTATCACAAATGTAGAAAAAGGACGCCCAATGGTAGTCAGAACACCAGAGACAAAATTCAATCTGGCTAACTTCATGAGATCTCACCTGTACACAGCACTTGGTGTTATCAAAGTCGGAATGGATATCTTAACAAAAGACGAAGGTGTTGAGATTGATACCGTTCTTGGACATGGCGGACTCTTCAAGACAAAAGGTGTCGGACAGAAGATCCTTGCAGATGCGATCAACACACCTGTAGTAGTTATGGAGACAGCAGGCGAAGGCGGACCATGGGGAATGGCTATCCTTGCTGAGTACATGGTAAAACGTGAAGAAGGCGAGAAGCTGGAAGACTACCTGAAGAATAAAGTATTCGGAAGCGATGCCGGAAGCAGAATCGATCCGGATCCGGAAGGCGTAGCTGGATACGAAGCATTTATGGAGACATACAAGAAAGGTCTTGACGTAGAGCGCAGAGCTTGTGCAGATCTGTAAGAAATATTATATGAAAGCAGAGGGGGCATAGGTTATGTCCCCGTATCTGCATATTCTTATATACAAGGGGAAAATGTTGATAACAGCTTTTCCGCAGTAACAGAAATATAAAGGAGATAGAAAGAGATGCTGGAAGAATTAAAAAAAGAAGTATATGAAGCAAACATGCTTCTTCCAAAATATGACCTGGTAACATTCACATGGGGAAATGTAAGCGGAATCGACCGTGAAAAAGGTCTTTTCGTAATCAAACCAAGTGGAGTAGATTATGACAAATTAACACCGGAAGATATGGTAGTTGTAGACCTTCAGGGTAATAAAGTAGAGGGAGACTTAAATCCATCTTCTGATACAGCAACACATGTAGAGCTGTATAACAGATTCCCGAACATTGGTGGTGTTGTACATACACATTCTCCTTGGGCAACAAGCTGGGCTCAGGCAGGAAGAGGAATCCCTTGCTACGGAACTACACATGCAGATTACCTGTACGGAACAGTACCATGTGTAAGAAATCTTACAAAAGAAGAAATCGATGAAGCTTATGAGAAAAATACAGGTGTCCTGATCGCAGACAGATTCGATGAAGATGATCTGGACTATGTTGCAACACCTGCAGTACTCTGCAAGAACCATGGACCATTCACATGGGGCAAAGATGCTCACGAAGCAGTTCACAACGCAGTAGTATTAGAGGAAGTTGCCAAGATGGCAGCAAGATGCGAAATGATCAACCCAGACGTTAAACCTGCACCACAGGAATTACAGGATAAGCATTACTATAGAAAACATGGAGCAAATGCTTATTATGGACAGCCGGGGAAATAAATTTGGTTGACATTTAATTCATTAGGCTGGTGGATATCCGGACCGGGAGACCAATCGTGTTAAAAAATTAAATAAAAAAAGGACTGCATTATTTAGTACCATAAAAGTGTAGTTGTTAGAGAGTAATTAACTCTAACATCTACAC
>OAUC01000242.1_pt1 | contig 41935 bp, 38 predicted proteins | sample 1495091 | NCBI WGS metagenome assembly OAUC01 (sample SAMEA2579997, study PRJEB22360) | human gut metagenome | biome: human gut; feature: human-associated habitat; material: faeces | place: Denmark | collected 2008/2010
TCACATCGCCGTGCGGGGGCCCAACCCCCCGCCCCCCCGGGCTGCCGTCGCCAGCGTGACGCAGCGCATCCGCGAGCACTCGAGCCGCGTGAGCGCGCTGGAGAAGACGTTGAACAGCGCCTGCGGTGTGACCACGCAGAAGCGTCGCCGTATCCTCACGCAGGGGCGCCAGCTCATGCTCTCCACGCTGCAGCAGCATCCTGAGCTTGCCGAGAACGTCCGTGTGCAGTTCCCCGAATTCGACCACGACAGGTGCACGATGTGTGGCGCGTGCGTCGAGGCTTGCCCGACCTTCGCCTGCGACCTGCTCAACGGCGGCAGGCTTGCCATCGAGCCGACGTATTGCATCGGGTGCGGTCTGTGCGCCGAGGTCTGCTCCGACCATGCTCTCAAGATGGTCGAGCGCGATGGATCCGAGCTCGTTGTTCCCGATCCGGAAGCCGAGCGTAAGGCCAAGCTCGCCGCAGAGGCCAAGGCGGAGTACGCGGAGGCCAAGGCCGAGGTCAAGCAGAAGCTCGGCCGTGCCCTCGACCAGATCGAAAAACTCGCAGACTAAAGAGAGCTGACTTCCCTAAATTGCAGAGTAGGGCGAGCGTCATCTGGCGTTGAATGCCCTGATTGCGGAGTTGCCGCCCGCGTGGACCTCATCTTTTCAAGTTGACGAACCCTCCGTCGCTTTTCGCGGTGGAGGGTTCGTTGTATCAATTCGAGGATCGACCATGCCTTGCGAGGATTGACCATGCCTTGCGAGAACTGACCATGCCTCGCGAGAATTGCCTACGCCACAGGGGGGGGATTGCCTATGGTGACCCGGCGATTGCCTATGGTGTGTTGGGGTTGGCCTATGGTGTCCTAGCGATTGCCTATGGTGTGTTGGGGATTGTCTATGGGAATCTTCTTTTCGGGTCGGTCAAACGGGGGAATCTCATGGGCAATTTTCACGGGTGCTAGTGGGACGCTGCCGTGCCGCATGCGTGCTCGCTCATGCTTTTCGCCCTACAGTAGGCCCTGGACTCCACAGCCCCCGTGTTTGAAGTAGTTACCCTACAACTTTTATAAAAATGCAAAATGTAGGGTAAACTTTGACCAAACCGAGGAAGGGACAGCACATGTCTGTGTTGGAAGACATACTCGAGGAAGAATACGAGCGCTCTGCACGTTTGATACGTCTTATGGAGGAAGAGATCGCATCCCTGCCCAAGGGTAGTGTCCGGACTCGAAGGATCGGTTCTCGCGATTACTACTACCTAAATTATCGGGAAGGCGATAAGGTGAGGTCCGAGTACATTCAAATCTCTGAAGTCGAAGAGGTCCGAGGAAAGATAGCTCGACGTAAAGAGCTGCAGGTAGCTTTAAAGGAGCAGCGCACGTCGCAGAGGCAAATCGAGCGTGCATTGGGAAGGCGTCTTCGAAATGAATGAGCAACAAAGGGCGTTTTGCAAAATCCTTGATCTAATTGAAGATGCTGGATGCATGCGACATGTCATCCTAGTGGGGTCCTGGGCGGAGTTCGTTTATCGTGAGTCCGGGTTAATCGAAGGTTTTGCCCCCAATATCAGGACTTTAGACGTTGACTTCTTGATTAAGAATCTACGCAAGCCCACCCCTGCGGCAAATTTAAGCACAATGGCTCGCGAACGAGGCTATTTAGTCGAGTCGGATATTCTAAACGGCACGACAAGGCTGTTCGATACATCGGGTCTCGAGGTCGAATTCCTTATTGGAAAAGTTGGTGCGGGAATTGAACCTGCTCTTAAAACCAATGTGGGAGTGACGGCGCAGACTCTTAGGCACATGAATATTCTCTCTGGGAATTCGATTGAGCTTCCGTGTTTTAAGCATATGGTACGCGTGCCCCTGCCAGAGGCATACGCGGTGCACAAGATGGTGATTAATTCGCAGCGCAAGGGAAAGCGCGAGAAAGATCGACGTGCCGTTCTTCAGATATGGCCGTACCTAGACAAGAGGCGCGTGGCGGTAGTGATGGCGGGTCTTACAAGAAAAGAAAGCGCTAGGGTTAAAGAATTTATGGCGGCAAATGATCTTGAGCTAGATGAATGATTCGCTATTGGAAACGCCCGTACAGCGTCTGTGGGGACTTGCCTCCGATGTCGCGCATCGTCGGTTTAACAATCCATCTGCATACAACAGCTAGGCGCCTCCTGGCTTCGAATTCGGAGCGTGCATTTTAATGGTCCGCGCTTGGTTGTCTGGTGTCGTATCAAGGGCGGTGAAAAAGCTCAAGCGGCGCGCGAATGGTTGTAGATCATCTGACCTAATGACCGATCGGCATACGAGGGTGACGATGATGCCGATGCTGATCCATTGGGATGTTGAAAAGATGCCGTACAAACCGCGTTCTAAAGTGTCGTAGCGTAAAAACTCGAGGCAAAAGCGACAGCAAGCGTATAGGAAGCAATACAATTCCAATCCGTGCGCTCTGCGGAAATGGTTGATATAGACAAGCAGGGTAAGGAATATGGCGATGCAGCATATTGCTTCAATGAGTTGAATAGGGAACAAGCGAAGATTGTTCGGAGCGATTGTGGAATGCAGGTAGGTTACATGTAGCAATCCATCAGTTGGCGCGCCGTAGCAACATCCTGCAAGGAGGCAGCCTAAACGGCCGAATGCATGCCCAAGCGGGATGCAGGGAGAGAGGGCCGCAAGGTAATGAGGGAGATCGATGCCGAGTAAGCGCTTTGCCAGGGGCATCGCAGCGAGAGCACCCAGGAGACCCCCGTAAAACACAAAGCCGCCTTGAAAGAGGAGCATCCATGTTGTCGCGTCGGTCAGAGCTGCGGGCGGTATATGGGGGAGCGTGATGGCAAGGTAGAGCAATTTCGCCCCAACAATTGCCCCAATTCCACCAATTGCAGCGGTGCCCATTGCGAGGTCTCCGTCGAGTTTGTGCCTTCTGATTTGAAGAAATGCGACTATCCCTGCGCTTGCGATTCCCAACACAATGCAAAGGCCGTAGTACGTAACGGATAGATTTCCAAAATGCAGGCTAAGGTCACCGGTTATGGTCATGGGCCCTCCTGAGAACAGTGGCTGTTTGATGCAAGCAAAAATGCCCGAACCGCGAGGATGCGGACCGGGCATGAGGGCGATGCTACATGCTTGTCATGCCGCCCACACATGCGGCACAGGCCACATAGCCAAGAAGGCAAAGGGCGGTACCAATAATCGAACAAACGAGGCCAGCCGTTGCCATTCCGCGATGGGCCTCATCCTTGCGTCCAATCACTCCAGTGACGATACCGACGATGCCAATGATGGCACCAAGCCAACCGATGGACATGCCAAAAGTGGACCAGACAATGGAGATGATTCCAAGAACGAGCGATGCGATTGCCATGAGTACTCCTAAAAAATGGGACAAGTATGGTGATGAGGGACAGGGTCTCGGTTGTATATCGGATGCCCCCGAGAGCGAGGTTCGGGCGTGTCATGTTTTGCATCGATGCGCATCCCGCATGCGGTGCAATAGCGCGCGACCGAAGAGTTAGTCGTCTTGCAGTGGGGGCATTCGATGCCGGGAGCCTTTTGAAGCGTAGGCTTGTGAGTACGGCTGCCGGGAAAAATGCTTTCCTTGAGTTGATCAGCCATACGTTATGCATTCTGCATGGAAGAAGCTGAGTGGTTGCAATTTCCAATGAGTTTCGCTAAGCGGTTTTTTTGGTAGCGAACATAGGCGAATACAATCAACGGCCATGAGAGTGCAATAAGAATGGCGATAAGGAAGAATGCGCTACCAAGTTGTTCGGCGAGACCAATTACAAAGGCAAACATCATAAGCGGGGTGCCGATATAGATCATGATTTTGATCATGAATTGGAGCAAATACCCGACGAGCACGAATTCCACCTTCCCCCAGAAGGAAAAAGAGGGCAAGTGAATGCCGCACCTTAGGACTTTGCTCCAGACTTGGCAAAAGGGAATCAGCAACAAGAACATTAAAAGGAAAGCCGGAAGCATTGAAATGATATCGGCGCCTACCGCAGCGGAGACGAGCAGCAAGCCGCCGAAAATGAGAGCGCTGAACGTTGCTCCGTCCCTGAGTGAGATGAGGCAGTCTTTGATATGGGTTTCGAGGAGGATGGGGTCGGTGGACCTTAGTACGGATGACATGGGTTTCTCCTTGTGCGGCAACTTGCATGACAAGTGGAAGAGTAAGATGGATTGGTATCTTGATATAGAGATTTTGAAAGAGTAAAAAAATGACTTTTTCTCAAACTAAAACAGTACAGGGATTTATTCCGTTTCTGAAAGTCGCCTTGCAAATGGGCTCTTCAGAGACGGGTGCTTGCGGAGAGGAAGAGTCGTTTATCTTCGATCTGATTGCCCCAGAGGACATGGTGCATCACATCCGCAAAAATGGTGAGTCCATTTCTCGCCCTCAAACGCCTGTGTCATTGGTCGATTTCGGCTCTTGTCTTAAGATGGAAGAAGGAGCGCCTAAGCCAAATGAAGAGTTTCTTTTTGAGCTTGCCCAGATCACGGGCCCCATGTTCGGCGGCGATGATGGCGTTGAGACGCTGCGCTCGTGGTCCTATGCGGCTTACGCCGCTCTTCTCGTTTGTCGAATGCAAGAGTGCGCGAATCGTCGGAAGCCAGTGTCTGTTTTGAACGCCATGCATGCGGTGAACAAGAGCGTGGTTAAAGATGCGGATGGAGCGACGCTCTTTACGGTGATCGATGTAGCGCTTAATCCCTATGGTGAGTATGCGGATGTCTTTGAAGGGCTTCCGGTTGTGCGGCGCTCGACGAGAAGCGATGGATACGAGTATGCCTTTGCCGTTCCGACCAAAGATGAAAGTGAGTCTCCCTTTATTGAGTTCATCGCGGTGAGGATCGGTCATGAGCTGACAGTGCCCGAATTCAAATTCCTGCTGCAGATATTCGGAGCTTCTGAAGGGGCCAAAGCGGCCCTAAGGAAAAAGACGGACTTGGCAAAGAGTTCGGCAACGTGGAATCAAGATAGTATGACACTCGAGCACGCGATTCTCCAAGATGACGATGCCCCTGCGTTCGAGGCGCTGGTGCAGGTGATGATTGCTGCCCATTTGGGCAATGTGCGCGTAGACGTGTTTCAGGGTAATCAAGAGACGGGCTTTCTGTCTTTCGACAGTTACTTGAGCTGGCTTTGGTATGACTTTTCCCGTGGCCTTTCGGCCGTAACCCTTGGGTATTGCGAATCATGCGGCAGGGCGTTTTCGCTTGTGGGGCATCGTGGTATTGAACGAAGATACTGCTCCGAATCATGTAAGACGGATGCCAAGAATAAGCGGACGGCTTACCAGCGCGACAAGGTGCGTGCTCTGTTTTTGAACGAAGGTCTTTCGATATCCGAGATTGCCACTCGCATGGACATGTCTGGGAGCACGGGCGAATCGTCAATCCGAAAGAACCTTTCTCAATGGGTGAAGCTAAAGCATTTAATCAGCGATGAGCTATCAGAGTGCGACTTTGGGATGGCACCGTTGTTCAACCGGTGCCTTGAGGAGCAGCTCGATATGGATCGCATGTTGAGCTCATCGCTTCGCCGTCGTCTTGTTCAAGAAGTGCGTGTGGCATACGAGCGACAAGAAGAGAGCGATGTCATATTTTTGAGAGCATTGGCAAAAGCGAAACTGCGTTTCCAGCGTGAGGAAGATTGATGGTGTGAAGCGATTCGCAGTGCAACAAACTCGATAGGCCGACTCAAGAAAAAATACCCTTTCAGTATCTCTATAATCGGGCCGCGATCTCATTACTATGGGCAATGCAGATTGTTTTGCTCGTTAATGTCCTAATGGGGGATTCGATTATCGGCTTTGATGGTCTACCGCCCAATTCTTTCGGTTAGAGCACTACAATCAGACGAAGTACCCGTTTGAGTGCGTTGGGAGGAAAGAAATGAAGAGTTGTCCGAATTGCGGGTTTGAGAACTCTGACGACGCGAAGTTTTGCATAAGCTGCGGGGGGGCTATCTGAGACGGAGGAGCTCGAGGCGTCGGAAACGGGGCCGATAGCAACGGAAGAGGCGCCCTTCGAAAACGATCATGTTGAGGATTGCCCGGAGCCATCCGAAGGTGATGGTGCAGATGGCGCCGAGGCGCCTGCTGATGAGGTCGACGCAGAAACGGAGAGCTTCTCAAAGTCTGCTCGTGAACAAGAGCAGGGAGAGTCGGTCGTTGGGCAGCCGAATTCTGCAAGTAGTTTTATGGCTAAGCTGCTCGATAAGTATGGAAAGAAGCGATTGTCCATCGCGGTTGGCATGGCAGTCGCGCTTCTGATCGTTGCGATCGTGGCGTTTAGCGCGCTCACCGATGGTCCAAGCGAAGCGCAAATTAAAAATGACGTTGAGCAGACGGCTAATTCCTGGATCCCTGTGGGCACCTATGGCTATGTTGACGCCTACGAGGTCTCTTCAATCGATATTACCGAGAAGAATAAGGAAGAGGTTCCCGCTGGTGCCCAAGAGCTCTTTGGGGGAATTGGTGACACGAGCTATGCAGTTAAAGTGAAGGCGACGGCGAGTAATGGTGCTGTTGATTCCGAGGCTGTTTTGAGCGGCAGTTACGTTAAATATGAGGGCAAGTGGCAGCCCCTATCGCTCAATGTTGAATCTGTAACTTCGCGAGCAGTAAAGGGCGTCAATCCGGACAGCGTGCAGGAGAATGCTTCCCAGATTCTTGCATCTGTTAAAGACGGGAATCAAAACGGTGGGCTCTCATCGATATATCGCGATGCGGCTGTCAAGGTGGGAGAAGTCTCGTTTGATGAGGACGCTCAAACAAGCAAAGTGAAGCTCTCCTATGCTGTCGAGGATGCGTTCTCAAGTGCTAAAGCTACCGTAACGGCTAGCTTTACCTTTGAAAACAACGCCTGGTCTCTTGCGAGCGCACAGGCTGATGAAGGTGCTAAGACAATTTCCTATGACAAGCTGATTGGTACTTGGAAGGGCGCTTTTGAGGAGACTGGCCATGGCAAAGCAAGCGGCGCGAATTGCTATGGTGCCGAAGGCGGCGAGCCGGAGCTGACCATTACGTCGGTTGATTCCAAGTCTCTCAAGATCGAGGGTACGTTTACCGGGCTCATCCATGATCATGCCTCTCTCAAGGGCGATGCGAATTCATGCGATGGCGACAGGGTCATGGAGGCAACGCCGTTCACGGCAACGCTTTCCGAGTCTTCCTATCCTTATGGCAAGGTGGGCGCTGAATGCACTTTCCCGTCTAGCGGCGGCAGCACAACTCAGATTACGTTCGGGTTTGGTACGAACAGCGATGACGATCCCAATGGGGCATATCTTGAAGTTCTCCATTGTTTTCAGTGCGGCCCCGATAGCTTCTTCCTTCCGGATCCTGCGGAAAAGTGGGAGGACGTTTATCGGCTGAAGAAGGCTGAGTAGCCACGCTCGATTGATAACGGCAGGGGGCTTGATATGTATTGCTCACAGTGCGGAGCAAAGCTGCCGGATACGGCGCAATTCTGCTCACAATGTGGAGCTCCGACGGCGCTGCACGCTGCGGACGGCACCGGTGAAAATAAAACCATGATTCCAGCGGTTGGGTCCAGGGGCGATAGCCGCGCAGCGGATAAAAACCTCGCTGAGGGTGATGCCTGCAATGCAGAAGATGATTCGGCAACAAGCCCCCTTATCGGAATGCCCTCAGATTCAAAGAAATCCGACGCTGGGTCCCTTGAGGATGGAAGTCAGCAATCTTTTGTCCAGCGCATGGTAGCTTTCCGGCGCACCACTCTTAAGGCGGTTCCCACGTTCGTTCTGGCGATCGTTGCGTTCTTTGCTGCCGCTGGTACTGCCTATGCGGCCTTCAAGGTTGTCACGGAGGTTGTTGTCCCGGTTGTTGAGCAGCTGGTCGATCAGTTCCAAGGCGATTTGTCCCGACATGACAGTGACGAGTCGGATGGCGAGGCGGGCAGTAATGTAGTTTCTGCGCAGGGTAGGCCGAAAAATATACTGCAGTTGGGCGAGATCATCTCCATGGATGCCGAGGACATCCCTGCATTTCTTGAGGAGCAAGGTCTGGTGTATATGGAAGAAACAAAGGAATGGGTCTATGGGGACGATTCTGATCTGACATTTGGCTCACTGAAGGATGCCGGATTGTTTTGTGGCAAAGTCGGCGACGAGGAATATGAAAACTGTGTTCAATTACACAACGATGCTGTTGAGGCGGCTCGCTTTACAGATGAGGGGGTTTTGCTCAACATAGGCACCGGAGAACTCGTCGCCACGTATGTTCCTGGTATTAATCTGGGTCATGATCTGCTATGGCTCTCTCATTTTTCCGGTGGATCCCAGATTAAGAAATCCGATTTGGATGATGGGGTTTCCATTCCCGATTCCATTCGGGTGTATGGGATACCGCTGCCATACGTTGTCGAATCTGTCGAAGATGGAGTAAGGACCTGGGAGGCCCCTCTGACGGATGGCGATGTAGAGAAGCTGTGCAGCGAAATAATGGGCTTGGGAAAACCGCTGGTTATCTACCGTCCTGCTACCGCTTTGATATCTCAGGGATATGGGGATGCGTCGGGGCTGGCTTTTGTGGATAAGACTGAAGTGTACGCGTCGGGAATGATTGAGGTTCGCGGTGAGCAGTGCCTGTGGTATTTCAAGTACTCTGGAGGTACTGGGAATGCTGATGGGGAAGCCGGCATTCTTTCACTTGAGGCTGCGAAAGGAATTTTAGAGCATTCGGACCTGTATTCCGAGGAAGAGTGGGACGCCGCTAGCGACTTCAGCCGAGCCGGCATGTTTATCCAATCACGTGTTGCTGACTCTAGGTTTGGAAATGGCGAAACAATTCAATTGAATTATCGTACGGGAATTTATCAAAGCATGCGAGTTGACAATGGGGCATTCCACTACATAGAGCTTGATCAAGCCGAGCTGGCTCGTTTTGGTTTCGATTCCTATGAAGAAATGGAAGCCATGCAGCCGAAGCCGATGGAGGGGACTGTGATTGATTTCGCGGCTTCCGGTGACGAAAATAATCAAGGAGCCTAGCAGTGTATTGTCGAGAATGCGGAAATAAACTGCCTGACGGAGCTCGCTTCTGCAGCTCCTGCGGAACGCCAGTTTTTGCCGATGGAACTCACGGAGCTTTCGAGAGCAAAGAAGGCCCTGCCGCTCATTCTGTCGAACCCGATGTCTCGGTAGTTGGTAAAAATGGCCCTGAGATCGCGCACGAAAAGCAGGAAGCTGCCGACGAATCGTCTGTTGCTCGGGATGTGTCGGGGTCTTTTGCCCATCAGTCATTTACGGGCCGTCTGATCGAGTTTCGTCGCACGACTCTTAAGGCTGTTCCAACGTTTGTGCTTGCCGTCATGGCTTTCCTCGCCGCCGCTGGAACTGCTTATGCTGCCTACCGAGTCGTCAAGGATGTAATTATCCCGGCAATTGAACAGGTTCAGGGCCAGGAGGAGGAAGACTCCGGGCGGCAAAATGGCAGTGCGGCCATTTTCTCTGGCAATGATTCCGACGGAAAAGGGAATGAAGCCGCCCATGCCGCTTACGAAGTAGTTCTGAATGATTATCGCGACCTTTTTGCCGAAAGGGCCGGCGAAATTGACGCGGCGGGCGATGGCGGAACGATGATGTTTGAAAATGGGCACGAGTTTGCCTATACAGGTGATTTCTACTTCTATAGCGGGAAAACCGAAATCGTGTATTCATATGTTGACATCGATGGTGACTCGGTTGACGAGCTGCTTATGTCCTTGCCCCAAGAACAAAATATCGGACAAGTCCCTTCGTTTATTCTCTGTGGCTTCGACTACGTCGACGGGGAGACAGTTCGCTTTGCAGAGTCGATAGGGAGGGGAAGCTACTGGCTTCGTAAGGATTATACGTTCGGCCGTCTGGGATTTGGTGGTTCCGATACCACGGGGTTTTCGGTAAGTTGCTGGAATGGACGGGAGTTGGAAGTAAATACTTCCGTTGAGTGGAGTTATGTTGACGATACGGATCGAGAAAATCCGGATAGTGTTTATTACATGTCTGGGATAGTGGACGGCGAGGAGATCGAGCGCTCACTCCCATATGCTTCTTTGCAAAGTGAGATAGGCGCATTCTGTAATCAATATGAGGATTATGCAGATTTGAATTGGGAAAGACTCAATCTGTAATGAATTGAGAACAAGAGTCTCACGATATCATTTGCAATCAAATGGCTGTGCGTCACGCAACGCACAGCCATTCATTTTTTCGAAAAGGCTCTTCTGCGAGACGATGACGGGGCGTTGCCGCATCGCATGCACGCCGGCTCGTGCCTGTCCGAGTTCACGCCGTTATCGAGGTCGGTTCACCGTTTGCAGTAACAGAGTCTTTGGTTTTCAAACACGAACATGTGTTCTATAATTGATGAACCAGAGGATGGTGGGAGTGCGGACTGAGTGGCCCTGGCTTGACTTACTTCTGGCATACAGTAATACTTCTACTAGACGGAAGCATGGTGAGAAGCATGCGGTTTCGTAACTCGGATTTGCAGGCATTTTGGGAGCACCCAACCGACTGTGATTTCTGCAAGCTTCCCGCTGGTATTGAACGTGTGCTGTTTCGAAAGCTGCAGATGCTGGATGCTGCGAGTACGTTGCAAGACTTGCGTGTTCCGCCGGGCAACCGACTCGAGAAATTGCGCGGTTCGAGAGAGGGGCAATATAGCATTAGGGTGAATGCCCAATGGCGCCTTTGCTTTGTCTGGAAAGACGGGGAGGCGAGGGAGGTTGAGTTCTGTGACTACCATTGACGAGATTATTTCCACGCCTGGGGAGATTCTGCTTGAGGAATTCCTGCAGCCGCTTGGAATTAGTCAGTACAGGCTGGCGAAAGCCATCGGTAAACCGCAGTCGGCGATATCTGACATCGTACATGGGCGGAGGGCGATAACGCCCGAGATGGCATGGCTGCTCGGTCGGGCTTTGGGCACCACACCACGTTTTTGGCTGGATTTGGAAATGACCTATCAGCTCAAACTGCTTGAGAATAAAGATATGCCAGAAGTAGTGGCGCTCTAATAGTCTGTAGATATGAATGGAATCCCGTTTTCATTTATCGGTCTATAATGGCAAGGTTTACGTATACGCAGCGCTTGCGGCGCTGAGCTTTGAGTAAAGGAATCCCATGGCACTTTCCATCGGAATCGTCGGTCTGCCCAACGTGGGCAAGTCCACGCTGTTCACCGCTCTCACCAAGAAGGGCGGTCTGGCCGCGAACTATCCCTTCGCCACGATCGACCCGAACGTCGGTATCGTCGACGTGCCGGACGACCGCCTGAACGCGCTCGCAAAGATCGTGAACCCCGCGCGCATCCTTCCGGCCACCGTCGAGTTCGTCGACATCGCGGGCCTGGTGAAGGGCGCCGCCGCCGAAGGCGCGGGCCTGGGCAACCAGTTCCTGGCCAACATACGCGAGTGCGATGCCATCTGCCAGGTGGTCCGCTACTTCAAGGACCCGGACGTCATGCGCGAGGCCAATCACACGGGCGAGTTCGTCGACCCGGCGAGCGATGCCGAGACCGTCATGACCGAGCTCATCCTGGCCGATATCCAGACGCTCGAAAAGCAGCTTCCCAAGCTCGAGAAGGAGGCCAAGCGCGACGCCGAGCTCGCCCCCAAGTTGGCGGTGGCAAAGCGTCTGGTCGAGTGGCTGAACGAGGGCAACCGTGCCATCACGATGGAGATGACCGATGAGGAGCGCGCCGCCGCCAGGGGCCTGTTCCTGCTGACCATGAAGCCGATGCTCTACGTCGCCAACGTCGACGAGGACATGCTCACCGAGGACCTCGACGCAATCGACGGTGTGAAGCCCATTCCGATCTGTGCCAAGGTCGAGGCGGAGCTCTCCGAGCTCGATCCCGAGGAGGCCGCCGAGTTCCTGGCTGACCTGGGGCTTGAGCGCTCCGGCCTCGAGGTCCTGGCCCAGGCCGCATACAAGCTGCTCGGCTTGCAGAGCTTCTTCACCGCCGGTGAGGTCGAGTGCCGCGCTTGGACGGTTCGCCAGGGTGCCACGGCCCCGCAGGCCGCCGGTGTGATCCACACCGATTTCGAGCGCGGCTTCATCAAGGCCGAGACCATCGCGTTCGAAGACTACGTCGCCCTCGGCGGCGAGAAGGGCGCCAAGGAAGCCGGCCGCCTGCGCATGGAGGGCAAGGACTACATCATGCAGGACGGCGACGTGGTCCACTTCCGCTTCAACGTGTAGATGCCCAAGGCCGCCGGGGGAGACCTCGGCGGCCTTCGCAATGTGATTCCGAATGCCGCCACAAGGCGGCTCATCTTCGAAAGGTGCGCTATGTTCTCTTACGGTAAATCCGCCGGCATGAAGGCCCTGCTGGCCCTCATGATCGCCTTCGTCCCCGTGCTCATGGTCCTCATGGCCTTTCCCGAGCTGGGCGACCAGGTGCCCATGAGGGTCAACGCCGCGGGCGAGGTTCTTCGCTACGGCAGTAAGGGCGAGCTGCTCTTCCTGCCCGTCATGGGCTTCATGCTCAGCGCAGCGACCGTCGCGACGGGCCTCAAGCAGGCCCGTAAGTACGGCGACGACCTCACCATGGCGACCATCACCTTTACCCGCGCTGGACGCAACGCCATCGTCCAGGGCGTGGTGTTCGTCGCCGCGACGGGCATCCTGCTGTACGGGGCGCTCTCCGGGCACGGTATCGGGTTCTAGCAAAGACCGTCTTCCCAGTTATTCGCCACTGTCATATTTTGCGGTGCAAAGGCCGCTCCAGTTCGTTTCGCGGGCCGGGGCGGCCTTGTTTTTGCGTCCGCATTTTCTCTCGGGATGGCGATTAAACGCTTCAAGCTGCAGAAATATGTCATTTGGCAGTCTATATCGTGGTGAAACCCGCTACAATTTTGACCTGATATGCGTCGCGGCCGCGGTTTATGCGCGGCCGCGCACAGTTGGGGGAAATATGGGAGGGAAGCCAATGTTTTCTCTGCACAAGACAAGGGGCGGTGTGCATCCGCCTCAGTGCAAGGACATGCGGGACTTTGCCTGCACGTCCATCACTCCGCCCGAGCGAGTGCTCATTCCGCTGAACATGCACATCGGCGCGCCGGCGAGCCCGGTGGTGAGCGAGGGCGATCATGTATATGTAGGTACGCTGATCGGCCAGGTGAACGGTCTGGGTTCGCCCATCCACGCGAGCATCTCCGGCACGGTGACCAAGGTCGCCACCGAGCAGTTGCCCACGGGCGCCACTGCACCTGTGGTGGAGATCGTTTCCGATGGCAAGATGGAGTCCGATCCCGCGCTCAAGCCGCCGACCTATTCGAACAAGGAGGAGTTCATCGCCTGCGTGCGTGACTCCGGTATGGTCGGTCTGGGCGGCGCCTCGTTCCCCACGTGGTTCAAGATGCGCGCCCCCGAGGGCAAGAGCTTCGAGTTTCTCGTGGTCAACGCCATGGAGTGCGAGCCCTACATCACGAGCGACTACCGTCAGATGATGGAGCATTCCGAGCGCGTGATCGACGGCGTGTTCCGCACCATCGAGGCGCTCGAGATCCCCGCCGCCGTGATCGGCGTCGAGGACAATAAGCCCGAGGCCATCCTCGAGCTCAAGCGCGTGGTCAAGGAGAAGGGTCGCGAGGACCGCATTGAGGTCATGGAGATCCCGACCAAGTACCCCGCTGGTGGCGAGAAGGTGCTCATCAAGGCCACGACCGGGCGTGACGTGCCCGCCGGCGGCCTGCCCATCGACGTGGGCTGCCTCGTGGTCAACGTCACCACCATCTCCCGCGTGGAGCAGTACTTCCGCTACGGCATGCCCCTCACCTGCAAGACCGTCACGGTCACCGGTGACTGCATCGCCAATCCGGGCAACTATCGCATCCCGCTCGGCATGAGCGTCCGCGACGTCATCGAGGCGACGGGCGGCATGGTCAAGGAGCCGAAGAAGATCATCATGGGCGGTCCCATGATGGGTCGCACCATCACGAACATCGACTGCCCGATCCTCAAGGCCAACAACGCCATCGTGGCCCTGCATGACGCCGCCGTCCTTCCGGACGAGACCGCCTGCATCCGCTGCGGTCGCTGCGTGCGCGCATGCCCGCTGGCCCTCGAGCCGTTCGCGCTTGATTCCGCCTCTCGCAGCCATGACGTGGTCGCGCTCGACGAGCTCGCCGTCATGAACTGCATGGAGTGCGGCTCCTGCGCCTATGTGTGCCCGGCCCATCGCCGCATCACCGCGTCCATCCGCGAGGGCAAGGCCGTCTATCGCGGCGAGGTCGCTCGCCTGACCGCCCCGTCCGAGAAGAAGGAGGCGTAAATCCATGAACCTCATCAACGAGGCCTCGCCTCACTTCCACGGCAAGGGCTCCACGCAGTGGATCATGGGCATGGTGTGCCTGTCGCTTTTGCCCACGCTCGTGGCTTCCGTGTTTCTGTACGGTCTCGGCGCCCCGCTGCTCGTTCTGGTGTGCGTCGCCACGGCGCTCGTGACCGAGCATGTGTGCTGCTGCCTCATGAACCGCGAGAGCACCGCCGGCGATCTGTCCTGCGTGGTCACTGCCATGCTCTTCGCCTTCACGCTGCCGGCCGATTGCGGCTATTTCCCCGCGATCCTGGGCACCGTGTTCGCCATCGCTGTGGTGAAGATGCTCTTTGGCGGTATCGGCTGCAACTTCCCCCACCCCGCCGTCGCCGCCCGCGTGTTCATCATGCTCGCCATGCCCATTGCGCTCGGTGCCTACCCTGACATCATGGGTCGTCCGCTCGACGCCATCACCGGCGCCACCCCGCTGGCCATGAACGCCGCCGGTGACGCGCCGTACAGCTACATGGATATGATGTTCGGCCTGCACGCCGGCGCGCTCGGCGAGACCTGCATCATCACGCTGCTCGCCGGCTATGTGTTCCTGCTCGTGATGCGCGTCGTCGACGCCTGGGCCACTGTGCCGTTCATCGCCACGGTTGCCGTCATCACCGGGTTTGCCGGTCAGGACGCCATCTACCAGGTGCTCTCCGGCGGCCTCGCCCTCGGCGCCTTCTACATGGCAACCGACTACACCACCACGCCCATGACGCCGAAGGGCAAGATCATCTTCGGCATCGGCTGCGGTGTCATCACCGCGCTCGTGCGCCTGTTCGCCGCCGCCCCCGAGGGCGTGGCGTTCTCCATCCTGTTCATGAACATGTTCACCCCGCTGATCGACCGCTACACGCGTCCTCAGCCCGCTGGAGGTGTGAAGCATGCCCTCGTCTAACAAGTGCCCGATGGCCCGTCGTCGCAACGGCGCCATCTTCTCCGCCTTTGCCGTCCTTGTCGTCGCCCTGCTGTGCGCGGGCGTGACGGCCGGCGTCCACCACGGCCTCGCGGGGGCCTTCGAGCAGTCCGACCTCGCACTCGACGAGGCCAAGGGCGGCGCGCAGCGCAAGCTGCTGTTCCCGGATGCCACGTCCTTCGAGTCCCAGTCTGCCCCCGCGGTCGAGGGCCTGAACTCCGTGTACAAGGCCGATACCGGCGCGTGGGTCTTCGATGTGACCTCCGCGCAGGGTTATCACGGCGATGTCGAGCTCATGATCGGCATCAACGCCGACGGCACCGTGGCCGGTATCCAGGTCGTGGCCGAGGACGAGACCGACGGCATCGGCACCAATGCGCTCACCGAGGAGTACTTCGGCGGTTTTGCCGGGTCACCTGCCGCCGGTGAGCTCACGGTCGACGAGGCCGGCGCTGGCCAGACCCACGTCGACGCCGTCTCCGGCGCCACGTTCACCTCGCGTGCCGTGGTCGACTGCCTGAATATCGCCTTTGCCGCCTACGCCCAGATGGGAGGCAACTAATGGCTCTGAACGAGAATATCGTGCGCGAGCAGGACGCTCGCATTTCCAAGATGGTTCACACGCCCACGTTCCTGGTCGTCGCCGGTGCCCTGCCGGGGCTCTTCGCCGCGACTTCGCTCGAGAACGGCCTGATGATCGGTTTGGTTACCGCCGCTGCGATTGTGGTCATGGCCTCGATCGCGCCCCTTTTGCGCGCCTTCACCGGCACGTGGTCGCGCACCGCGGTGATGCTCATGGTGAGCGTGACCGTCGTGACTCTGCTCGGCTTCGGCGTCCGTGTCACCGATCCTGTGGTGTTCGAGGCGCTCGGCATCTACCTGCCGCTCGTTGCCGTGAACGCGATCGTCGTGGCGTGGATCGCCGGCGACGGCCTGGTGGTCGCCCCGGCAAAGACGCCGCTCATGACCGCGATCTTCGCCGCCGCCATGGTGCTCGCCACCCTGGTGTTCGTCGGCTTCATCAACGGCATGCTCACCACCGGTCAGGTCTTCGGCCTCACCATGGGCGAGCTTGCCGCCTCGCCGATCGCCGCCTTTGGCAAGCCCGCCGGCTCGCTGCTGGTGCTGGCACTCGTGGCCGTGTTCGTCCAGTCCATCGAGCAGATGTGCGCCAAGGGTGCCGATGCCGATGCGACTTCCCTAAAGGGAGGTGAGCGCTAATGGCGTTCCTGAACGCGCTGTTTACCGCCGCTCTCGATAACAACCTGGTGTTCGCCCAGCTCATCGGCATGGTGTCTGTGATCTTGATTGCGGCTCGCCCGCAGGACTCTTGGCGCTTCGGTGTCATGATCGCCATCGCCACCGCCGTGGCGGGCGCCCTGGGTTGGCCTCTGTATACGCAGGTTCTGCAGCCTTGGGGCGTCACGTTCCTCGCGCCGCTCGCTTACGTGCTCGTGAGTTGGACCGCGATCGTGGTCACGGCCACGGTGCTCGGCTCCGGCAAGACCGCTGCCGAGCGCGAGCGCCTGCTACGCGTGTGCCCGATCGTGGCCTGCAACGCCGCCGTCTTGGCAGTGGCGCTCAGCAACGCCGCCGTGGCCGAGACCCTGACGTGGGACGCCGCCCTGGGCGCGTCCGTTGGTGCCGGCCTGGGCGTCCTGCTTGCCGTCGTGCTCTTCGCCTTCGTGCGCAGCCGTATCGACGAGCGTCTGGTTCCTGCCGCTCTGCGCGGTCTGCCCATCACGCTTGTGACCGCGTCGCTCATGGCGCTGGCGTTCACCGGTGTTGCCGGTATCGCCGGCGGCCTGTTCGCCTAAGGGGGTATGAGCCATGTTCGAATCTGTGTTCTACACCGTGGCGCCCATGGTCGTGATCGGTTTTATCGCCGTTCCCGCCGCTCTCGTGCTGTCCATCTGCGCTGGTGTGCAGAAGTACACCGAGTGGCGCGAGTACAAGGCGGCGCTTGCCGCCGAGGAGGCCGCTGAGGTTTCCGCCGCCGAGTCCGCTGCTGACGGAGTGTAGTCTCGCCGACTTGCCATCGCCCGTTGTCCTGACACCGCCGGCATTGTCTGAGTTTCAACAGGTGCCTTTTGGAGGATATGAACGACCGAGTCGTTCATATCCTCCATTTTTATGCCGATTCGCTGTCTCATCCGCAGTTTATGAACGATTGGTCGTTCATAAACTGCAAAGACGCCATGGAAAGGGCGAGAGCATGCGGATGCAAAGAGGCTTTTACATCGCGATTGTCGAACCAGTCGGTAGCAGTGGGTAGAATTGCGGCATCAGCAGGGGGCGCCGCATTGCGTCCCGGCGGGGCCGTGGCTGTTCGTTAAGAAGCTGCTTGCCTGTTTGGCCCATGTGGAATGGGGACGAGAGATGAATATCGCATCGAAGGTCGGGCCGCGCATCCGCACCTTGCGGGAAGCGGCTGGATTGACGCAGTCCGAGCTGGCCGCCACCGCATACGTCACGCGTCAGAGCGTGGGTAATTGGGAGCGCGGGAACACGTTGCCCGATGTGCAGAGTCTGCAACTCGTTGCCAAGGCCCTAAACACCACGGTTGACGGGCTTTTGGGCGATGAGTTGCCCGACATGCTGGAAGAAACCGCCGAAGCCCGCCGTCAGTTGACACATTGCCTTGCTGCGCTTGGCGCTATTTTTGCACTTGAGCTCTTGCTCGCTTTCTTGTATTCCTCTTTTTTGCGAGCACCTGGAAGCGGAGAGTTCCGTTTGGTGCTCAGCGGGATGAGGGTGGTGCTTTGCTTTGCCTCCATGCCGATCGCGAAGAGGTTTCGCAGTATCGCCTCAGACCAAGATTTGGGAGACGCAATCAGCATCATGATGTTCGTCGAGGGCTATCCGAAAGGGAAGGAACCGCCGGCCACATGGTTCTATCGAGTGCTCCTCACCAACCTGCCGGCGTTCTATACGCTCTATATCGTGCTACTTGCCGCCGCGTTGATTGTCGTCGCGTACGCATAGAGATTGACGCGGGCGAAGGTAATACCAGCTCAAGGCATGTGTTAAAGGGAATAGACAAGGGTTTCCGAGGTGAATTGCAAGGTCGAGGTTTGGGCGGGTGTACACTCAGCGCATGAAGTCCCAGCCATGATGATGGGGAGGCCGCGATGTGGCAGGAAAACGTTGTCGCACAGCAGGCGCGTTCGGAAGATCCTGGCATCGATTGCGCTAAGCACGATGGGCCGGACGTGAATTCAAGCGGGCTTACTAGTCCGCTCGCCAAGCGAATCCGAGGCCTTCGCGAGGGTGCGGGCATGTCGCAAGCGCGCCTGGCCGAGCTCGTGCTCGTGTCGCGTCAGACGGTAATCAACTGGGAAAAGGGGCGCACGTTACCGGACGCCGAGAGTCTCAAACGCCTTTCCGCTGCGTTTGGCATCACGTTGGACGCGCTTTTGGACGAACGTTCGGAGGAGTACCTGCGCCAAACCGCGCGCGATCGAAGAACAATCAAGGTCGCAATCGCGCTCGATTTCCTCTGGATGTTAGAGATACTCGTGGGCATCGTCGTCACATCGATCGCGCACAAGTTCCTTTCCTCCAATCAGGCGTATGCGATCTCCGACGCGGAAAACATCGTACATACGACAATTTGGATTGCGAGTATCGTTGCCTCGTGGAAAATGCAGGGGATCAAGATTGAGCACAACCTTGAGAGTGTCGTAGATGTCGCGGCCTTTTTGGAGGGGTATGAGCCCGGCGCGGCGCTGCCACAGACATTCGTATGGCGCTGGCTGCTGCCACATTGGACATTGGTGACCACCGTGCTTACGTTCAGCGCTATTGCGTGGACCTTCGTCCTTCTGGTCGCTTTGAAGCTGGCGTGATGTGGCACCGCACGTGGGTTCATAAGTAACAAATTAGGCACCGTACGCGACAATGCGCACGGCGCCTATGCAAGATGGCCCGAATCCCGTGTGGAGCTCGGTGGCTCATTGCGGGCATGTGGATCACTGCGGTTGGGATTGCCCTTTACGGCATGATGCTGTTGGCGCCGTCCACGATGACGCTCTGGCCGGAGAAGTAGCAGGAATCCGGGCCGGCGAGGAAGGCGATGACGGGCGCGATGTCCATCTCGGGGTCGCCGAAGCGCTTCATCGGGTTGAGGTTGACCTGCTTGGCGTACTCCTCCGGGAACTTCTCGGCCCAGGCCTTGGCAGCCGGGGACTCGGCGCCGGGCAGCACAACGTTGACGGTGATACCGTACTGGCCCCACTCCTTGGCGGCGATCTTGGTCAGGCCGCGCAGAGCCTCCTTGTTGGAGCCGTAGGCAAGCTGGCCGGCGATGCCGAACATGCCGGTGGCGGAGGCGAAGTTGATGATGCGACCCTCGTGCTGCTCCTTCATGTGAGGGAAGGCGGCCTGCATATAGTTGAGGGAGCCGATCACACCGGACTCCCAGGCTTTGAGCATGTTGTCGTATTCGGTGTCCTCGACGGGCTGGGAGGGGACGATGGCCTGGCCGTTGTTGACGATGACGTCGATGGAGCCGTAGGTCTCGATGGCCTTCGCAACGACCTCGAAGACGCGCTCGCGGTCGGCGGAGTCGCAGGTCATGGCAAAGCCCTCGCCGCCGAGCTCACGGATCTCGGCGATGGTGGCCTCAATGGGCTCCAGGCGACGGCCGGTGGCGATGACCTTGACGCCGCGCTTGGCCAGGCACAGGGCGATACCCTTGCCGATGCCCTGACCGGCACCGGTGACGACGGCGACCTTCTCGTTGAGCTGCTTCATGATGGTTCCTCTCTCCTCTGAAGCCGGCGTGCGCGGGATTGCGCAGGTACATTTGGCAATGCGCACGCATTTGCACGGTTTGTATCCAGATGCCGACGCTTTAAGCGGGTGAACTGGAATTCACCGCTGGGTGGCGACCCGTTATTCCGTTATCGGTATGCGGAGGAGGGAAAGCGTCCGTGCGCGATGGTACTCTGTAGTGGTTGAGATTTGACTATCGGGGAGGCCCACGTGACGGAGCAGCAGAGCTTGTTTGGCGATATAGCGACGGATGGCGGAGCGCGGACGGATGGCGCTTCGACGACTACCGAGTCCCCGCAGGACGCCCGCGCTCAGGCCGCAGCGCGCGCGGCCGAGCTGCGCCACCTGCTCGATTACCACGCCTATCGCTACTACGCCCTCGATGCGCCCGAGATCACGGACGCCGCCTTCGACAAGCTGCTGGTCGAGCTCCAGCAGATCGAGGCGGCCCATCCCGAGCTCGTCACCCCCGACTCCTACACCCAGCGCGTGGGCGGCTACGTGTCCGAGCAGTTCGCGCCCGTCACGCACATGGCGCGCATGTATTCCATGGACGACGCCATGAACCTCGAGGAGCTCGACGAGTGGCTCGCCCGTACGGAGGAGGCGCTCGGCGCGGGGCGCGTTGCCTACACCTGCGAGCTCAAGATCGACGGCCTCGGTGTGGCCATCACCTATCAAAACGGCGCCTTCGTACGCGCCGCCACGCGCGGCGATGGCACGACGGGCGAGGACGTTTCGCTCAACGTCCGCACCATCAAAGACGTGCCCATGCACCTCTCCGAGGCCGCGTTGGCCCACATGGGCGCGGACCGCGGAACGCCCATCGAGGTCCGTGGCGAGGTCTACATGCCCAAGGGCAGCTTCGCTCGTCTGAATGCGGAGGCCGACGCCGAGGGTCGTGAGCCCTTCGCCAACCCCCGCAACGCCGCCGCGGGCAGCCTGCGCCAGAAGGACCCCAAGGTCACCGCGACGCGCAGCCTTGCCACCTTCATCTACTCGATCGCTGACACGGCGCCCTTGCATGTGGACTCCCAGCATGCGTTCCTCGACTGGCTGCGCGAGGCGGGCTTTTCCGTCAACGCATCCGTGGCGCGCTGCACCTCGCCCGCGGAGGTCCACGCCTTTTGCGCCGATGCGCTCGCGCACCGCGGAGACTTGGATTACGACATCGACGGTGTGGTTGTGAAGGTCGATGGGTTCGACCAGCAGGCCGACCTCGGCTTCACCGCCCGCGCACCGCGCTGGGCCATCGCCTTCAAGTTCCCGCCGGAGGAGAAGGCCACCGTTCTGCGTGAGATTCGCATCCAGGTGGGGCGCACCGGCGTGCTCACCCCGGTTGCCGAGTTCGACCCCGTCACGGTGGCCGGTTCCACCATCGCCCGCGCAACTCTGCACAACCTCGACGAGATCCGCCGCAAGGATGTGCGCGTGGGCGATACCATCATCGTCCACAAGGCCGGCGACGTCATTCCCGAGGTCGTTGGTCCGGTGCTGGACAAGCGCCCCGCCGACGCGGTCGAGTGGGATATGCCCGAGGCTTGCCCCGCCTGCGGCAGTCCCGTGGTGCACGAGGGTGACGAGGTGGCGTACCGCTGCGTGTCCCTCGATTGCCCCGCGCAGCTCAAGGAGCGCCTCATCCACTGGGTGAGCCGTGGCTGCATGGACGTGGACGGCCTGGGCGACGAGCTCATCGACAAAATGATCGAGGCGGGTCTGCTGCGCGATGTCGCCGATTTCTACACGCTCGATGCCGATTCCATCGCTGCGCTCGACACGGGCCGAACCTACGCCAAGGACGACAAGAAGAGGGGCGTGGCCGCGGGTGACCCCATCAAGGTCGGTCACACCATCGCCGGCAAGGTGATGGACGAGCTCGTCCGTTCCAAGGCGCAGCCGCTCTCGCGCGTGCTGTTCGCCCTCGGCATCCGCCATGTGGGCAAGTCGGTCGCCGAGGTCCTGGCGCAGCGCTTCCTGACCATCGACGCACTCGCCGCCGCATCCGAGGAGGACATCGCGGCGTGCGAGGGCATCGGGCCCAAGATCGCGGCATCCGTCCGCGAGTTCCTCTCCGTGCCCGAGAACCTCGAGGTCTTGCAGCGCCTGCGTGAGGCCGGTCTCGCGCTCGAGGAGAACTTGGGTGCGGCGGTGGTGCAGGCGGCCCAAGAGACCGGCGTCGATGCCGACCTGGCGGCGGGGCAGCCGCTGGACGGCCTCACCTTCGTACTCACCGGCACGCTCGTCAACCGCACGCGCGACGAGGCGGGTGCGGCCCTCAAGCTCCTCGGCGCCAAGGTCTCCGGATCGGTTTCGAAAAAGACGAGCTACCTGGTAGCGGGCCCCAAGGCGGGTTCCAAGCTCACCAAGGCCGAGAGTCTGGGTGTTCCCGTGCTCGACGAGGAGGCCCTGGAGCGGATCCTCGCCACGGGCGAGGTGCCACAGGTGTAGTCGGCAGTGGAGCGCCGATGCGAAAAGTAGGCGGCGCTTCGCATGCCCGCGCAGGTCGCGGCAGTAGAATGATGCGCGGACGAATTCGATGAGAGGACGACGCGCATGATCAAGCTGTTTGCGAGCGATTTGGACGGCACTCTGCTCAACGGTCTGCATGAGGCGGACCGCACAATCCGCGGTGCGATACGGGAGGCCATTGCCCAGGGAGCTCATGTGGTGCCCGCGACAGGTCGTTCCCTCTTGCCCGCCGGCGAGCATGGGTTTACGGGCCTCAAAGTCGATGCGGTCTGCGCGAACGGCTCGATCATCCGCGGGAAGAACGGCGAGCTGCTCAAGACCTTCACGGTCGATCCGGCGTTCGTGGAGGAGCTCATCCGTTCTTTCCCGCAGATCTGCTTCGATTGCTGCACGCCCGACGGCATGTTCTCAAGCGGCAGCTTTGAGATGCACCAAGAGGGGTTCGCCCGCGACAACCTGTTCCGTCGCATCGTGATGCGCGGTATGCGTGCCCGGGGAGGAACGCACGAGGAGCAGTTCTTCGATCAATCGATCAGCTCGATCCTCTCCCATGATGTGTGCAAGATCAACTGCCGCGTGACGAGCGACGACCTCGAGCGCGAGCTTAAGGCGTTTCTGGCCGATCATGCCGACACGGTGGTCAATGCGCCGTTCGATCCCGTGATGTTCGAGATCACGGACAAGGATTGCAACAAGGGGGCCTCGATCGCTTGGCTCGGCCGCCATTATGGCATCGAGGAGGATGAGATCGCCGTGTACGGCGATGGCGGCAACGACCTGGTTATGTTGCGTCGGTTCCGCCATTCATACGCGACGGCTAACGGTAGTCCCGAGGCCAAGGCGGCGGCGAGTGCGGTCATCGGCCGCTGCGAGTTCCACGCCGTGCCCAAGCACATCCTCCAGACGCTTCGCGCCCAGCGTGGTCGCGTGATGATTAAATAGATGAAAATGGGGCCCGTGTGAGCGGGCCCCGATTCGCATAAAGCGGTGCGACGCGTCCGTCGCGATATGGTTTATCGCGCCTTTTGCACGTAGTCGTAGACAAAGCTCGCAATGGCAGCCGAGTCGTTGATGTCGAGGAACGGCGGCAGATGGACGTCCGCCTCGGAGAAGGCGCGCCCGGCTTCCTCTGCGGCAGCGCGGGCCTGCTTGACCGCTCGGGTGCGGAAATCGCGCGCCACCACGTCGTTGCAGGCGACGGCGATCGTGTCGTCATTGATGAGCTCGAAGGAATCGCGCCCGCGCATGCGGTCGATGCCCGATCGGGCGACCACGATGCTCGGCAGGCCAGCGGCCTTGTAGCCCTCGACGATGACGGTATCCACATCGGTGTAGCGCGTGAGCATGTCCAGCACGGGCACCTCTTCGGTCGTGCGGGAGTATTCGGCGTACATGTCCGGCGAGATCAGGCCCACATGGCGGCTACCCGCCTGCGCATGGCGCCAGGAATCCTTGCCGGGCTGATCGATGTCGAAACCCTTGTGCCCGTGGTGCTTGATGGAGCCGACGCGGACGCCGCGCTGCGCGAGACGGGAAATGACCTTCTCCACCAGCGTGGTCTTGCCGGCGTTCTGGTAGCCCACAAAGGCGACGGCGGGCGCCGGCGTGCCCGTGCGCGGCCCGCCGGGAAGCGGGGAGGGGAGTTCGGCGGCGATGATCTCGGCTTCCTTTGCCTCGGCATCGACCTCGTCGGTGTGGGCGCGCTCCCCGTCTCGTTCCCAGAGGCCGGAACGCCCGCCTTCCTTCCGCAGTAGGCGGACATCGACGATCTCCATACCGCGGTCCACGGCCTTGCACATGTCGTAGATGGTGAGGCAGGCGGTCGAGGCGGCCGTGAGCGCCTCCATCTCGATGCCGGTGACGCCCGTGACTCCACAGGTGGCGAGCACGTGGAAGCCCACGCGATGATCCTCGCGCGCCGGCGCCCAGCCGGGGGCCGCGACCGCGGAGGACGAGATGGGCTCGATCTCGACTTTCGCCTTGGTGATATTGAGCGGGTGGCACATGGGGATGAGGTCGCTCGTGCGCTTGCTCGCCATGATGCCGGCGACGCGCGCGCATGCGAGGACATCGCCCTTTTTGGCGCGGTCCTCGAGCACCATGGCCTGGGTTTCAGGGTGCATGAGGATGGTGCCCTCGGCGATCGCGATGCGTTTGGTGACCTGTTTGTCTCCCACGTCGACCATGCGCACGTCGCCGTGCTCGTCGACATGTGTGAGATCGTCGCGGTAGGCGTCGCGCTCACCGGGGGAGGCAGGGGGGTTCGTCGTGTGCTCCGACTCGGTGGGGCCTGGCGCGTCTCCGTGCTCGCCCCCCTCGACGAGGGTGAGCTCGGGTGCCTCGCCCGCAACGGCAGCGGGGTACTTCTCGTGCACGGTGCGACCGAGGGTGCGCGGGCGTTCGGGTTTATCGGGGGCGTGAGTGGTCATGGGGATCACCCTCCAATCTGCGACATGAATCGCTGGGTGCCGTCGATGTCGTCGTGCTGTCGGGGTTTGCGGGCGATGGCATTGCGGTAGATAGCGCGGACCGCGTCTTCATCGCCGGAACGCAGGGCCTCGCGTACGGGATACTCGGCATCGGAGAATAGGCAGGGGCGAATCGTTCCGTCGGCGGTGAGGCGCAGGCGGTTGCACGACTCGCAGAAATGGTTGGACATGGCCGAGATGAACCCGACGGTGCCGGCCGCGTTGGGGAAGGCCCAGTAACGCGCGGGGCCCGCTCCAAGGGGACCGCCGTTTTGCACGGGCTCGAGTACGCCGAGGCCCGCGGCGGCTGCTTCGGAGGAGATGCGCTCGCGAAGCTCGGTGGAGGGGACCACATCGCTCGCGTCCCACAGGTCAGGGTTGAGCGCGCCGCCGGTTCCAGCCGCTCCGGCTCCGCAGTGCGGGTCGAGCCCGTGACCGCTGCTCGGGTCTTCGGCGGATGCGCTCTGACCACCGCCGATGGGCATGTACTCGATAAACCGTACATGGACCGGGCGGTCGACGGACAGGCGCGCGAGGTTGAGTACGTCCTGATCCATACGACGTACGACGACGGTGTTCACCTTGACCGGCGTGAAGCCGTATTCGAGCGCGGCATCGATACCGGCGAGCGCCTGCTCGACGCGGCCGAGGCGCGTGATTTGGGAAAACCGTGCGGGGTCGAGCGTGTCGAGCGAGATGTTGACGCGATCCAAGCCCGCTGCGCGCAGGTCGGCCGCCATGCGCGGCAGCAGGGCGCCGTTGGTGGTGAGGGAGATGTCCTCGATCCCGGAAATCGAGCGGATTTCCTCGATGAGCGGCACGATGCGATGGGAGACGAGCGGTTCGCCGCCGGTGAGGCGGACGCGCGTGATGCCCTCCTGCGCCACGATGCGCACAAAGCGGGCGATCTCCTCGGCGGTGAGCAGCTCGCCGTGGGCGCGCGCGGGCACGCCCGTCTCGGGCATGCAGTACACGCAGCGGAAGTTGCATTTATCCGTCACGGAGATGCGCAGGTAGTTGATGCCGCGGCCAAAGCCGTCGTGTAGTTCGCGGGCCATGCGCGCCTTTCGGGTGGTCGTATGGGGTGTCAGCCTAAGTATGAACCTATGGTACCCGAACCGCGCTTCGACAGGGCAAATGGTCAATTGGGGACAGGTACAAATTGCGCAGTTTGCATCGGTTTCCAATTGAGCGGTCGCGAATGTGCCTGGTATATCGCTTTGATACACTAGTGCACTAAAGTGCAAGAGGAGGGGGAGCATGAAGAAGGGCTCGATCGAACAGGGGCGTCGCGGCTTGTCTTTCGCCACACCGCAGCTGACGCATCAGATACGCCGGTTCATCGCGGCCCGCTTTTTCCTGTATCTCGGCGCCATGTGCAGCTATTTCATCGGGGTGATGGGCACCCTGACCTTCTCCATGGGTGCGGGTGTGGGCGATAACGCCATTGCCGTGGGGCTGCTCAATTTGTGCATCGTGATCGGCCAAATCCGAGGCGGAGCTCTCCTCGATAGGATCGGGCCGCGCGTGTTCTTCCGATTGGCGGCATTCGGCTTGATTATGAGCGGCCTGTTGTATCAGGTGGTGGGAACGAGCATCGCGGGCGTGTTTCTCGGCGCGGCGGTCTTCGGCATGACTTGGGGAATCGCCGACACGGTGCCCCGTGCGTTCCCGGCGTATTTCACTGCTAACCTCGACGAGCTCAAGCGAATCAACGCGCTCGTGACGTTGACGGGCAACCTCGCGATCGTCATCGGTCCTATCGCTGGTGGCGCAATCGCGCTCGTTGCACCCACGCAGGCGGTGTTCCTCTTCATGGTCGCGTGCGCCGCCATCTCCCTCATTCCCGGATGGGGCATCGAGGCCCTGCGAGAACCTGAGGTCGCGGTGGGCAGTGCGGATGAGGGCTCCGATGCTCCGAGCGGTTCGGTCTCCGCGGGTTTCTCGGCGATTTTCGGCAGCAAGGTTCTCACCTTGCTGTTTTGGGCGACCATGCTCTCGTTCATGGGGTACGGCGCGTTCGACCCGCTCGAGTCCCTGTTCTACCGGGATGTGCTCAAGGTGGGCGCCGCTTGGATGGGCTGGCTTTCCGCGTTGTCGGGCGTGGGCGGGCTGTTGGGCGCGGCGATCGCCGGCGTGTTGCCCCCTCGCTTCGTCAACGTGCGCGCCTTACTCGTTGTGCTGTTCGTCACGGGGGCCGGGAGCCTGCTGTATGTCGCGACTCCGTATGTGCTCGTGGCGTGTGCGGGGCAGTTCATCCTCGGTGTTGCATTTTCAGCGTTCGGCCCCATTAAGGACACGCTGGTCCAGATTCACACACCGCTCGACCGTATTGGGCGCGTGAACGCCGCCATGGGCGCGGGCAATAACCTTGCGGGGGCCATCCCGCTGCTCTGTGCACCCGCTCTTGCCCATGTCTTGGGCGTGCAGGGAACCCTTGTTGCCGCCGGGGTGCTGGTGGCCGTCGTGCCGCTCGCGATTCTCATTATGCGAGGCAGGGAGATTGGCGATCTCGTCGACGAGGAGCGCGCTCGAGAGGCCGCTGGCTTTGCCGATGGGTGCCGCGCCGGGGGAGCTTGTGGCTTTGGCGACGACGGCCTGGCTGGGGGGCAGTCGAAGGGCCTCTAACGGGAATGTCGCTCGGCCGCAATTGGTGCCTGTCCCCACATGTGCCGCGACGACCGAGCGGATGCAACATGGGAAAACTGGTATTAAAAAGTGTAAATCTGTGGAGAAGGCGTGCATGGCTTCGATGTCGTCGTGGGCCCGTCTTGCCGTGTCGAAAAACCTCGGATAGGCTGGTAATACACGCTGTTCGCTTGGGAGACGTGATATTTATGCCGCGCGAGACCACGCAGCACCACACTGATCTGGAAATCTCGAATATCGACGAGGGGTCGGGTGAGCCTGACTGTGTGGGCTCGGCTGAACCGGATGTTCCGGGCGAGCCGTGCGCCTCGGTTGAGCCGTGCACCTTGGGCGAGCCGTGCGCTTCAGATAGAACGGCAGCCTCGGACGAACCCGTCAAGTTCCTCATCGCGGGCTTGCGCCCCCTCGACTTCGTCAAGCGCATAGCCATCATCCTCATCGGTTCGGCCATCTTCACGTTCGGCGTCCACAACATCCATAACGTCACGGGCATCACCGAGGGCGGCATCATCGGCTTGGTGCTGTTCGGTAACCACTGGTTCGGTATCCCGCCGTCGATCGTGTCGCCGGCGCTTGACTGCCTGTCCTACGCCGTGGCGCTTAAGGTCCTGGGCGGCGGCTTTTTGGGCTGGTCGGCCGTGGCGACCGTCGCGGTCGCGGGCTTTTACCGCTTGTGGGAGAGCCTGCCCTACATGTTGCCCGACCTTACGAACAATCCGCTGCTCGCCGCTGTGCTCGGCGCGTTGTTCGTGGGCGTGGGCGTGGGCCTGGTGATTCGCCAGGGCGCCTCGGCCGGCGGTGACGACGCGTTGGCGCTCTCGATTTCCAAGATCACCGGGTGGCGCGTGGGCCGCTGCTACCTGTTCACCGACCTCTCGGTGCTCGCGCTCTCCCTCACCTATATTCCGGTGGTGAAGATCGCCTTCTCGCTCATCACGGTGACGATCTCCTCCGCGGTGATCGATGTGGTGAAGGACGCCTCTTGGGATCATGTCGAGCAATTCGCCGAATGGCTGCGAGAGAAGCGTCGCGCGCGGGCGTAGTGCGCCAGCTTGCCCGTCTCGAAAGAACGTGTATCGTACGGGGCACTCCATGCAAGTGGAGTGCCCCGTTTGTCTATAATGGAGCGATTGCACGGAAGAACCGAAAGGAGCGCACATGGCGGTACTGACCGAAGACGACGTGCGCGCGATCGCCGATTACGCGACCATCGCGCTCGATGAGACCGAGCTTGCCGCGATGACGTCGTATTTGAACGACGCCGTGGCCATGCTCGAGCCCATACTGGATTATGCGGCCGAGGATGTCGAGCCGACGTTTCATCCGGACGGCGGCATTGCGAATGTGATGCGGCCCGATCAAGCCGATGAGGGCCGTGCCCTCGGCATTGATGAGGCTCTGTCCAACGCCGCCTCTGCGCGTGACGGCCAGTTCCGCGTGCCCTCGATCATGGGTGATGGGGGTGAGCGCTAATGGCGACATTCATCGATTCCCTCACCGCTGTGGATATCGCCGCGGGTGTGCGAGCTGGAGAGTTCAGCGCCGTCGAGGTGGCCCGCGCGGCGCTGTCCGCCATCGATGCGCGCGAGTCAGATGTCCAGACATTTCTTCAGGTCACGCCTGAGGTGGCTCTTGGCGCCGCCGCCCGTGTGGACGCGCTTCGCGCCGCCGGCGAGCCCCTGCCGCTGCTGGCCGGCGTGCCACTGGCCATCAAGGACAACATGAACATGCTGGGCACGCGTACTACCTGCGCCTCTCGTATGCTGGAGAACTACGAGTCGCCCTATACCGCCACGTGCGTCCAGCGCATGCTCGACGCGGGCTGCGTGCCGCTCGGCAAGGCCAATATGGACGAGTTCGCGTTCGGTTCCTCCACGGAGAGCTCGGCGTTTCACCGTACGAACAATCCATGGGACCTCGAGCGCGTTCCCGGCGGCTCCTCCGGAGGTTCGGCAGCGGCGGTCGCCTCGGGCATGGCAACACTTTCCCTGGGATCGGATACCGGCGGTTCGATTCGTCAGCCTGCGGCGCTTTGCGGCGTGGTTGGTGTGAAGCCCACATACGGAACCGTGTCGCGTTACGGTGTGGTGGCGTTCGGATCTTCGCTTGACCAGGTCGGTCCGTTCGGTCGTACGACCGCCGACGTCGCGCTCTCCCTGGATGCGCTCGTGTCCGGTGGACGCGATGCATACGACGGCACGAGCCGCGATGTCGAGGCCTCCTTTGCCGCGCATCTCGAGGATGGAGTCGCGGGCAGGCGCGTGGGCATTGTCCCGGCGTTCATGGAGGCCGCGGGTCTTGCGCCCGAGGTGAAGCGCGCCGTGGAACGCGCCGCCTGCTCACTCGCCGATCAGGGCGCCGAGCTCGTCGAGGTCGATCTGCCGCACCTCGATGCGGCGATCGCCGCCTACTACGTGATCGGGCCCGTCGAGGCGTTTTCCAATCTCGCTCGCTTCGACGGCGTCCGCTACGGATATCAGGAGCCCGGCTGCGCGAATCTGGCCGAGCAAAGCGCCAAGAGCCGTGCGCACGGCTTTGGCGCCGAGGCCAAGCGCCGTCAGCTGCTTGGCGCCTACCTGCTGTCCTCGGGCGTGTACGACAAGTACTACTTTGCCGCGCAGAAGGCTCGCACGCTCATCACTGACGACTACGCCCGCGCGTTTGAGCAAGTCGACGCGATTCTCATGCCGGCGAGCCCGACGGCCGCCTTCAAGTTCGGGGAGCTGTCCGATCCCACGCAGATGTATCTGTCCGACCTGTTCACCATCTCGATCAACATCGCCGGCAACGGTGGTGTCACGGTGCCGATGGGTTTGGGCGAAGATTCGGGTATGCCCGTTGCGGCCCAGCTGGTCGGCAAGCCGTTCGACGACGTGCGCCTGTTGTCCTTTGCTCGCGCGGTCGAGCGCGCCGCGACGGAGGCGGGCGCCGCTTCGGTCCTGCCCGTCGCCCCCGCGTTCGCCGAGAAGGGAGGTGAGCTCGCATGAAGGAGCTCAGCGAAGTCCTGAAGGACTGGGAGGCCGTTATCGGTCTGGAGATCCACACCGAACTCACGACGCTCGAGACCAAGATGTTCTGCGGTTGCAAGCTCAGCCATGACGACGCGCCGAATACGCACGTGTGCCCCGTATGCCTCGGCATGCCCGGCGCGCTGCCCGTGCCCAACCGCCGTGCCATCGAAAGCATCGTGAAGGCGGGTCTCGCCACGAACTGCGAGATCCAAAAGCACTCGATGTTCTATCGCAAGCATTACTTCTATCCCGATATGGCCAAGAACTTCCAGACCACTCAGGGTCCCGTGGCGTTTTGCATGCACGGCCGTCTGGACCTGGAAGTCTCCGGCCGCGGTGCCGCTGAGCGCCCTGAGTGCGCGTTCGGCGAGAACGAGGCGAAGAGCCTGGCGAGCGCGAGTGCGAACGCCGTGGGTCTGTCGCGCCAGATGGCCGAGGGTCTGCCCGAGGGCGTGGAGGTTTCCGCCGCGGCGCTTGGGGGCATGGGCTCCTACGATACGGCCGGCCTGGCTGTGCCGGAGCGGCGTGCGGATGGTTCCTACAGCGTGCCCATCCGCATACTGCGCATCCATATGGAGGAGGATGCCGCCAAGATGGTGCACGTGGGTGGTGCCGAGGGCCGCATCGGCGGCGCCGCGGAGAGCCTCGTGGACTATAACCGCTGCGGCACCCCGCTCATCGAGCTGGTCACCGAGCCCGATTTGCGCACGCCCGAAGAGGCGCGCCTGTTCATGGAGAAGCTGCGCCGCATCTTCCTGACCATCGGTATTTCCGACTGCTCGATGGAGAAGGGCTCCATGCGCTGCGACGGCAACGTGAGCCTGCGCCGTCGCGGGGAGACGGGCTTGGGAACTAAGACGGAGCTCAAGAACCTCAACAGCTTCAAGGCCCTGCACGACGGCTTGGCTTATGAGATCTGCCGTCAGGCGGAGGTGCTGGAAAGCGGTGGGACGATCTACCAGGAGACGCGCCATTGGGAGCCTTCCCGCAAGCGCACCGTGGTGATGCGCGTGAAGGAGACCGCGGACGATTACCGCCTGTTCCCCGACCCCGACCTGGAGCCGTTCGACTTGTCCGACGAGTTTATCGAGCATTGCCGTGGGGAGCTGCCCGAGCTGCCGGATGCCAAGCGCGACCGCATTGAGCGCGCGTTCGGCGTCAAGCGCGCCGACGCCGAGCAGCTGGCCGGCGACCCCGTGACGGCCGCGTTCTTCGAGGAGGCTGCCGCGGGCCTTTCCGGCAAGGCGGCCCAGACGGTTGCGAACCTCGTGGTGAACGAGCTGGCCGCATATCTCAAGGCTTCCGGAGTGGCGCTGGGGGAGAGCGGTATCGCGCCGGCGCAGGTGGCCTCGCTTGCCAAGTTGCTCGCTTCCGATGCGATCTCGAGCAACCAGGCGCACGAGGTGCTCGAGGCCATGGCGGCAAGCGGTGACGACCCCGAGAAGATCGTGGATGAGCGCGGCATGCGCCAGGTGAGCGATGCCGGTGCGTTGCGGCCCATCGTGGACGAGGTGCTCGCAGCATGTGCCGATCAGGCTCAGCAGTATCGCGACGGCAATCAGAAGGTCATCGGGTTTTTGGTGGGCCAATGTATGAAGGCGAGCCGGGGCAAGGGCAATCCCAAGCTCTTCAATGAGCTGCTGCGCTCGAGCCTGAGCTAACGTCGCGCCGCAGGTCGCGCTGCCTTGCCGCCCGAGCCACAGGTCGCACTGCGTTGCGCGCCGCCTGCCGCGCCGCCCGCCGGTCCTCAAATCTTCGGAGCGCTTTTCGAAATTCGGTGCACTTTTCGACTATTTTTCCTGACGGAAATGGTCGAGAGGTGCACCGAGTTTTGTCGCGGTGCACGGAGTTTTGATTGTCCCATGTGAAGCGAAACGAGAAATCGCAGACGGTGTGCCGCTGCCTCGACGTTCGCTGCGATGAATGCAGATAACAAAGGGCGAACCGTCAATCATGGTTAACAGTTCGCCCAATTCTCTTATGGTGGAGGCACGGAGAATCGAACTCCGGTCCACGAAAGTTCCCTGATCGGCATCTCCAGGCTCAGTCACTCATTTAGTCTCGGACGCGTTGCGCGGAGCGACACGCTCGCGGCGTCCCAACCGGTTCAGTCTTAGCCTTGGCCATACCGATTACGTGCCAAAGAGCGTTCCCCTAAAATGACGTCGCGCCGGTGTCGGGGAAATCACCGGGTTGACGCGCCGCTATATATTAAGCAGCGAGAGCCAGCTGGGGCTCAAAAGAAGAATTCTTGTCAATTCATTTTGACAGTACCCCTGTTTTACGTGGCGAGGAGACCACGGCCTGCTTCCTCTCTCAGAACTATCGTGTCGAAACCAGTTGCCCCCTTTTTAGGTGGTCGTTGGGATTCGCTTAAGTCCAGACCATTCATCAGCGCAATTCGCGCCATGCCGGTCGAGGGCGAATCCTCTTTCTGGTGCCGCAAGCGGCAACGACCTGTCAAAGTACGCGGATCGCGCCCGAGGCACAAATCCGTAGTTGAAAAGTCTACCACGGAAGGCGCCCAATCATGAAACCGCGATCTGTGCGTGTCAAATTCACGCTACATCGGGATAAAGTGTACGTTTTGGGGAAGGTTTTGAGGCCTCGAACACTTCCGAACTAAATCGAGCGAATTGTGAGCTGCGGTTATGTTGGACGAACACGTGGCAGGCCGCAGAAATAGAGGCAAAACCTTCCCCAAAACGTACACTTTGAAATCGGCGTTCCATATTTGGATGGACATTCGTTCATGTTCCGGTGCCCATGGGGTACAAGGGGTTCAGAATGAAAGGAGCTCCGATGCAGGACAAGGCGAAAAACGCTGGGAAGGTTGCAATCGTTTTGGAGGGCGGTAGCTTCCGCGGTGAGTTCACCGCGGGTGTGCTCGACGTTCTCATGGAAAACGGCGTTGAGGTTGCGGCATGCTACGGCACGTCTGCCGGAGCGCTTAACGGCTTGAACTATAAGAGCCGTCAGATTGGTCGCGTTAATCGCGTCAACCTCGCATTTTGCAACGATCCTCGCTACATGGGCGCCCAGTCGCTCATGACCACGGGCTCGATGGTTGGGTACGATTTCATCTTGAACGATGTGCAAGACCGCCTCGATCCGTTTGACAACGAGGCGTTTTTTGCCAACCCCATGGAGATGTACGCCTGCGCAACGGACATCGTATTCGGTACTGCGGCGTACCTGCCCGTTCGGGATGCGACCTTGGACATCGATGCCGTGCGTGCTTCGACCTCGCTTCCCTTGGTGACCAAGCCTGTCGAGATCGATGGGCATCTCTACCTCGACGGTGGCACTGCGGATTCGGTCCCAGTTGAGCATGTGCTCGAGAACGCGGGTTTCGATCGTGCGATCGTAGTGCTCACGCAGGATCGGTCCTACCAGAAGAGCCCGTACGGGCTGATGGGCGCTGCCCGCGCCGCGTACGCCGGGTACCCCTATTTGCTCGAAGCCATGGAGAACCGTCACGAGCGGTATAACGAGCAGCGCGAGCACATCTGGGAATATGAGCGCGCCGGCCGCGCCCTTGTCCTTCTCGACAGGATAGGGCCCCGCCGCCCCCCCCCTTGCCCTCCCCCCGCCGGTCCCAGTCGAGGTAGCCCATGTCGAGCACGATACCGAGAAGTTGCTGAATCTCTATATCCAGGGTCGTCAGGAGGCCAAGCACCGTTTGGGCGAGATACGGGAGTTCGTCGGACGTTAGGGGCCACGGCCCGCATGAGGGCCTTTTCCTCACAACAGATCAAACCGACCGCCGCCTGTGCAGAAGTTCTGCACAGGCGGCGGAAAACGTTTGACTTGCCGCATATAGGGGTTATTATTGACAGGTTACTTTCCAGAGCCCCGTGAAACTCTGTTAAGACACGTACTGTACATGGAGGAAAAGTGATTCTTAAGTCGACTCACTACGCCAAGCAGGGTGAGGTTACCCGCAACTGGGTCCTCATCGATGCCGAGGGCGCCACGCTGGGCCGTCTCGCTGCCCAGGTTGCCAAGATTCTGCGCGGCAAGAACAAGCCCCAGTTCACGCCCAACTCCGACTGTGGTGACTTTGTGGTTGTCATCAACGCCGATAAGGTCCAGCTTACCGGTAACAAGGCCGACCACAAGACCTACTACCGTCACTCCGGCTACAATGGCGGCCTCAAGGCGGAGTCCTTCCGCCAGGCTATGGAGAAGCACCCGGAGAAGGTCATCGAGCGCGCTGTTCGCGGCATGCTCCCCAAGACGAGCCTCGGCCGCAAGCAGCTGACCAAGCTCAAGGTCTACGCTGGCACCGAGCATCCGCACGCTGCTCAGAACCCCGTTAAGATCGAGCTGGAGGGCTAAAAGATGGCTGAGAACACCGTTGTTTACTACGGCACCGGCCGTCGCAAGAATGCCGTTGCTCGTGTCCGTATCGTCCCCGGCACCGGTAAGGTGACCATCAACAAGCGTGACGCCGAGGAGTACTTCGGCCGTCATCAGCTCGTTGAGGATGCCCTCGCCCCGTTCAAGGTGACCGACACCCTCGGTTCCTTCGACGTCATCGCCCTGTGCGATGGTGGCGGCATCACCGGTCAGTCCGGCGCCCTGCGTCTGGGTATCGCCCGCGCTCTTCTCGAGGCTGGCGACTACCGCGCCGACCTCAAGCGCGCTGGTTTCCTCACCCGCGACGCCCGCGTCGTCGAGCGCAAGAAGTGCGGCCTCAAGAAGGCCCGTCGCGCGCCTCAGTTCTCCAAGCGCTAATCTGTCGCAAGACGTTTCCGCTATGGATTCGGGCCTGTCGAGTTTCTCGGCAGGCCCGTTTTTTGTACCATGGTGAGTTGCGTCATACACGTGAACCGCCCACGCGATGGGCGAGTGATATCGAAGGGATACGCTATGAAATATTTCGGCACCGATGGTTTCCGCGGAGAGGCGGGCGTCGCACTCACCGTTGAGCATGCTTACAAGATCGGCCGTTTCGTCGGCTGGTATTACGGTGCGCGCCAGGGCCGCAAGGCCCGCGTGGTTGTGGGCAAGGACACCCGCCGTTCGAGCTACATGTTCGAGTCTGGCTTGGTCTCTGGTCTGGTTGCATCCGGCGCTGATGCGTACATGCTGCACGTCATCCCCACGCCCGGCGTTGCCTACGAGACGATCGACGGGTGCTTCGACTGCGGCATCATGATCTCGGCGAGCCACAACCCGTATTCCGACAACGGTATCAAGCTCATGAACGGCGACGGTTGCAAGATGGATGAGGAGGTGCTCGAGCTCATCGAGGATTACATCGACGGTAAGAGCGAGGTTCCCTTCGCCATCGGTGACGAGATCGGCTGTACCGTCGACTACATGCAGGGCCGCAACCGCTACATCGCTCACCTCATCGCGAGCGCAAACTTCTCCCTCCAGGGTATGAAGATCGGCCTGGACTGCGCCAACGGCTCAGCGTCCTCGGTGGCCAAGCCCGTCTTCGACGCCCTCGGCGCCGATGTCCGCGTGATCAGCAATGCGCCTGACGGTTTCAACATCAACGTGGATTGCGGCTCCACCCATATCGATCGTCTGCGTCGCCATGTTGTGGAGCAGGGCTTGGATGTCGGCTTTGCCTACGATGGCGACGCCGACCGCTGCCTGGCTGTGGATGAGCGCGGCAACCTGGTCGACGGTGACCTGATCTTGTATGTGTGCGGCACCTACCTGCATAAGCACGGTCGCCTCGCCGCCGGCACCGTTGTCCCCACGGTCATGAGCAACCTCGGTCTGTTCAAGGCCTTCGATCGTGCAAATCTGAGCTACGAGACGACTGCCGTCGGCGACAAATACGTCACCGCCTGCATGCGTGAGAACGGCTACAGCCTCGGTGGCGAGCAGTCCGGTCATATCATCTTCGGCGATATCGAGACCACGGGCGACGGCATCATGACCTCTCTGCGCATCATGGAGGTCTTGCGCGCCGAGCGCGAGACGCTCTCGCAGCTGTGCGCCCCGGTGAAGATCTTCCCGCAGGTGCTCGTGAACGTGCGCAGCGAGCGCAAGGCAGAGCTCGATTCCTGCCAGCCGGTGTGGGAGGCCGTGCGAGCTGCCGAGGAAAAGCTGGGCGATCGCGGCCGCATCCTGGTCCGCACCTCCGGCACCGAGCCGCTCGTGCGCGTTATGGCCGAGGCCGAGACCCAGCAGGAAGCTCAAGACGCCGTTGATTCCATCGTCGAAGTTGTGAAGCGCGAACTGCCTTAGTCGGACCGTTTGTTCGTTCGCGTCTCTTCGCGATAGAATAATGCGTGCTGATTATTGCAGGGGGTTTGATGTTCACCAGCTTCTTCAAAACTTTGGGTGTTGGCACCCGCACCACGACTCTCGCAGCCCCGATGGTCGGCCATGTGATTCCGCTTTCCGAGGTCGAGGACCAGATGTTTGCCAAGGGCCTGCTTGGCCAGGGTGTCGCCATGGTGCCGACGGGCGATCGCGTGGTCGCTCCGTCCGATGGCAAGATCGAGGCAATCTTCCCCACGGGTCATGCCGTCGCCGTGCATACGATGGAGGGGCTCGACGTGCTCATTCATGTCGGCCTGGAGACGGTCAAACTCGATGGCAGGCATTTCAAGGTAAACGCCGCTGTCGGCGATATCGTGAAGCGCGGTGACGTGCTCATCGAGTTCGACCGCGAGGCCATCTCCAAAGAGGGCTACGATTTGACCGTGCCGATCCTTATCTGCAATTCCGCCGAGTTTGCCAGCATCAAGGGCAATGTCGGTGAGGATGTCGAAGAGCTCGGTCAGCTCTTGGTCGCACGCTCCCGATAATCCAAATGGACGATTTCTCGCAAGGCCCCCGGTGTTTCCGGGGGCCTTGCATTTCTCAATGCAAGCGGCGAATATAAATACGTTCGGGCATATTCTCGCCCGAATCGCTGTGGACGGGCAGGGGCCTCGACACCGCGGGTCTTCGAGCTGTGCGCGCCCTCGCCCTGGACGGTGCGCTCTCACGTTGGTTGCGGCCGACGAGGCCCGCATGGACCGAGATGAACTCTCGGAGAAAAGGAGCGCTTCATGCGTATCATTCACGCCACCGACTATGAGGACATGAGCCGTAAGGCGGCGAACATCATCGCCGCGCAGGTCGTTATGGACCCCGCTTGCGTTCTCGGCCTGGCCACCGGTTCCACGCCCATTGGGACCTATCAGAACCTCATCAAGGCCTACGAGGCCGGCGACCTTGATTTCTCTCAGGTCAGCACGTACAACCTGGATGAGTACCGCGGCCTGTCGCACGACGACCCGCAGAGCTACCACTACTTCATGAAGGAGAACCTGTTCGACCACATCAACATCGACCAGGCCAACACCCATGTGCCGGATGGCTCCGACCCCGATGCCGAGGCCGCCTGCTCCGAGTACGACCGTATTGTCGAGGAGGCCGGTTACCCGGATCTGCAGCTCCTCGGTATCGGCAACAACGGCCACATCGGCTTCAATGAGCCCGACACCTGCTTCTCCAAGGGCACGCACTGCGTCGATCTTACCGAGAGCACGATCGAGGCGAACAGCCGCCTGTTCGACAACATCGAGGATGTGCCCCGTCAGGCCTATACCATGGGCATCCAGACGATCATGAACGCCTACATGGTGCTCGTCGTCGCCAACGGTGAGAAGAAGGCCCAGGCCGTGCACGACATGTGCTTCGGGCCCATTCAGCCTTCCTGCCCCGCTTCCATCCTGCAGCTGCACCCCAACTGCGTGGTCATCGCCGACGAGGCCGCTCTTTCCCTGTGCAAGTAAGCGCCCGCCGACATATCGATGAGATTGCGACCTCCGTTTTGGGGGTCGCTTTTTTATGTAATTGCAAGCCGAGAATAGGGGTCTGAAAAATACTCGAAACAATCTGACAAGATTTATCCGCTGACGGAATAATTATCAACACTGGCGGAACTTACATTTTTCGCAGAACAGCCAGGCATATGCTCACTGATACATCATACCTGGTGAAATATTAGCTATGGACAGCAGATGATCGAGAGGGGGAAGGAGAGGAGGAGAGCATATTGTGACCTGAATCCCGATTTATCTGACCCATAGCTGATGGGGCAGTAAAAATGCGAGCATTTACCGATCGATGGCGAATGACGGCCATTATCGTGGGGGCAATGCTCGCAATCAGGTGAAGGGAAGGAAGATGGCTGAGCGAGAAGAAAGGGATCGAGAGGTATATGTGGACGGACCGGCGCACGAGGGCGGTCCGGTCGTGCCCGCAGAGCGCTTGGTGCACCGCGAGCGCTTGCTTCGAGATCTGAGGACACAAGGAGAGGAAGCCGGTATCACGGTTGTTGTCGCGCCAGATGGTTTTGGCAAGACGACATTGCTTGTTCAGCGCGTCGCAGAAGTGCGGTCGCGCATTGAGAGAGGGTCAGCCCGCATGCTGGACCTGGAGGGCCTCGACGAGGTGCAGGCGTATGAGTCGATCAAGCGACTGTCGGAGGATCTCGATCCCCGCATGAGACCGCTTATCGCGCTCGACAACCTGACGACGCTGCAAGAACACGGCATCGAGGCGATGGTCGGCCTGCTGCGCTCCATGAGGGGCGAAGGCTTCGAAATAGTGGTGACCTGCCGACCGAGCAACAGGGCGTTTGTGGCGGCCATGGGGGATTCGTACAAGATTACGGCCCAGTCGCTGTTGGTGAAACCCCGTGAATATCCGGCGTGGGCACGCAAGCTTTCGATTGCGAGCGGGTTGGATGTGTACGGGCTGACTCAGGGGGTCCCGCGTCTTGTGGCGATGTTGGGAGATGCGACGTCAATCGACGAGATGTCGGTTGCCTTTGAAAACGCGACAGTCGAGTTGTATCGAGGCGTCGTATGCGAATTGAGGAGGAGCAGGGATTCCCTGTATCGGACCGTGTGCCTGCTCATCATGAGCGGTTTTGGCAGCATTCGAGATTTCGATCGCGCAGGCATGCGTGTGCGTAAGGACAGTTGGCTTCGCCTGGCTCGGGAGTATCCGATTTTCGGGTTCGATGCGAAGGGAGACGCGTACCGATGCATGTCAAACCGCGGAGTCCCGTTTTCTGAGCTGAAATGTGAGCTCGTGCACGCACGTCCGCTGTATGCGGTCCGCGCGGCGAAGATGATGTTGGAAGTGGGCAATATCGACGGAGCCGTTGCGTTGATGCGCATGTTCGAGCGAGAGGGGGATGCGACGGCGCTCATCGCCGAATATCCCACAGCGTGTGCGTTGAGCGGCAATGGGGCGTTTCTGACCGCGTTGGTGGAACGTATGGGCGGCGCTGCGGTTTGTTCGATTCAAGTAGGCGTTGTTCTGGCCCTGTACCTGTGCGCGCTGGAGCGCGGGGATTACCGGGCTGCCCGAATTATGGCGGCGGAGCTGCGCAGACGCTCGTCGGAGATTCTGGATGAGGTGAGCCCGAGTGCTTGGCGTGAGTCAACGGCTATGGCCGCAGTCTGGAGCGATTGCTCGGGAGTGGCGCTTCCTGACCTGAATCATGGGAAGGGGCATGATTGCGAGACGGTGGCCTCGCGACAACTGGAGCTCCATGTCCGTGTGCAGAAGCGCATCATGGCCGGAGACGGGGCGGTGAGCATCGATGAGGGCATGGGAATCAATGAGGCTTCCCTCGGCGCGAAGGGTATCTCGATACCAGGAGTCCTCCTCGCGTGCGATCGAATTCTTCTCGACGCATTCAAAGGCGATGTGGGAGATGCTCGCGCGCTCGATAACCATCTGCAGGAAGTGGCCCGGTTGTTGACGGGGCGGCATCTCGACCCAATTGCGTCATATGTCCGCGTGGTTGGCTCGACCTGTCGTTTGATGGCAGGTTTGCCCGTGGTGGACGAGCGCGCGTTCGTTGACGGGGGCACGGCTTCCGTTCGGTGCTCCGATTTCGCCATGCAGCTGTATTGCCTGGTCGGTGAGGGCTGGCAAGATCTGGCGGTCGGGCAGATCGTGAGTGCTCAGTTCCGCGCCCAACAGGTGAAGAAGCTCGCGTCCCCCGATCAAGGCTTTGTCCTGGCCTGGGCGAGCTTCTTGGAGTGCGCCGCACATTTGCTCAATTCCTCGCATGTCGTGCTTAACGAGGAGGCTGACGAGCTCGATGCGGGGGAGGGCGAGTGCACGGTCGTGGATGCTTGGACCGTCGCAATGCTGCTCTCGGCGACTTCTCGACTTCCCGAGCTATCGGCATGGTGCTCCCTGCGTCGTTCGCTTCTGCTTGATGAGGGGATTCGCGCGCGGGCACGTCAGCTCATCAGGGCGGTCGGGGAGCGTGCGATGCCCTTGGCGCGCATGCTGCCCGAGAGTTTCAGTGAGGCCGCGCCGGAAGGGAAGCGCTCAGATGCGGGGGCGCCGGCCCTGTTCGACGTGGCGTCGGTCGAATCGGGTCAACGGCTGGGCCGGGTAACGATCAGCTTGTTCGGTGGATTTCAGGCGATGCGCAACGGGCATACGCTCACCGATGCACTATGGCGAAGGAAGAAGGCGTGCGTGATCGCAGCACGTCTCGCGCTTGCTGGGGGCAATTTCGTGGGTCGCCAGGTGATCATGGAAGAGATGTGGCCGGATAAGGACTACAAGCATGCGCGGGAGTCTATGTATTCCTCGCTGAGCTCGCTTCGCGCTGCGTTTGGGCAGCATGCGGATGGGCCGCAATATGTTCTCACGCAAGGCGAGGGGGTTGCGTTGAACATGGAGTACGTTGTGTCGGATACCGCGTGCTTCGACGCACTCGCCCGCGACGTGCTTCTGAGGAGGACGGGAACCTCATCGCGTGAGATTATCGAGACATGTCTGAAGATCGAAGAGATATACAAAGGTCCCCTATATGTCCCGGAGAGTGGTAACACATCGTATTACCTGCGAGTTCGCCGCGTCTATCAGATGAAGTTCGCGGATTGCATGGTGCGCGGAATCGAGGCCGCCCTCGAGATGGACGATCTGCCGTCGGCATCCTGGCTCGTGGAGGCGGCGCTGCGACAGGCGCCCTTGCGCGAGGACGTCATCAGGTGCGCCATGAGGATTTACGACAAGACGGGAAGGCGCAGGGAGATCGTGGAGCTTTACAACAGCCATCTGCATCTGCTCGAGCAGGAGCTTGGATCGATACCTGAGGAAGAGACGAGGATGACCTATGAGTCGATCATCGGTCGATCGGGGATGCAGACCATGCTTTGATTGCTATGAGAAAAAAGGAGGCGCACCCGATGGTGCGCCTCCTGGTGAGTGAGAGATGACGGGGGCGGGGCGTTTGTGCGGCCCGCCGCCGGCAGGTGTCTTAACCGAGCTTGATGTGCTCGATGTCCTTACGGCTGCGCGCCCGACATGGCTCTC
>OAUC01000269.1_pt1 | contig 38815 bp, 35 predicted proteins | sample 1495091 | NCBI WGS metagenome assembly OAUC01 (sample SAMEA2579997, study PRJEB22360) | human gut metagenome | biome: human gut; feature: human-associated habitat; material: faeces | place: Denmark | collected 2008/2010
TAACCGGATAAAAAAAGAACCGCGGGACACGCGGGGATAGCCTGTTTTAGCTTTGCCCTGAAGGGCAATTGAGCAGGAAGCTCCCACTTCAAAATCTGTAAGATTTAAGTGGCGAGAGCATGTCACCAAGTTTCAGATTTGTCTGTGACTGGCCATGAAATAAAATTTTGAAAAAAGTTATTTTCTTAACACAGATTTTATTTCTCAGATGCTATAATGTGTGCATATCAATAAAACGATGCCTGTTATGCGGGGACAAAATCCAAATCTGCGGACAGACATAAGGAATTAACCAATTAAACTGTGAAGCAGTTATTTGGTTAGGAGCAGGTAGAGAAGTGTATGTTTTTATCGGCTTGGCTTAAAAGTAATATAAAAATCATAACAGTAAAAAATGAAGGGAGCTTACTTATAATGAAAAACAGAAGAATGAGATTAATGGCGATTTTTGCAGCAGGTGTATTAAGTGTGACATCTATGGGAGGTATTGTAACTGCACATGCAGAGGAAACTCTTTCAGTGCCTGCAGAGGAAGCCGGTGCAGGTGCGGTTCAGATGGATGGAAAGGATGCTCAGGCAGCAGAAGATGGCAGTGTGGCAGCTTCCGAGGGCTTGATCGCAGGATCTTTCAAACCGTCAGAGATTGCTCAGCCGGCACAGGATACTTATGAATATCCATTCCTTGGAATGAAATTAGGGATTTCCAAAGATCTGAAAGAGCAGATGGAGAAGAAGAACATTTCCATGTTTACAGATGAGAGATGGAATGACAATGCAGATGCAGTCACATATGCTACAGCAAGCTGGTGCACCCTGACAGATGAGCAGAAGGATGCAGAGGTGGATAAGATGGGCACCGGATATGACGATTGGCTGAAAAGTCTCAGCAGAGTAGGTGTGATCGGAATGTATGATGAGGAATCCCAGAAAGATCTGGATAGGATTACCGGCTGTACAGAGCATAAAGAACTGGGCACCAGCAGTGATGGCAAATATAAATATTATCTCAGCACAAACAAGGATGCGGATGCAGATCTGTTAAAGGACGTGGAGGGGATTGAGGTAACACTTACAGAAATGACTCCTTTCCAGATGCTCTCTGCATTTGACCAGCCACAGGATACTTCTGACAGTACAGAGGCGACTGAAGGAACAAATGTAGGTAAATTTGAAACAACAGGAGTTGATGGAAAAACTTACACACAGGATATCTTTAGCAAATATGATCTGACTATGGTAAATATTTTCACCACCTGGTGTTCTCCATGTGTCAATGAGATTCCTGATCTGGAGAAACTTTATCAGGAGATGAAGGATAAAGGTGTGGGAGTAGTAGGCGTGACACTGGATACAGTAGGCAGTGGTGGAAAGCAGGATCAGGAAGCAGTGAAAAAGGCTCAGGTACTTCAGAAGAAAACAAAGGCATCCTATCCATTCCTGATCCCGGATTCCGGAATGATGAACGGACGTCTTAATGGAATCTCCGCTTTCCCGGAAACTTTCTTTGTTGATAAGAACGGAAATATTGTAGGCGAAACTTACTCCGGAAGCCACAGTCTGGACGAGTGGAAAGAGATCGTGGAAAAAGAGCTGGAGAATGTAACAGAGGGAAAATAAAAAATGGATGAATTGAAAACCAGCAAAATATGGAACAGTAAATGGCCGGCGTTGATTCTTATGCTTGTAGGAGTCTGCTTTATGGGATATGGGATTTCCCGCGGAGAGCTGGCAGTGGTGTTTACAAAAGCCATTAATATCTGTATGGAATGTGTAGGAATAGGATAAATGAGTAACAAAAAGAACAGCGATAACAAAAGTAATAAGAAACAAAACACAAAAAATATGAAGATCAATGAGTGGCCCCGCCACGGAATCCAGGCACTATGGGCGTTCATTACAAACAGTCATGTTACCGGCTTTGTCACAGGCAAAATTTACACAGGCAAATTGAAAAATGCCTGTGTTCCGGGCCTGAACTGCTATTCCTGCCCCGGTGCTGTTGGTGCCTGTCCTATCGGTTCTCTTCAGGCTGTGATAGGGAGCTGGAATTTCAAAATGGCTTATTATGTGGTGGGATTTCTTATCTTCATCGGAGCTATGGTGGGAAGGCTGATCTGCGGTTTTCTCTGTCCCTTCGGATTGATTCAGGATCTGCTGAATAAGATTCCGTTTCCTAAGAAAATCCGCACATTCAAAGGCGACAAGCTGCTTCGTAAGCTGAAATATGTGATTTTTGCAGTATTTGTGATCCTGCTTCCATTGTTTCTGGTGGATATTATGGGACAGGGTGCACCGTACTTCTGTAAGCTTATCTGCCCGGCAGGAACACTGGAGGGCGGACTGCCACTGGTACTTCTGAATAAATCCATGCGCAGTGCACTGGGCTGGCTGTACATATGGAAGAATGTGATCCTTGTCATAACAATCATTCTTTCCATTTTAATCTACCGTCCGTTTTGTAAATATATCTGTCCCTTGGGAGCACTTTATTCCGTATTTAATCCTGTGTCCCTGTATAAATACAGAGTGGATAAGGATAAGTGTATAAAATGCGGAAAATGTGCAAAAGCCTGCCAGATGATCGTAGACCCTGTGGAAAACTCCAACAGTCCGGAATGTATCCGTTGTGGAAGATGCCGCAAAGTCTGTCCGACAGATGCAATCCAGTGTGGAATCAGAAGAAAACCACAATCATGAAGAAAATAAAGTGATACTAGTGTACCAACAAGTTGATTTCTAGAACAATCTTGCGTCTAAATTTCTTATTTCCGCGTTGTCGTCGGTCGCCGTAGCCACCGCTACGCCTCCTTCCTCCGCCTTGAAATAAAAAAATTTATCCTGCAAGATTGTTTCAAGAATCAACTTGTCGGCACACTAGAGGTATGTATAGAACTGCTATCAGTCAAAATTATTCGGGTTCAGCCATGAGCCTGTGAATAAAAAGATTGATAATAACAGATATGGAAAAGGGATACCTGACAGATTATAAAAAGTAGTCTGTCAGGTATTTTTGTATGTTTTTATTGGAAAATGTACAAAAATATCGAAAAATATATAAAAAACTGGTAAAATCATATTGTGAAAATACAGAACAGAAAATGAGGTGACTGTATGGCAAAGAAGAGAAAAAAACCGAAGATGGAATTCCGTTATTATCAGATGCCTGCCGGAAGTCCGATTCTGGCTCTTCTGGGGCAGAAGTGGGTTCAGAATTATGGAAATGATGTGGATTATCTTCATTTTCATAATTATCTGGAGATTGGTTTCTGTTACGAAGGGGATGGAGTTATGGCGTTTGGTGAGGCTAAAATGCGGTTTTCGGGAAGAGAATTTACGGTGATTCCACCCAATTATGCTCATACGACTAACAGTGATCTGGGTACGGTCAGTAAATGGGAGTATCTTTTCATAGATGTGGAAGGTTTTATGAAAAAATTTCTGAACAATCCGGTAAAGGCTGAAAAAATGATTCAGAGAATATATTCTAAGGCTTTATTTCTGAAAGAGAATGAGTCCCCCTCTATAGCTGCAAAAATTCTTAAGATCATGAATATCATGCGTGAGGGAGAAGAATTTTATATTGAAGAATCCAGTGGAGTTCTTGCGGCATTACTAGTAGAAATTGCCAGACTGAACCGGGCTTCACCGGAAGACAGGGTGGAAGAGGAAACAGGGAAACTTACAAATATGATCACCCGCGTACTGGATTTTGTTTCTTATCACTATATGGAGGATATCCGGATAGAGGATCTGGCGAAGATCTGCCATATCAGTGAAACTCATTTCAGAAGAGTGTTTACATCGCATATGAAGGTAAGTCCTCTGGAGTATATTAATTCTGTGCGGATTCATACTGCCTGTGAATTTCTGCAGAAAACAGATACACCGGTGGCAGATATTGCGCACAAATGTGGTTTCACGACCAATTCAACGTTTAACCGGAACTTCAGACAGATAATGGGAGTGACTCCGGTTGAATGGAGAAAACGGCCGGAGAATTATGAACAGCAGCTTTTGGATTTCGATATTCATTCAGAGGAAGGATGGTAAAAAAGTTATGAACTATAAGATTGTGGAGCAGGTATCAAGAAAGAAAAAGAGTATGTCCGGAGTCCTGTGTGTGGTAATGATTATTTTTGCAGTGCTTTTTGTGGTTATGGGAATCACGATTTCCCAGGCATTTATGCTTCCGGGATTTCTGCTTGCGGGGCTGTATTTTGTCTTTGATATATTCAGTCAGAAGGATTATGAATACATGATGGAAAACGGTCAGTTTGAAATAGATGTGATCTATGGCAAGAAGTATCGCAAAACAGCTCATATACTGGAACTGAGTAATCTGGAGACAGTGGCACCGCACTGGCATGAAAGTGTTGCAAGGTACAAAAAGAATGGTGGAACGGAGAAGCTGAAAAAATACGATTATACCTCTTATGATGAAGATACTCCTTATTATACAATGATCATCCGGGAAGACGGGCACAAAATAAAACTGCTTCTTGATCTTAATGAGGAACTGCTTCATGCGATGAAAACACAATATCCTGAAAAAGTCTATTTTGCATAAAATGAATTAAAAACTGTAAAATATGTACAAAAATTGAACGGAAAATTTATGAAATAATAACAAAGGTCATTTTTAAAGACAAAAATATATATTTTTTTGTCCATGAAAGTGGCCTTTGTTATTAAAATTACATAGTAAAAACATAGTAAATGAGAAAGTGAACAAAAAATATATTTTTAAATATTTTTAATAGTGCAAAATACATAAAATGGTCGAAATTGCACATTATGTGTGCGGTTATGCAAACTATACCTGAAAATCGGATGCTATAATCAACTTACAAGCGATTCGGAAGAAAGAATAAGCTTAATAAAGGAGGATATAAATATGAGAAAAAAATTACTCGCAGTATTAATGACCGGTGCTATGGTAGCATCCTTTGCAGGATCAGCTACAGCTGTTTTTGCGAAATCTGATGATGACAACAAGTTAACTGTATGGGCGTGGGATCAGAACTTCAACATCAAATCCATGCAGATCGCAGCAGATCAGTATGCAAAAGATCATGAGGGATTTTCTGTAGATATCGTAGAGACATCTTCTGATGACTGCCAGACTAAACTGACAACAGCAGCAAATGCAGGCGATTACAGCACACTTCCTGATATCGTTCTTATGCAGGACAACAGCTATCAGAAATATCTGAAGAGCTATCCGGATGCATTCACAGATCTGAAAGATATCAACATTAACTGGGATGATTTTGGTAAACTGAAACAGTCCTATTCCATGGTAGATGATACACACTATGGTGTTCCGTTTGATAATGGTGCTGTTATTGCATGCTATCGTACAGATATCCTTGACGAGGCAGGATATACTATTGATGATCTGACAGATATCACATGGTCCAAGTTCATGGAAATCGGTAAAGATGTTCATGAAAAAACCGGAAAATATCTTCTTACAAGTGAAGCTACAGGTGGCGATACTCTGATGATGATGATGCAGTCCTGCGGAGCTAACTTCGTAAACGAAGATGGCGAAGCTTACATCGTAGGCAATGAAGTTGCAGAGAAATGCATCAATCTTTATGTAGATCTGGTTAAGAATGACGTTGTTAAACTTGTAAATAACTGGGATGAATATATCGCTACTATTACAGGCGGTGAGGCAGCAGGTATTGTAAATGGTAACTGGATCACAGCTACTCTGATGTCTACAGAAGATCAGAAGGGTCTGTGGCAGATCACAACAATGCCTAAAGTAGACGATGTTGATACAGCTACAAACTATGCAAACAATGGTGGATCTTCCTGGTATGTTACATCCAACTGCCAGAATGTAGAACTTGCAGAAGATTTCCTTGCAAGTACATTTGGTTCCAGCACAGAGTTCTATGATACAATCCTTCCGGAAGCAGGTGCAATCTCCTGTTATCTGCCGGCAGGTGAATCTAAGGTTTACAACGAGCCAAATGAATTCTTTGGTGGACAGCCAATCTTCTCCACAATTGTAGAATACTCTTCTCATATTCCGGAGTTCACAAAAACACCGTATCATTATGAATCAAGAGAATGCGTCAACACAGCAGTTGTAAATATCGTAAACGGCACACCTGTAGAAGATGCCCTTCAGGAAGCTCAGGATACTCTGGCATTCAAGATGACTGAATAAATTCTGATCGCAGGATCAGATGATGTCAGGATTGCGGGAACAGTGAAACTGTGAAGCAATCTGTAGACAGTGATTAAGTGAATGAAAACAGGTAAGTGCGGGGGACTGCCAGCAGTCCCCCATCTTACTGCAAAGAGTTGGTAATTGTCCGGCAAAATGCCGAACAGTTACAGAGTTTTTTGAAAGGAGGAGTTCACGTGAATTCTAAGAAAAAAGGTATGTCTCTGCTTGGCAAGCAGAGGGCAGCAGGATGGACGTTCCTGGCTCCTGCAACTATCATGATCGCGATCATGAGCTTTTATCCAATGATACGTGCATTTATCATTTCCCTGCAGACCGGAGCCGGAGCAAATATGAGATTTGCAGATCCGATCTTCAGCAACTATAAACGTATTCTGGCAGACAAGGTATTTCAGCAGTCTATTGCAAATACATTCCTGTATCTGATCATTCAGGTGCCGATCATGCTGATACTGGCAATTCTTCTGGCACAGCTTCTGAATAACAAAGATTTGAAATTTAAGGGATTTTTCCGTACTTGTGTATTTCTTCCATGTGCGACATCCCTGGTATCCTATTCATTGATCTTCCGTTCCATGTTTGCTACAGATGGTCTGATCAACAGTATTCTGATCAAACTTGGAATCTTATCTACCGGCTATAATTTCCTGGGGAATTCCGCCAGTGCCAAGATTGTAATTATCCTTGCGCTGATCTGGAGATGGACAGGATATAATATGGTATTCTATCTGGCAGGACTTCAGAATATTGAATATTCTGTATATGAAGCAGCAAAGATTGATGGCGCCAATGGCTGGAAGACTTTCTGGAAGATTACTGTTCCGCTTCTGAAACCGACAATTATCATGACATTTATCATGTCAATTAATGGTACACTGCAGCTGTTCGATGAGTCTGTCAACCTGACAAAGGGTGGACCGGCAAACTCAACAATCACAATGTCCCACTATATTTACAATACATGTTTTATTAACGTACCAAACTTTGGATATGCAGCAGCAATGTCATTTATCATATTCATTATGGTAGCTGTACTTGCATTTATTAATTTGAAAGTAGGTGATACACGTGACTAAGAAAAACAAATCAGCCATTCAGAGAAGATTGATTCCAACCTATATTTTTCTGATCATCGTGTCATTTATTTCAGTATTCCCGTTATACTGGATGATTTCAGCTGCAACTAATACATCCACAGATGTATCACGTGGACGAATTATTCCGGGAAGCCATTTTATGGAAAACTTCCGTAATCTTACATCCCAGCAGCCACTGTGGAGAGCACTTGGAAACTCCTTCTTTTATGCAATCCTTACTACAGTGATCTGTCTTCTGATCTGCTCTATCGCAGGTTACGGATTTGAAGTTTACCATGATAAGTGGAAAGACAGAGTATTTTCAATCCTGCTTCTGGCTATGATGGTTCCGCAGGTTGCAACTATGGTTCCGTTATTCAAAATGTTCTCCAAGGCAGGACTTTTGAATACAGCAGTAGGTTTTATCCTTCCGATTATTTCCACGCCGTTTATGATCATGATGTTCCGTCAGAATGCCAGATCATTCCCGGTTGATATTATTGAAGCTGCACGTATTGACGGACTCAATGAAGTAAGGATTTTCTTCCAGATGTTCATTCCTACAATGAAATCTACATATGCAGCGGCTGCTGTTATTACCTTTATGAATGCATGGAACTCTTATCTGTGGCCAAAGGTAATCATGACAGACAACAAGGCAATGACCATGCCAATGCTGATCGCCAACCTGATCACAGGTTATGTGACAGATTATGGTATGCTGATGTGCGGTGTATTGTTCTGTTCTATTCCTACAATGATCGTATTCTTTGTATTACAGAAACAGTTTGCAGAAGGTATTACCGGAGCAGTCAAATAAAAAACTGAAAAAGAAAAATATAACTTCGACCGTCTGGAAGACATTATCAATAATCTATACAGAGAGGGCGAAAGAGAACACCCGGCAGATTATGAAAAGTAATTTTGCCGGGTGTTTTTGATGCCTGTTTGGAAATTTATAGCAAGCCTCTTAATTAATATGCATTACTGCAACTATACAGAACCATATGGTTCCGAAAAGGTAGCATTATTTTATGGAATCGATATAGTATTAATAAATTTGTGGTAGGCATAACGGAAAAAGTACGGTAAAATAGTTAGAATGCGGAAAGTATTTTTCCAAAATAAAACAAAAGGGGGAGGGCCATGTCCGAAGTAAAGAATAAGAAAAAGAAATCAAGTATTATTCAGGTCAGTATTGGTGTTCTGGCAGTTATTATGGCTATCCTTATTATCATAATGATGGGAATTGTCTCAGATATTCAGGGAACGGCCCGTATTGTAAATTATACCGGTTTAGTCAGGGGAGAGACACAGAGACTCATAAAACTGGAGCTTTCCATGCAGCAGGAAAATGAGATGATCCATGATATAAGAACTTTTATTGACGGTTTGCGAAATGGAAATGATGAATTAAATCTTGTACGTCTCAATGATGTTGATTTTCAGAATAAAATGCAGGAACTGGATGATAAATTCTCTGACCTGTATAAGAAAATTTATCTTGTGAGGTTCAAAGGAGCCAGAAACACAGATATTATTCCGGAAAGTGAGGAGTTTTTTGTGATCTGCGATGAAGCAACAGGCCTGGCTGAAAAATATTCGCAGAAAAAAGCCACATCCTTATCATTGCTTGAGAAATATATCACAGCAGATATTGTTGTGCTGATGCTGTTGATCGGATATGAATTCATCAAAGCAATACAATATGCTGCAATGAACCGCCTGCTGCAGCGAAAGGTATATCTGGATGATGCGACGGGACTTCCGAACAAAAATAAATGTGAAGAATTACTGAGTGAGGAAGAACCGGATGCAGATACCGGTGTCTGCAGTTTTGATCTTAATAATCTCCGGCGTATTAATGACAGCAGAGGTCATGAAGCCGGTGATGCCTATATCCGTAGATTTGCCATCTGCCTGCGGGCTTCCATGCCGGCAGAGCAGTTTGTGGGAAGAGCAGGTGGAGATGAGTTTCTTGCAGTTACCCATGGACTGGACAGGGAACAGATGACACAGTGCCTTGAAAAGGTGCGCAGAGATATGAGAGAGGAATCCAAAGTGTATCCGGATACTCCCCTGAGCTATGCAGCAGGCTTTGCACTGGCCGGCGATTTTCCCGGAAGTACAATGAGAGAACTGTTTAATTGCGCAGACAAAAACATGTATATCAATAAGAATCATGTAAAAAGGGAAGAAGCTGCTGCAGAAAAGCATCAGGGATATCAGCTGTTAAAGCTGCTTAATCAGCATGGCAGTAATTTCTCGGATTGTCTGTACTGTGATGCCAGGATGGATACTTATCGAGCAATCCGTTCCAGTGAGAATTTTTTCCTGGCCTCTGATGGTGCATATTCCGGTGCTGTGGAACAGATCATAGAGGAACAGATTGAAAAGTCCTGTCAGGCAGATATCCGCGAAGGGCTGCAGATTTCGGAGCTTCAAAAGAAGATGCATACGAAGGAAGACGTGCTGGAATATGAGTATAATATCGGAAAACAGGGGGCATATAACCGCCTGACACTGATTCCGGTGGACTGGGATGAGGACAAAAAGCTGCATCATTTTCTTCTGGCATTTGAAACCATCCGAAAGACTTCTGAAGGTCAGACAGGTGCAAAAGAGCAGCTTCAGCTCTATTATGAACAACTGAAACAGTCAATCCTGGAAAATGACAGCTATGTGGATGCGCTTCTGGAATTGTCAGATGTGATCTATACAGTAAATCTGACAAAGGATGTTCTGGAAAGAAGAATCGTATTGAATGGAAAAGAACAGAAGAGCCGGGAACTTTTTATGGACTACCCGCTTCCATGTTCTTATCAGGATTATTGCTGGGAATATGAGAAAAAAATTACTCAGGAAACAATTGCCGGTTACTGTATGACAGATAATTGCGAAAAGCTTCGTAAGAGGTTTGAGAACGGAGAAACCAATATGTCTGTGGAATATTGTGCCCGCGAAGATGATGGAAGTATCCGCTGGGTACAGAAAACAGTTCTTATGACCAGGATGGTGGTGTTTGATACAGAAATTCTTGCTGAGGTGCCTATGATCTATGCGATCATTCTGCTTCAGGATACCACACAGAGACATGAACGGGATGAGCAGGAACAGGCGCGCCTTCAGGCAGCATTCAATGAGATGCGTGCCGAGAGCAGGGCAAAAACGAATTTCCTCAGCCGAATGAGCCATGATATCAGGACACCTCTGAATGGTATTATTGGTCTGTTAAAGATTGACGAGACTCATTTTGAGGATAAGGAACTGATACAGGAAAATCATAAAAAGATGAAGATAGCAGCGGATTATTTGCTTTCCCTTATCAATGATGTTCTGCAGATGAGTAAAATAGAGGAAGGTCATATTGTTCTGACTCATGAATATATCTGTCTCAAAGATCTGGTCTATGAGATTGAGAGTATTATCACTCACAAGGCAGCAGATGAGGATATTCAGTGGATTTATGAGAAAAATAAGGAGAATATCCCTTATCCTTATGTCTATGGAAGCTCACTGCATCTTCGCCAGATTTTTCTGAACATCTATGGAAACTGTATTAAGTATAACCGGCCGGGAGGAAAGATCACTACGGTAATGGAGGCTGCAGATGTACATGATGGAATCTGTACATACAGATGGACGATTTCTGATACAGGTATAGGGATGAGTCCGGAGTTCCTGAGTCATATTTTTGATCCGTTCTCACAGGAAAAAACAGATGCCCGTAGTGTTTATCAGGGAATCGGTCTGGGAATGGCGATCACTAAAGGCTTGATTGAGCAGATGAATGGAAGTATTGAAGTGACAAGTCAGGTGGGAGTTGGATCTGTGTTTGTCATTACCATTCCCTTTGAGATTGCCCGGGAACAGAAAAAGGATAAGGAAATTGCAGAGAAATATGATATTCGTGGACTGCATCTGCTGGCAGCTGAGGATAATGAGCTTAATGCTGAAATCATAGAAATGCTGCTGACAGATGACGGTGCGAAGGTTACAGTTGCAAAAAACGGCAGACAGGCGGTGGAGCACTTCGAAAGTAATCCTCCGGGAACCTTTGATGCCATATTGATGGATGTCATGATGCCTGTTATGGATGGTATTGCAGCAACAAAAGCCATACGTGCCATGGACAGAGCAGATGCAAAAACAATTCCGATCATTGCAATGACTGCAAATGCATTTGAGGAAGATGCAAAAAGATGTCTCGCAGCCGGTATGACCGCACATCTGGCGAAACCCTTCCAGATAGAAGATGTGGAAAAAGCCATTGTGGAGTGCTGCGGAAAGTAATGCTATCTGCAAGAGCTGTTGCCATAAGTAAATTATCAGAAGCAGAGTTAAAAGTCCGGATGACGAAAATATGAGTAGAGAAAGGCGTAAGTCACAGAAATGCAAAATCACGAATTTGCTCATTTATAGTTGAGTATATAAGTCCATGTAGAGGCGAATAATATAGTAAAAAATATTGATTCACGCAGAAACCATTAGTAAGTTGATTTTTGTTCCAATAAAAATATGAAAATCAATAGTTTTAGGATTAAAATCCAAAAACTATTGATTTTTTTATCGTTTTTGGAATATAATTAGTAAAAAAGAAGGGAGCATTATTATGATTATAGAAAGAAAAGAATATTTAGAAAAACTGATAGCCTGGAAAGATAAGCAGTTGATTAAAATTGTTACAGGTGTACGACGTTGTGGAAAATCTATGCTTCTGGAAATTTATCGCAATTATTTAAAAGAGCATGGGATTGAGGAAGAACAGATTATTTCTATTAATTTTGAAGATCTTGATTATGAAGAACTGACAGATTACAGGAAATTATATAAATATTTAAAGGAACGTCTGATTGATGGAAAAATGACATATATTTTCCTTGATGAAGTTCAGAATGTAACAGATTTTCCGAAAGTGCTGGACAGTCTTTATATTAAAAAAAACATAGATATTTATGTGACTGGTTCCAATGCATATATGTTGTCCAGTGAGATTGCAACTATGATTTCAGGAAGATATATTCAGATTGAAATGTTGCCGTTGTCTTTTAAGGAATATATGGAGAGTACTGGCAGTATGAATGACAGAGGAATCAAATATGCTGAGTATTTGCAGAATAGTTCATTTCCGTTTACACTGGAATTAAAAAATCAGCCAGATGAGATCAGAGATTATCTGGAAGGAATCTATAATACGATTGTTGTAAAGGATATTATAAACAGGAAAAAAATCACAGATACTATGATGCTTAAGAGTGTCTTAAGATTTGTGTTTGATAATATAGGAAATCCATTGTCATCAAAAAAAATTGCAGATACGATGACCTCAGAAGGGCGAAAAATTGATACAAAAACGGTGGAAAAATATCTAGAGGCTTTTAGCGAGAGTTATATTATATATCAGGCAAAACGTTATAATATAAAGGGAAAACAATATTTAAAAACTCTTGAAAAATATTATATAGTTGATATTGGAATGAGGTATATGCTTTTAGGGTCGAGGCAGGCAGATGCAGGACATGTTCTGGAAAATATAGTCTATCTGGAATTGTTACGTCGAGGATATGATGTGTATGTTGGAAAAATCAATTCATATGAAGTGGATTTTGTGGCACAGAATAAAAAGGGAACAGTATATTTCCAGGTGGCACTGACTGTACGAGATGAAAATACACTTTTGAGAGAATTAAGACCATTACAGGCGATACGAGATCATTATCCAAAGATTATCTTAACAATGGATGAAGAACCAGAAGAACAATATGAGGGAATTCGACGTATTAATGCCAGAGACTGGTTATTGGGGATTGTAGACTGAGCAATGCAAATTCATGGTAATAATATATAAAAACAGAAGATAATCATATTGCAGAGAAGTTTCATGTGGAGAATAAGATGTCTAAAATGAACCTGCCAGAAACTGTGACTGTTGTGGTATAAACTTTTGTCATTTTGCATGGCTCGTAGCGTTCACAAATTCTTCACAAAAAATTAGCACTCACCTCTTGATAATGGAAGTCGATTTTTGTCCTGTCTTGTGTATCCTAGAAGTGCCTGTTTTACAGGCTTTCCGGGGCATCAGTCATTTTGTCTGGTATTGTAAAGCAGTGTCAGATTTGTCGTAAATGTCGTAAATTTGTGGTCAAAAAATGATGAGAAATGGAGAGTGCTAATAAAATGAAATTAACGTATACAAATGTAAATGGATATCTGATTCCGAATCTCACCTATAAATCCGGAGAACAGATGGAGCAACTTGGCAAGTATGGTTTTCTTCGCAGAGATTATCTGAAGAATCATCGAAATTCAACCTATCAGGTGATGCTTTTACAGGATACAATTGGAGAACACCTTCTGGAAGTAGATAAGGTAGCAAGAGAACGGGAAGAAGTGATCCTGAAGCAGCTGGAAGAAAAAGAACCACTGCCGGATAAAAAAGCAGATCAAATGGCATGGGTAAGAGCTGCTAATCAACACAGAGCGATTGCGGAAGAGATTATTCTCAAGGAATTGATTTATGTTTAAATGCAAGTTCTAAAAGGATACGCAGTGCGTAGCGAATTGCAACTGTAAATCGGAACTTTTTTGCAGAGTTCACAGTAAAGTAAATAAGTGCAGAGAAAGGCGTGAGTCATAGAAATGTGGCTTGCGTCTTTTTCTTTGCCTGAAAGGAAGTGATAAGTTTGAACAAGAAGTTTTTGAAGCATTATATGGAAACCAATCCAGAAGGGACAGCACAGACCTATATCTTTCTGGTGGACAATCAGGATATCGCACTTAATATTGTGATGTCAGGTTATCAGGCACTTTGTCTGGTTCAGGAAGATGACGGATATTATTTCAGTGCAGATTCCTTTATAGAAGAAATGAGAGCTATTCAGTTTACTGGAAGTTGCCAGTGTGCCTATCATTATGTGGCTTCCTGTTCAGTGAAGTGGGTAAATGATAAGTTACTGACATTTTTCAAAGACGCTGGTCTTGATGGAAAAGCAGGCTGGCAGTTGTTCAAAGAGAAAGAGTATCTTGGCAAATTGGATAATCAGAAAGAAGTTGAGAAATTACTGGAACAGTATATTCTTCGTTTTGAGCGAAATCCAAAAGAAGAACCGGAACTGAGCCGGTTTCACTTATTTGATGCAAAAGGAAATGTGAAAGGTGTCCGGGATATGGAGATTGTAGATTACCTGGTGGAAAATGTTCGGTTTTTTGTGGTGGGAATCACACCGTATTATTATGAGCATGGTGTTTTCCTGGAAGACCATGATGGGGTAAGAATGAAATACCGTATCCAGAAGCTGATCTATCGTGACCAGGTACAGAGTGGAGTGATCAAAAGAATCTATAATCTGCTGATCACACAGCCAAAAGTTCACCGAGAGGCATATGAACTAAATAAACAACCTGTGAGGTGGATCAACTTCAAAAATGGATATTATGATCCGGTTACGGGTGAAATGCTGGAACACAATCCGGATTATCTGACAATCAATCAGATTCCATTTCCCTATTATCCAGAGGATTGTGAGCAGGTGTTACAAGGTGGAGAAAATATCAAAAAGTATCTTGCATCGTCTCTTCCAAATAAAGAAGAACAGCAGACATTCTGGGAGTATTTTGGATACTGCATGACACAGGATACGCAGTTTCAGAAATTCCTTACACTGAAAGGAAATGGTGGAACCGGAAAGTCTGTGGCAGTATCACTGATCCAGTCTGTGGTTGGAATCACCAATATGTCCAGCATTTCTTTACAGGATTTGAACAAACGATTCTATGCGACTGGAATGTACGGAAAGCTACTAAATGCCTGTGCGGATATTCCATGTAAAGCAATGGAGAACACAGATGTATTAAAGAAAGCAGTCGGTGAAGATACACTGATCTATGAGAAAAAGGGGCAGGATGCAATTCATTTTCACTCTTATGCAAAGCTGCTTTTTTCTACCAATGAAATGCCGCAGAATCTTGAGGATAAGTCGGATGCTTTTTATCGCAGACTACTGATTCTTGATATGAACCGGGTAGTAAAAAGTGGTGAAAAAGATCTGCACTTAAAGAAAAAGGTACAGGCAGAATCCGATTATGCAATTCATATGGCGATGATTGCATTGAAAAATCTGTACGAACAGAGAAAGTTCACGGAGAGCGAACACAGCAAAGAATGTGTAAGAGAAGTGCAACGGACGTCAGATAGTATCTGTGCTTTTATTGATGAGTCATTGGTGCGTGCCAAAGGAAAACGTCTGAAACGAAGTGAAGTGTTCCATATGTATGAGGAATACTGCAAAGAGAATGGCAGACAGGGGCATGGTAAATCCAACTTTTTCAGGAATATGACAGATAAAGGTTTCCTTCTGAAGCAGTACAATGGTGAGTTTTATTATCAGGATATTGCAGTTAAGGAAGAAGATTTTTGTCCTGTAGATCCAGAAGAAAGAATACCTTTTGAAGAAACAGATACAGATTATAAACAGTTACAGTTAAATATGAATCAGGGAATTAAGGGCATTTAGGGCAAAATAAGCAAAAAGAAATGTTACCGGAGCAGGAGAAATAACAAAGATAGCTGCCAGAGTACATAAAATTTTGCTTTTTTTACACTGACTGCCCTTTTATGTATCAACATTTTAGCTGATACAAATATAGGTTTTTCCCGAATTTGGGAAAAAGTAAAAAAATAAAAATTAAGAAAGTGTGAGGTATGATTATGAGAATGATGAAAAACAACAATAATGAAACAGTTATGGTGATCGGGATTGATCATGGTTATGGAAACATGAAAACTGCCACCAGATGCTTTCCATCCGGTGTAGCCAGATATGACAAGGAGCCAATCTTCCAGAATAATCTTCTTGTCTACAATGACATGTATTACCAGGTCGGAGAGGAACACAAGGAGTTCTGCGCAGAGAAAACGCAGGACGAGGACTATTATGTGCTGACACTGGCGGCTATCGCAAGGGAACTGGATGGGAAAGGTATGAACCGGGCAAAGGTACACATTGCAGCCGGACTTCCACTTACTTACACTTGGAAATCTTCGTAAAAGAGGAAGAAGTTCTGCCAGTGATATTCTTGCAGCACATAGCAGCCTGTACAAAAACGGCTATTATGGTCTTGACCGTGTGACCATTAAGCTGAACAAAAAGAAAACAGATGTAATGTATATCTGTTCTGCATACAGCTGGTCCATCAGCAAGAGTTATACTAAGAAAATCACAGCAAACACATTCCTGCCATCCAGGACAGCATCTGTTAAGCTGAAAAAAGGCGAGACCCTGTACATTGGAATGGGTAATATTGAAAGAACTAAGCTTTGCCTTGATCTGACCATTAAATGATTTCAGCCTGTATATTTACAGGACTTGCATAAAAAAAGCGTGCATTTGTGTGGCATTATCAACCACAGGATGCACGCTTTTTTATGATTGCGTCGGAATGCTCCTATTACATAAAAACTTTCCGCGAGCATGGGACTAATTCAGATTTGGATGGGAATCCAAAAATCGGCAGATTTCTTCCGGAGTGGGGATAGAACTCTGGGCGCCTGTCCTGGATACGCAAATTCCTGCTGCTGCCTGAGCATAGCGAATTGCATCCATCATGGAAAGCCCTTTACAAAGGGAGATGGCAAGTGCAGCACCGAATGTGTCTCCTGCTGCGGTGGAGTCAACAGCATCAACTTTAAAACAGGGAATTCGGAGGGATTCTTTTCCATCATAAAGGAGAATCCCCCTGTCACCTAACTTCAGGATCACATATGTGGGAGCAGTCTTTTCATAAAGCAGCCGGGCAGCCTTGAAAGCGTTTGCATCTGTGTCCGGACAGATCCCGGTAAGGCCAAAGGTTTCGGCTTCGTTAGGAGAAATGATAAAAAGACCTTTCAGCCGTTCCAGGGAAATATCTATGGCAGGACCTGCATCCAGAAATACCGGAATGTGACGTTCTTTTGCCAGTTCTATGGTGCCATAGATGGTTTCCAAAGGCATTTCAAGCTGCATAAGAACCATATCAAAAGCCTGGGCGTCCATGGCTTTTTTTACGTCTTCCGGACAAAGGCGGTCATTTCCACCCATGGCAACATAACAGACGTATCGTCCGGTACCAGGCTCAATGGGCATCAAGGCAAGTCCGGTCTGGGTGTCTGGATCAACTACCAGATAGTCAGTATTAACGCCAGCATTTCTTAGGGATGCGGTTACTTTTTTTCCATAATCATCATCTCCAATACGGCCCACAAAGGTAGCAGAACCGCCTAGACGGGCAACTGCAAAGGCCTGATTGGATCCTTTTCCACCGGAAGCAAAACCGTATTCGCCGCATCGGATGGTTTCACCATAGGATGGGCACCTTTTACAAAAAGATCCATATTGATACTTCCCACTACAAGAATTTTTGGCTGGTCCATATGTTTCTCCCTTTTATTATTTCAGATGTATTAGTAATCTGGAGACTGCATTTCATCAATAGAGGGCGAAATTTGTCAGCTCTCCATTTAATATATACTCTACACCAAAACCAGCCGGTCTGGCAATGCTTTGTTTGATTGCATATTATGTCAAAAATAATATTGCTAATAGCTAAAAGTTTGGTTATAATTACAAATAAAAGGGCGATTTTTATTGTAATGTGTTATTTGGGGGAATGGAATGAATAAAAAAGGAATGACGTCAAGAGATTTTGCCAAGTTGATTGGCGTGTCGCAGTCAACGGTCTCAAGGGCATTAAATAATAGTGATCTGGTGACTCCAGAGAAAAAGGAATATATTTTGCGTAAGGCAAGGGAGTACAATTTTCAGCTTAACAGTCAGGCACAAAGCTTGCGGACAAGTAAAACAGGGACAATAGGAATAATGTTTCCAAAGCATTTTGTGGGTATGACTGAAAATTGTATGCTTGCCTATGTTTATGATCAGATCCAGAAGGAATTAAGCCATTTTGATTATGATATTATGGTTATTTATTATGATCGTGATGCTGATGATTTTTCCAGCTTTGAGAGAATTGTCCGTAAGAAAAAAGTAGATGGATTTCTTGTATTGAGAATGGAACTGTCTGATAATGAAATCAAGCTTATTGAGGAGTTCAAGGTCCCATGTGTGTTTATGATGAATGCAGGTAGTAAGATCCGTGAAAACTTGAATTACTTTTTTTCGGACAGTTATTATGGAGGCTATATCGCAGGAAAATATTATGGTGGATTTCCTGAATACAGAAAAATCCATATAACAGTAAGTGATGAAAAATCGGATGCAAAGAGGCGTATGAACGGATATCGTGACGGTCTAGAAGAATGTGGATACGTTTTGGAAGAAAAGGATATCTTTAATTGTAAAATAGGAATCGGCAGTGCATATGAGTGTACGGTTAAGAATATAGAGGAGTTTACAAAAGAAAAAACAGCTATTTTTACTTATAGTGATATTGTAGGGCTTGGTGTTGTACAGGCTCTGAGAAATCTAAATATAGAAATTCCGGAGCAGGTTCAGGTATTGGGAATAGATGATGTACCGTTGTCATCTGTGCTGATACCGAAGATGAGTACAGTACATGTTGAAGTTGACACTATGGTGAGTAAAGCATGCGGACTTCTGTTGAAACTGATCAGTGGAGAAACAATAAGTGCCCATGAATGGATCAGGCCACATCTTGAGATTCGGGATACAACAATTTGATTAGAAGCGGGTTCTTCGGGACCTGCTTTTCTTTATGGGTTTTAGATTTTACCTGCCCGAATCAAAATGTACAAGATGCATAAAAAAAGAATATAATACAAACAAAAATAATAAAGAAATATGCAGATTCTACAAAAATAAAAACATAAAATGTTATATATAACTAAAAAAACAGAACATAAAAGGATATTTATTGACAAAAAATATTATTTATGGTATAAATAAAGCACTAAATGAATACGTATTCAATAAAAGAAGACAGTAAAAAAAGAATAACAGGAGGTTTTTACATGAAGCGAAGAGTGGCGTTAGTAGTAGCAACTTGCATGCTTGCAGGAGCAATGACTGTTCCGGTAAGTGCAGATGAACTGAAAGGTTCTGGAGAGAAATTGATTGTTGGAACAATGGCAAATGCACTTGGCCTTCCGGTACATTGGGCTCAGGAAAAGGGATATTTTGAGGATGCAGGCTTAGATGTAGAGCTTGAGATTTTTGCAACTGGTGCACCGATCAATGAGGCAATGGCAGCAGGAGAACTGGATGTGGCTGTCAGTGGAATGGCTTCTATTTATGCCCTTGGAACAGGAATGTATACGTATATTGGCGATGGTGTTATCACAACTGGCGGCGAATCCATTTATGTAAGGGAAGATAGCGACATAGCTAAAGCAGGCGCTGATGAGGATGGAATTATTGGAAGTGCGGAAACATTAAAAGGAGCTTCCATTTTAGGGCCTTTGGCAACAACAGCCCACTATCAGGCTATTATGTATATGGAACATTTTGGATTGACAGCAGATGATTTCAGTATGGTTTCCATGGATTATCCTCAGGCATATCAGGCATTTGTTACAGGCGAGGGCGATCTGGTTGCAAATAAAATGCCATATACCAATCAGCTTGAAGAAGAAGGCTATGTAAAAGTGTGTGATATGAATATGGTTTCTGACAGTCCGATTATTGATAACATTTTCACACAAAATGATGTGGCAGAAGAAAGAAAAGATGATCTGGCACTGTTCCTGGAATGCTACTATAAAGCCTGCGAAGATATTATGGCAAATGAAGATGAGAGAAAAGAAGTTGCTATGCAGTGGTATGCAGACGAAGGAATTACATATAGTGATTCAGATATGAGTACTGAAGTTGCAGTAAAAGATTACTTTACACGTGAAACTGTAGATACAGATGAGAATCCTTTAGGCGCATTTATGCTGAATATCGGAAAGTTCTATGTAGATCAGGAAATGCTCACAGATGACGATATTAAAAATGTAGAAAACAGCATTGATAAATCTTTTATTGAGACAGTGAAAAGTAGAAATACAGAATCCTGATAGGAAATGAAAAATCACTTGTGGAACGATTTTAATTCAATAGAATTGAAAATCAGTCCCACAAGTGATTTAAGAGAAAATATGGAGGATAAAAATGAAACAAAAGAATAAAATGAAATATTTTTGCATTTCCGTTGTCTCAGTTTGTACAGTAATTGTTATCTGGTTTCTGTGTATCAATGTATTTCATATGAAATCAGAAACAGTATTTCCGGGACCGGTAAAAGTATTCAATACGTTTTTAGACAAGCTGCATACGAAAGCTCCTGATGGAGCAACCTTGCAGGCACATCTGTGGTCCAGTATTAAAGTTGCTTTGTTAGGATATGCATTGGGCGCACTCGTAGGGGTACCGCTTGGTATAGCAATGGCATGGAATAAATGGGTAGACAGATTTGTAAGACCATTGTTTGACCTGGTTCGTCCCATTCCCGGACTTGCATGGATTCCAATGTTTATTTTGCTGTTTGGTATCGGAATTACATCAAAAGCATTGGTTATCTTTCTGGGTGCACTGATTGCTTGTATTGTAAACAGCTACACAGGAATACGTCAGACAAAAGAAACACACTTGTGGGTGGGGGATGTTTTTGGAGCATCAGACAGTCAGAAACTTTTTAAAATCGCAATTCCAACTGCACTTCCAATGATTTTTACAGGACTTCGTGTAGCTCTGGGAACATCCTGGACAGCGTTGGTTGCAGCTGAGCTCCTTGCATCTACAAAAGGACTTGGTTATATGATCCAGCAGGCAAGGGCAATTTCCAGACCGGATATCATCATCGTTGGAATGCTGGCCATTGGTGCGGTAGGAGCAATATTTGATGCGTTGCTTCATCTGGTGGAAATTCATGTTGCGAAAGGAATGAATGCAAAATGACAAATGGAAAAAAACTATCTGAAAAATCAATAGGTGCTGTCTGTGCAGTAGTTTCCATAGGAGCATTTATCATTTTATGGTATTGGGGAACACAGACTACACAGCTTGGATTACTCATTCCTGGGCCTTTTGATGTATTGAAGGCTGTTGGCGCAGGCATTGTGGGAAAAGTTGGACGCCATAGTATTCTGGCACATGCAGGATACAGTCTGTTACGAGTAATGATTGGATTTATAGTTGGTTCGTTAGTTGGTGTGGCACTTGGACTTTTGATGGGATGGTATCGGATTGCAGAAGCGATTTTTAATCCATTATTCAGAATTATCCGTCCAATCCCTCCGATTGCATGGATCCCGATTTCTATTATTTGGTTTGGACTTGGAGAAGATGCAAAAATCTTTCTGATTTTTCTGGCATCATTTTCTAATACAACATTGAACTCTATGGCTGGAGCCAGAAGTGTTGATCCGGAAATTGTCAATGCAGCAAGGATGCTTGGCGCAAGTGAACGCAAGATTTTTACTACCATTGTGCTTCCGGCTTCTGTGCCAAATATTTTTGCAGGATTACAAGTTGCTATTTCAAGCAGCTGGGCAACTGTATTAGCTGCAGAGATGGTAAGGTCTTCAGAAGGACTTGGATGGATGATCGTAGCCGGAATGAATAACAATGATATGATACAGATCCTTTCTGGAATCGTGATGATCGGTGTTGTTGGTTATATTCTGGCGATTATAATGCGAAGGGCGGAGGATGTATTATGCCGATGGAACAAGAGCGGAAAATAAATCACAATATTATTGTAGAATGTAAAGATGTGAGCAAAACTTTTATTACTCCGGAGGGCGAACATCCGGTAGTTCGAAATTTTGATTTAGAAGCAAAAGAAAACGAATTTCTGGTTCTTTTTGGACCTGGACAGTGTGGTAAGACAACGATCATTAATATGATTGCAGGATTTGAAAAAGCAACAGCTGGCAGTATGAAATTTATGGGAAAAGAGATTACTAAGCCAGATCCTTCCAGAGGAGTTGTGTTTCAGTCGACAGCATTATTTCCCTGGATGACCACAATGGGAAATGTAGAATATGGATTGAAAATGGCAGGAGTTCCAAAAGCAGAAAGACAGAAGCGCGCACAAAAGTATATTGATCTTGTGGGACTGAGCGGGTTTGAAAAGTCTTTCCCGGTACAGTTGTCAGGAGGTATGCGGCAGCGAGTAGGTATTGCCCGTGCTTACTGCAATGAACCCAAGCTAATGCTTATGGATGAGCCATTCGGAGCGCTGGATGCACAGACAAGATATCTTATGCAGGAGGAACTGCAGAGAATCTGGGAAGCAGAAAAACGAACGGTTATTTTTGTTACAAATAATATAGAAGAAGCTCTGTACCTGGCAGACAGAATCCTGGTGCTTACAAATTGCCCGGCGACTGTTAAAAAAGAATATAAGATTGATCTGCCAAGACCGAGAAATCTGGTTTCCCCGGAATTCCTGGCTCTCCGTAAAGAGATCACCAGCATTCTGGACAGCACATTATAGGGAGAGGGTATCCAATGAGTGAAAAAAAGACGAAGGTAAAAGTAAATCATCTGACAAAGAAATTTGGAGACCTGCTAGTGTTAAATGATATGTCTTTTGATGTAGAGGACGGAGATCTTTTGTGTGTAGTTGGTCCTACTGGCTGTGGAAAAACAACATTCCTGAACAGCCTTACAAAGATTTATGACATTACAGATGGAGAAATTCTTCTAAATGGAGAACAGGTAGATCCGAAAAAGCAGAATATTGCATATATCTTTCAGGGAGATTCCACCATGCCATGGCTTACTGTAGAGGAAAATGTGCGTTTTGGTCTTGATATCAAGAAAATCCCTGAGACAAGAAAAAAGGAACAGGTAGACAAGTATCTGGAAATCGTAGGCCTTTCAAAATATAGAAAATATTATCCGAAACAGCTTTCTGCAAGTATGCTTCAGAGAGTAAGTATTGCAAGGGCATTTGCAACAGAACCGGAACTTCTTTTGATGGATGAACCATATGGACAGTTGGACATTGAGCTTCGATTCAAACTGGAAGATGAACTGGTAAAACTGTGGCAGATGACAGGGACGACGGTTTTGTTCATTACCCATAATATTGAAGAGGCGGTTTATTTAGGAAATAAGATTATGGTTCTGACCAACAAACCGACTACAGTAAAGAAAACACTGATAAATGAACTTCCAAGGCCCAGAGATATTGCAGCACCGGAGTTTGTTAAACTTAGAAATGAAGTTACTGAATTAATTAAATGGTGGTAGAGAGGTGAACCTATGAGGGCAATTACTGTTATGTATGATTCTCTGAACAGAAAATACCTTCCGAATTATGGAGATAATCTGTCGATCATGCCGAATTTTCGCCGACTGGCGAAAAAAACAGTTACATTTGATAATTTTTATGTTGGAAGTCTTCCCTGCATTCCTGCACGAAGAGAACTTCATACAGGAAGATACAATTTTTTACATAGATGTTGGGGACCGTTGGAACCTTTTGATGATTCTATTGCATCCATACTGGGAAAAAATGGAATATATACTCATTGCGTGACAGATCATGCACATTATTGGCAGGAAGGCGGAAGTACTTATCATACCAAATTTGCATCATGTGAGATGATAAGAGGCCAGGAAGGTGATTTCTGGAAGGGAGAAGTAAAAGGATTTAAAGAAAATATAGATCTTCATCGCCAGGATGAAATAAACAGGAAATATATGCAAGGAGAAAACCACCCTCATGTGAAAACGTGTCAGGCAGGACTTGAATTTCTCGAAAGCAATTATCAGGAAGATAACTGGTATTTACATATTGAATATTTTGATCCACACGAACCATATTTCGTGCCGGATAAGTACAAAAAGATGTATACAGATAAAGAGCAGCCCTTTGACTGGCCTTTCTATGGAGAGGTAAATGAAGGGTCAGAAGAAGTAAGCGAAGCAAGAACCAATTATCGGGCAGTCCTTTCTATGATAGATGAGCATTTTGGTAAAATTCTGGATTTTATGGATGAGCATGACATGTGGAAAGATACCATGTTGATCGTAAATACGGATCATGGATATATGCTTGGGGAACATGGCTTTTTTGGAAAAAATTATATGCCTAATTATGACCAGATTGTCCATACACCATTTTTTATCTGGAATCCAGCCATTGGCTGTGCTGGAGAAAGACGTTCACAGCTTTGTCAGACAATTGACATTGCACCAACGATCCTTGACTACTTTGGAATCGCACCAACACCTGATATGAAAGGTAAGTCACTTTTCCCCGTTTTAAAAGACGAAAAATCAATTCATGATTACATTTTGTTTGGCTATTTCGGAAAGCATGTCAATATTACAGACGGAAGATATGTATATATGCGTGCAGGACGCAAAGAGAATAACAGTCTAAATAATTATACAATTGTGCCATTGCATATGTTTGAACCATTTTCTGTAGAGGAACTGCAGAATACGGATGTTGAAATGGTGAAAGATTTTGGATTTACAAAGGGAATACCGGTTATGAAGATTCCTGCATCTGGTGCAACGTCTCCCAATAATTCGTGTTATCAGTATGAAGAACACATGAAATACGGTGACCTGTTGTTTGACTTGAAGAATGATCCAGATCAGAATACATCTATTATGGATACAGTAGTAGAAGAAAAAATGATACAGGCTATGAAGGGGCTTTTGGAAGAAAATGAAGCACCACAGGAATTGTATGATCGTATAGGGCTGAATATGAATTAGAACAAGGATTTTTTAATAAATTACTATTTTATGAACTGGGAGGATGATACTTTGGCTCAGGAGAAACCATTGAATATTGTCTGGTTTTGTACAGATCAGCAAAGATGGGATACGATTGGGTGTCTGGGAAATCCATACATTAAGACACCGAATATTGATAAATTTGTCAGTGAAGGTGTTACATTCACAAGGGCATATACCCAGGCACCGGTGTGTACACCAAGCCGTTCATGCTTTCTGACAGGACGTTATCCGAGAACTACAAAAGCTTTTTATAATGGAAATGATAATTATTCAAAGGACGAAAAGCTAGTTACAAAGCTTCTGGCAGATGAAGGGTATGTTTGTGGTTTATCAGGAAAATTGCATCTCACATCCGCACAAGGCAGGATGGAAAACAGAACAGACGATGGATATACATATGTGCAATGGAGTGAGCATCCAAATGATGACTGGCTGCATGGGGAAAATTGTTACCAGAACTGGCTGAAGGAGAAAGGCCTGAAATGGGCAGATATTTATGGTGGTAAATATACAAGCATGGCAACATGGCCGCCAACTCCAAATCCAAATTTCACCGGGAAGACAGTAGGAGTTCCGGCTGAATATCATCAGACAACCTGGTGTGTGGAAAAAGCAATTGAATTTATTGAAGAGAACAGAGGCAATGACAGACCCTGGCTGATAAGCCTGAATCCGTATGATCCACATCCACCGCTGGACCCGCCACAGGAATACAAAGATAAATTGAAAGTAGAAGACATGCCGCTGCCACTTTGGAAAGAGGGCGAATTGGAAAATAAACCACCTCATCAGCAAAGAGATTTTTACATTGGCGGTCAAGAGGGGCAGGCAGAGCCGTTTCCAGAGCTGACAGATTATGAAAAGAGAGAACATTTCCGTGACTACTATGCAGAAATAGAACTTGTAGACGATCAATTTGGCCGATTAATGGATTATCTGGACAAGAGCGGAGAAAGAGAAAATACAGTAGTGATCTATATGAGTGATCATGGTGAGATGAATGGCGATCATGGTTTATATTGGAAGGGCGCATATTTTTATGAAGCACTTACACATGTGCCCCTGATTATATCCTGTCCGTCACGGATCCTTCAGAATGTAAAATCGAATGCGCTTGTGGAACTGGTAGATCTGGCACCCACATTGATGGAACTTGCCGGTTATGAAGTGCCATATTTCATGCAGGGCAAGAGCCTGGTACCTATTTTAACTGGAACTGCGGACAAAGATTATCATAAGGATTCTGTTTATTCTGAATTCTATCACTGTCTGAAGGGAACACATGAAGATATTTATGCTACAATGTATTTTGATGGAAGGTACAAGATAGTGAATTACCATGGGAAGGAATTCGGGGAATTGTACGATCTGGAGAATGATCCATGTGAATTTGATAATCTCTGGAATAAAGAATCCTATCAGGTATTGAAGCATGAACTGATCAAAAAGAATTTTGACAGTGCAATTATGAAAAATATGGATTTTTCCATGCATTTGATAAACGAATATTAAAAGGAAAAGGAATAGACAAATGCCACCAGTCAGCATTTTGATGAAACCAGCATCCGGAAACTGCAATATGTTATGTGAATACTGTTTTTACTGTGATGAACAAAAAAACAGAACGCAGAAATCCTATGGGATGATGGAGGAAAAGACGGCTCGGAATATTATTCGCAAAGCACTTGCCTATGCAGAAGGCGGTTGTGCGATTGCATTTCAGGGCGGAGAGCCAACACTAAGAGGAATTGATTTCTACTATAAAGTAGCAGAGTATGTGGAAAAATATAATAAAAAGAAGATTCCCGTAACATATGCATTTCAAACAAATGGGACAAATATTAACGAAGAATGGTGTAGACTCTTTAAAAACTGTGGATTTCTTGTTGGAATTTCATTGGATGGGATATGGAAGACCCATAATTGCTACCGCCATGCCCAAAATGGAAAAGAAACCTTTGACCGGATTCTTGAAACATGCAAAATGTTGAAACAGTATGACGTGCCTTTTAATATTCTTACCGTTGTACATGACCAGACAGCACAATATTTGAATGAAATATATAGCTTTTATAGCAAAAAAGGATTTGAATATCAACAGTATATACCATGCATTGATCCATTACAGCAGGAAAAAGGTAAAATGCATTATTCTCTGGATCCAGTAGAATATGGAAAGTTTTTGATCCGTTTATTTGAAAAATGGAATGAAGATATTCGTACAGGCAGATCGATTTATATCAGACAGTTTGACAATTATATAGGTATTCTTAAGGGATATGAACCGGAGGCCTGTGATCAGAGAGGCTGCTGTGGGATTCAGTACGTGATCGAAGCAGATGGAAGTGTATATCCATGTGATTTTTATATGATGGATGAGTACTGTCTTGGAAATGCCAATACGGATACTTTTGGAGAGATGGATGAAAACAGGAAAAAAATCCGTTTTCAGGAAGAATCTCTGAAAATCTCTGAGACATGTAAAAATTGTAAATACCTGAAGTTATGCAGGGGCGGTTGCCAGAGAAACAGAAACAAACTGCCAGATGGTACCTGGAAAAATTATTTCTGTGAAGGATATCGTTTATTTTTTGATACTTGTTATGATAAAATGGTTGAAATTGCACAGGATTTTTGATGGATGTCTGATTACCAACGGAAACTTTTCTGTGCTTAATAAAACTTCTGCTTGCAGGGACAACTGCTACACAGTTTAAACAGCTGCGCATCACATTCTGATTACTTTGGTGAGGGGTGAGAGGAGTGAGATGCGCAATTTTTATAAAATAAACAGAACCAATATTTACTAAAATGCTTGTATGTGGCACAATATGATTTGCAGGAAAAATGCTGAAAGCATCCATGAATTAACGTTTATATCAGGCCAAAGGAGTGGACTATGGAAGAAAAATCAAAAGATAAAGGTTATATATTGCGAAAACTGTTTTTCGCCTGTTTATATTTAAGCACATTTACATTTGGCGGCGGTTATGTGATTGTGACTTTATTAAAAGAGAAATTTGTGGATCATTACCACTGGATCGATGAAGAGGAAATGCTGGATCTGGTAGCCATCGCACAGTCTTCGCCAGGAGCCATTGCAGTGAATGGAGCAATCGTAGTTGGATACAAGCTTGCAGGCATACCAGGAGTGCTAGTCTCAACTCTGGGGGCCATTATACCGCCGATGGTGATTTTATCCTTAATTTCGGTATTTTATAATGCGTTTTGTTCTAATTATTATATTGCTGCATTATTAAAAGGAATGACGGCAGGTGTTGGTGCAGTGATCATGTCAGTTGTGTATGACATGGGGAAGAATGTTGTAAAATCAAAGGACTGGATAAATATCCTGATCATGGCTGTCAGCTTTTGTTGCAGTTACTTCCTTAACATTAATATTATTTTCATTATATTAGCAACGATCGTATTTGGAATTGTCCGCACAGTAATAAAGGAGAGAAAAGAAAAATGATCTATCTTCAGCTTTTTTTTAGTTTTCTTCAGGTTGGAGCGTTAAGCTTCGGCGGTGGATACGCGGCAATGCCGCTGATACAGGAACAGGTGGTGAATTTGCATGGATGGTTATCTATGAATGCCTTTACCGATCTGGTAACAATTGCAGAAATGACACCTGGCCCGATTGCAGTTAACGCAGCTACCTTTGTAGGTATGCAGATTATCGGACCACTAGGAGCTGTGGTTGCAACACTTGGCTGTATTCTTCCATCCTGTGTGATAGTGACTTTATTGGCACATCTTTATACTAAATATCAAAATGTATCTGTGTTTCAGGGAACTTTGGCCTCTCTTCGCCCAGCAGTTGTAGCTATGATTGCGAAAGCGGGAGTGACCATCCTGATTTCTTCTTTTTTTGTCAACGGAACGATACAGCTTATACGACAAAATATATGTATACGGATGATAGTGTTTTTCGGGATCGCATTGGTGCTGTTACGGAAGTTTAAGGTAAATCCTATATTAGTCATGGTGCTGTGTGGAGTGGCAAATGTGGCTTTTTCTATGATCACCGGTGTGTGAACAGGCTGCATTAAACAAAAGGAAGGATATGAGGAAGGAAGTGTATGATATGAAGGTTCTGGAAATTATTATGCCTGTGCTGGTTATGATCCTGCTTGGCATCTGGTGCAGAAAGAAGAATGTATTAACACAAAGCGGTATTGACAATATAAAAAGCCTGGTTACAAATATTATGTTGCCTGTGGCTATTTTCCATGCGCTGGCAACAGCAGAATATACAGGGAAAATCGGTATACTGGTAGGAATCATGTTTGTGATGCTGCTGATTTCTTTTTCGGTTGGATTTTTACTAAAGCCATTATTGGAAGCACCATATAAAAAATATCTGCCCTACATGGTCTGTGTATACGAAGGGGGAATGATGGCCTATCCATTATATACCAGTTTGTGCGGCAGTGAACATCTTTCCCAGATTGCTGTATTGGATATTGCAGGACTGCTGTTTGGCTTCAGTGTATATATGGAATGCTGGGACAGACTGAAAATGGAGGAAAGATTAGTGCAAAGGCACTGTTTTTCAGTGCAGTAAAAACTCCTGCATTTGTAGCCAGTGTTTTGGGAATTGTAGCCGGATTAACCGGGATCATTTCACGGCTTGTTGAAAGCTCTTTTGGAGGTGTTTATCTTAGCGTTGAAAATATTCTTACCACTTCTGTAACTTCTATGATCCTTCTTGTGGTAGGGTACAGTATGGAGTTGACCCGAGAACTGATCAGCCCATGTATAAAAACGATCATACTTCGTATTTGCGTCCAGGCGGTGATGATGGCTGGGGTTCTACTTGCTGTCCATTTTCTTGTAGGCAGTTCACAGCTTATGGATCTTGCAATCATTCTGTATATGTCTGCACCGGCTACTTTCAGTATGCAGACATTCCTGAAGAAAAAAGAAAGCAGTGCATATGTATCTACTACAAATTCTTTGTACTGTATTGTGTCAATTCTGGTATATATGGTGCTGGCGTTGATAATTTATTAGAGAGATATGTTAAATGACAGATTAGGTTAACTTGAATCGTGTGTTACTCTCTCATTATTTGGGGAGTGATGAATTAGAATTTGAATGAAAAATTATATTTTGGATAATTTAGAGCATGGATGAACAAGCCTTGCATAAACAAGGGCAGAAATCATATCAAAAACATTGAACTGGAAATCTGTGGCAGTCTGCATCAAATCAATATATCTTTTTACAGAAAGCTTATCGTTGATATTTTTCATAGGGAAATAGCCTATCAATTTTTCCGGAGAATCATCCGAAATCTGTCTGGCCTTTTTATCTGCCTTTGCAGCTTGAAATGCTTGATTCAGTTTTTTTACTTCTTCCTGATAAAAGGAAATAGGATCATCAATGCCTTGAGCCTGAAGTTCGTGAACGTATCCCAGTGCTTTATAAGAACGATGTGCCCCTCCTTTTCGTTCAGGATCATAAAAACTCTCATAAATCTGAAGATAAGTCCCCTTTTTGTAATTGGATTTTAAAAAAAAATAAGCCATAAAAGTCACCCTCTTACATTACAATACTATGACACTATATACACAAGATAAAAATGAAAAATTTGTCAAGTTTCTAAAAAATAAAAAAAGCCGGCATTTAAGCCGACTAGCAATAAATCAATATAAAGTTAACTCTGAAAAAATATAGTGCTAAATCCTAAAGACGGGGGCTTATACTATGAAATCTTTGAGAATAGGCTGTCTACTTTATTTATACACCATCAAAACAAGGAAGAGGGAGGATGAAACAATAAAAACGGTTTCCTTTTCAAATAAGATAAAGTATAATAAGTAATGTAAAAAAACAATTACAATTTACAGCTGTATCAGGGAAGAAAGAGATTACAGCAGTGGGATGATACAAAGAAACTAATCGAGTCAGTTTTACAGGGAAAAACTATAATAAGCAGCAAATAATTTTTGGAGGGCAGGAATTATGGTAGTCAATGTTTTTCTGTTTGATGAGTTTGAGGTGATGGACGCATTTGGTCCCACGGAGGTTTTTGGGCATGTGCCGGAGCATTTTTACATACGTTTTATTTCATTGCGTGGCGGCCTGATCACAGGAAAACAAGGAATGAAAGTATGGACAGAACCTTTGAATCCACTGGAAATCGAGGACATATTCCTGATTCCGGGAGGAAAAGGTGTTAAGAGCTTCCTTCATACAGAAGGGAAGAATGGGCAGCAGATGTTAAAACAGGCTGTGGAAGAAGCTTCTTTTTGCATGATGGTTCAAAATGCATCAGCAATGCTTGCAAGGACAGGACTTTTGTTTCACAGACAGGTTGCGGATTATGCTTATGATGAAAATTGGAAACGAATGTTTACAGTAGGAATTGATCATATAGATGGTGAAAAATGGGTTTCCGATGGGAAATATTATTCCTGCAGTACAACGATTGCTGCGTTGGATATGACTTTGGGACTTGTGGGAGACATATTAGATATTGATATAGCCGAAAAAATAGCGAAAGAAATAGGATATTCATGGGACAGCAGCAGCCACCTATGAAAAAGTAACAGACATATATAACAGATTGGAATACTTTCTTATCCCCTGGGGTGGGTTGTTGGCACTTTAACGTGGTGCTGCAATATAACCGATTAAGAGGCGCGCACCAAATAAAATAAAGTTTTCACAGGGAAAGGAAGTATATTATGCATATACCTGAGAACTATTTAAGCCTATCAACCTGTGCAGTTATGGCAGCAGCCATGGTTCCTGCATGGGGGTATTCAATTAACAAAGTAAGAAAGGAAATACCAAAGGCAAGAATGCCGCTTCTTGGTATTGGCGCTGCTTTTTCATTCCTTGGAATGATGTTTAATGTACCACTTCCGGGAGGTACTACAGGGCATGCAGTAGGAGGAACGCTTATTGCAATTCTCACAGGAAGTCCGTCAGCAGGATGTATATCAGTATCTATTGCGTTGTTGATACAGGCACTGCTTTTTGGTGATGGAGGGATTCTCGCATTTGGAGCGAATTGCTTTAATATGGCTTTTGTGCTGCCCTATCTAGGATATTTCTTGTATAAATTGTTTCTGAAAAAGACAGGAAAGCGTAAACTTAGTGCTGCGATTGGGTCTTATGTGGGGATCAACGCAGCAGCTTTTTGCGCAGCTGTTGAATTTGGAATACAGCCTTTGTTATTTAAAGATGCGGCGGGACAGGCACTTTATTGTCCATATCCTTTAAGTGTGTCTATACCGGCGATGATGATCGGACATATCACTTTATTTGGACTGGCAGAGATTGTGCTGACAGTAGTAGTGCTGACATTTGTAGAAAAAGTATCTCCTTCCGCATTGGATGCAGTTCCGGATAAGACTTCTTTTAAACCGTTGTACGCATTGACCGCAGTGCTTATTGTACTGACACCGATTGGTCTTCTTGCCACAGGTACCGCCTGGGGCGAATGGGGTGTTGATGAAATGGCGACGCTTGTCAGTGGAGGTGTAAAGCTTGGGTATACACCATCAGGAATGAAAAGTGGATTTGAGCTTTCAGCCTTGTTTCCGGATTATTCGATGGCCGGCATGCCGGAATGGACAGGATATATACTTTCTGCTGTTGTAGGTGTGGCAATTCTGGTAATCTTTTTTAAGATCGTTTCTTCTCTTATGAAGGACAAGGTTGATTTCAAAAAGAAAGCGGCATAAGAATGGATAATGAGAGAACAGAGATAACAAAGATTCCGGCTTGGATGTGTGGGCAGGAAGAGTACATTCCTGCAAATGACAGGGAATCCTTTCTTACCAAAAGCACGAAATCTGTATTGTCCGTACTTGCAAAATTAAGATTTAATGAAGGGAAGGACAGCAGATTTTCTGCTGCTCCTTCTCTTAAATTGTTTTATACGATATTCTTTATAATTCTGACAGCTTCGGCACGAAATTATTTGTTTGTATTGATCATGTGTGCTACAGTGACTGTTCGTCTGGCTTTTTTTTCAGCTGCAGCCATCCGACAGATCTTAAATGGAACAGTAGGAGCAGTTCTGATTTCGATACTTTTTCTTTTGCCGGCTGTATTTATGGGAAATCCACAAGCTCTGGCCAATATAATAGCGAGAGTATATGTATCTGTAACATTGGTGGGGATATTGTCATCAGGCACATCGTGGAATAAACTGACAGGCAGCATGAGAAGCTTTAGAATACCGACGATATTCATTTTTACCCTGGATATAACATTGAAATATATTTCTGTTCTGGGAGAGATATGTATGGATATTCTGCGGTCAGTCTGCTTGAGATCTGTCGGTAAAAATCCGGATAAGACAAGAACTTTTTCGGGCGTGCTTGGAGTTACATTTCTTAAATCAAGTGAAATGGCAGAAGAAATGTATGCAGCTATGTGCTGTCGGGGATTTACGGGCGAGTATGAAATAAGACATAAGCAGAAATACAGTCTGATCGATCTGATGTATATTCTGGTAATGGTGGGATGTGCAGCTTTGTATATATACCTTAGCTGATAAGAACTTTAAAGTGAATCTGGCAGATCGGCATTTACTGTGAGTGGAGAGAATAGTAGAAATTATCTGCGAGAGTATTTCAGGGTTAAATTGAGAGGAGATTGAAATGATCGATCTGGAAAAGGTCTGTTTTGCATATGAGAGTGAAATAGCCCTTAGATATATTGACCTTCATATTGAAAAAGGAGATTCTGTAATTGTTCAGGGACCAAACGGATGTGGAAAATCTACTCTTATCAAGCTGTTGAATGGGATCATTTTTCCTTCGGAGGGAGAGTATCTTTATAAGGGACATGCAATTACAGAGAAAGCACTGAAGGACAGAAAGTTTGCAAAATGGTTTCATCAGCAGATGGGATATGTGTTTCAAAATGCGGATACCCAATTATTTTGTGGAAGTGTAGAAGAAGAGATTGCATTTGGACCAGTCCAGATGGGACTGTCAGATGCAGAAGTTCATGAGCGCACAGAAGATTGTCTGAAGTTATTTGGAATAGAGAAATTAAGAGAAAGACCGCCTTATCATTTGAGTGGGGGAGAAAAACGTAAAGTCTCTCTTGCATGTATTATTTCTTTGAATCCTGAGGTGCTGATTCTGGATGAACCTTTGGCAGGATTGGATGAAAAGACCCAGGACATGTTGATAGAGTTTCTACAGAGCTTTCATAAGGCTGGAAAGACATTGATCACAGTTACACATAACCGGCATTTGGCAGAACTACTGGGAACCAGGTTTGCACTTATGAATGAAGACCATGAGCTAAATATGATATAAAAAAAGTACTTCCCGCGGAATCGGAAGTACTTTTTTTATGGGTTGAATTAAATGTGCATCAATATGCGGAGGTAATGCACTTTATTTGGTAGATAACACAGTTGTTTGTGTTATGTTTATTTTAACAAAACAGAGGGGGAAAACAAGCCTCCCAGGGGGATACTGAAGTATGAAAAAAAGAAGAGGTGATATGCATTATATGAATAGGTATGGTATGTTGGGAAATTTATACAGGGTACAGAGATTTTGCATGGCTCGTAGCGTTCACAAATTCTTCACAAAAGAATTAGCACTCACCTCTTGTTATTACAGCGTAGCTTTTGTCTTAGTTCATAGAGTGCCGTAAAGTGCCTATTTACAGGCTTTTCACGGGTTTTATGAATTTATCATATTTCATCAAAAATCGTCAATATACAAAAAATTGGTGTCAAAATTGGTGTCAAATAACCTTAATTTGAGATTTTGATGAGCAACACATCAGTATAAAAAATTGAATATTTTATAGATTATGGAACGCCTAAAATGACGTTCCTTTTCTATTTTCAGCCGTTCTTATTGGACGGCTATTTTATCACCCAAAATGAAAGGAGCATTAGATTTATGAAAAAGACATGGAAACGATTGTGTACGGGCTTCTTAGCTCTTGCAACTGTCGTTACTGCTTTACCGACTACACCCGTCCATGCAGAAAGTAAGCAATACTGGACGGAAAGTGCAGAGCGTGTCGGTATCATTGAAAAAGTAATGAATGACGGTTCTATCGGTTCGACATTCAATGAGGGTTATATGAAAGTCGAGGACGAAACTGCCTATTGTATTGACATCAATACAGATTTTAAGAATGGTTACAAGACCAGAGCTGACGCAAGCTCACGCATGAGTGCCGATCAGATTTCAGATGTGGCGTTATCTTTAGAGTATGTCAAACAGTATGGCGAAGCTCACAAGGAATTTAACTACAAACAAGTCTATCTGTTGGAACAATGTGTCGTCTGGCAGAGATTGAGCGTACATCTTGGCTGGCAATGTGATAACGTGCGAGCTTCTTATGATGAAATTCCAAAGGCAACGCAGGACGAAGTTTTCTCTGGTGCAAGAGCCTTTGTCAAAGAGAATAAAGAACGCTATGAATGTGGCGGTTATATCTACTCTGGCGAGGGGCAGGAATTGGGACAATTCTGGGCGAAGCTGAATGTCGGAAATGCGAAACTGCAAAAGACTTCCAGTAATACCAGCATTACAGACGGTAACGGGAATTACTCTATCGCTGGTGCGACCTATGGTGTCTTTTCTGATAAGGACTGCACGAAACAGCTTGCCACCCTTACGACTGATGAAAACGGAAATACAGATATTGCAGAGGTAAAAGCAGGCACAGTTTATATCAAGGAATTATCCGCACCAGCAGGATATAAAGTGGATAAAACTGTATATTCCTTAAAGGTTGAAGCTGGAAAGACAGCAACATTGAAAGTATCTGATACGCCAAAAGTAACGGACACTTTGATTGAGCTTTTCAAGATTGATATGGAAACACAGAAAGACAATCCGCAAGGGAACGCTTCTTTAGCAGGTGCGGAATTTACATGGAAGTATTATGCAGGCTTCTATAATAAAGACAATCTCCCTGCCAAAGCTACTCGTACATGGGTTACAAAGACAATCGCTGAAACAGATAGCGACGGGACAACTCACTACATTACAAAATTAGCGGACGCATACAAGGTATCTGGCGATAGCTTCTATATGCAGGACGGCAAGGCGGTTCTTCCACTTGGAACGCTAACCGTTGAGGAAACGAAAGCTCCAAACGGCTACTTGTTAGAGGGTGCATATATGCAGGCTGGCGATAAGTCCGAACAGATTAAGGGCTTATATGTAACACAGATTACCGAGGACGGCGACCTTGCCGTATTATCTGGAAGTAACCAGTTTTCCGTATCAGACAAGGTTATCCGTGGCGGTGTCAAAATTCAGAAACGAGATTTAGAAACGGGCGATACAAAGCCACAAGGAAGTGCCACTCTGAAAGATACTGTCTTTGACATCATTTCCTTAAATGATAATTCTGTTTTGGTTGAGGGCAAGCTATATAAGAAAAATGAAGTCGTAAAAACTATTCGTACAGATATTGAGGGTATCGCTTCTACTTCTTCTGACCTCTTACCTTATGGAAAATTCCGTATTGTTGAGAGTGAAGCTCCCGACGGTTACTTAACTGACGGTGCAAAACCGATTGATTTTACAATCACAGAAAATGGAAAAATCGTGGACTTAACCGACGAAGCTCATTCTATCTACAATCAGATTAAGCGTGGAGATATTGAGGGTGTAAAAATCGGTGCAGGCACACATAAGCGTCTTGCTGATGTTCCTTTTAGGATCACAAGCAAGACAACGGGCGAAAATCATGTTGTGGTAACTGATGATAACGGGCAGTTTTCCACTTCTGCTGACTGGGCTTCTCATAAGCACAATACAAACGCAGGCAAGACCAGTGAGGACGGTGTGTGGTTTGGGACTTCTGAACCAGACGACAGCAAGGGGGCATTACCTTATGATACCTATATCATTGAAGAAATGCGTTGCGATAGTAACAAAGGCTTTGAACTTATCCCACCTTTTGAAATCGTGGTATCAAGAAATAACCTTGTGATTGATTTAGGGACGCTGACTGATGAATACGAAAAAGAAATCTCTATCCATACCACAGCGACCAGCAAGGACGGCGAAAAGACTATCCTTGCAGGAAAAGAGGTTACAATCGTTGATACTGTCAAATTAGACGGACTTACAAAAGGCACAAAGTATCAGTTGAAAGGCTGGCAGATGTTAAAGGAAGAAAACGCCGAGCTTATCATTGACGGGAAACGTGTAGAAAACGATTATACCTTTGTCGCTGATGATGAAGAAATGAAAGTGGAAATTTCCTATACATTCAATGCGTCTGCTTTAGGTGGCAAAAACCTTGTTACCTTTGAAGAATTATATGATTTCAGCAATCCAGACGAACCCGTAAAAGTTGCAGAACACAAAGACATTGAGGACGACGGGCAAACGGTACTTATCACAGAGCGTATCATCAAGATACATACTACCGCTACCGATAAGGACGGCAACAAAGAGCTTAAAGCAGGAAAAGACGTTACAATCATTGATACCGTAACCTTAGAGGGCTTAGAAGTCGGTACACAGTACAAACTTGTGGGCTGGCAGATGTTGAAAGAAGAAAATGCAGAACTTCTTATCAATGGAAAACGTGTGGAAAGTGATTACACTTTTATTGCTGACAGCAAAACTATGAAAGTGGAAGTTGCTTTTACGTTTGACGCTACTTCTCTTGACGGCAAACAGCTTGTAACTTTTGAGGAATTATACGATTTAAGCAATCCAGACGAGCCGAAGAAAGTTACCGAGCATAAGGATATTGAGGATAAGGGACAGACGATTACTTTTAAGGAAAAGCCAGAAGAACCAGAAAAACCCGAAACACCACCGACACCAGAAAAGCCTAACAGACCTAGCGACAGTCCCAAAACGGGCGACAGTACAAATGTAATGGCATTTATCGTGATGTTGCTTGTGTCTGCTGGTGGACTGGCTGGAACATATCTTTACAAACGCCGTAAAATGAAGAAATCATAAGGCGGTAACGGTATGAGGAAAGAAAAATCACGCTCTCCGCCGAAGCTGTCAAACGGCAGATTTTTGCTTATTCTGGCTTGTCTGCCTACAACCTGCAAGAACACGGATAGTCAAGGGTGCGTAAGCATTGATTTTACCCTTTACTATCTGGGGGATTGCTGGTACTTCCCAAACCGCCAGAATAAGAAATCACAATTAAAAAACTTATCAAATATAGAAAGAAACGAGGTAAAACAGTATGGAAATGAAATATGTCGTGCCAGATATGGCACAGTCTTTTGGAACTCTTGAATTTGCAGGCGAAAGCGAGCCAGTCTTTGAAAGAGATAAAAATAACCGCAGGGTCTTAGCCAGACGAAGCTATAACCTTTATTCCGACGTACAGAAAGGCGAAAATGTTGTGGTAGAAATTCCCGTGCAGGCTGGCGAAAAGAAGTTCAAGTATGAGCAGAAAGTAAAACTTGTCAATCCGAAGTTATACGGCAGAGGTTACGCAATCGGGGATATGGGACATACCGATTATGTATTAGTTGCTGATGATATTGTAGCAGTTGAAGAAAAGTAAAGGAGTGAAGAATTTATGAGATTATCAAACGGGTTTGTTATTGACAAAGAGAAAACATTTGGAGAATTAAAGTTTACAGCGGTGCGTGATGTGTTCTTACAGAATGAGGACGGGACACCGAGTACCCAGCTTAAAAAGCGTATCTATGATTTGAAGTGCAGTCTGCATGGTGGAATTATCCCCGTGTCTGTACCGCCAGAAGTACCGTTAAGGGAATTTCCTTACAATGCAGTTGTGGAGCTTGTCAATCCCGTAGCCGATACGGTATCAAGAAAAACCTATACGGGTGCAGATGTGGACTGGTATGTAAAGGCAGAGGATATTGT